>Ga0209103_1000166_pt1 | contig 20192 bp, 15 predicted proteins | sample 4C3metaG_FD_184152 | JGI IMG/M metagenome (GOLD analysis project Ga0209103, IMG submission 184152) | Freshwater bacterial and archeal communities from Indian Creek, Illinois, USA - 4C3 metaG (SPAdes) (version 2) | ecosystem: Environmental > Aquatic > Freshwater > Unclassified | place: USA...
ATCTCTACCTGAGATTTTTCGCGAAGTAGGCCGCTGCTTTTTTTAGGATTTCTATTTCCTCCCTGAGCTCTCTGTTTTCTCGCTCAAGCTTCCTCAGCATCGCTTCGTCCGGAGTGAGGATGACGTTCCCGCTACCAGGGAAAGGATTAACTCGCTTCTCTACTTGCGTAATCCAGTCTCTGAGTGAGGTCACCGATACGCCGAGATCTCTTGCTATGGCCGGGATAGACTCTTGACCTAGGCTAACTCTGTACGCAGCCTGTTGCTTGTATTCTGCGTTGTAGTACTTCTTCTTCATTTGGCTCTCCCCTTCTAGTCCCAGCATAGCACGGATTCAGGTTGTCCATCAAAAGGGGTATAGCGCACCGTCATCTATCCAGAACGGGTATGTACCCACAAATTCGCATTTGCAACTGGACGGACAACTCTACCTAGCCAGCCGGATGCATGCCCCACAACTTGTCCAATTCTCTGGTGTACAGACTGTTCAGGCTTGGACGAGGCCTGAACAGAGGTTCCAAACATCAGGGCCAACGCCGCGAGACATCCCAGCCAATAAACTACTAGCGCCTCTGCCCACCAACGCCACCGCGACATAGTCTTATCATCGACGGGGACCATGCTGACTTCATCGCTGTGAGTAGCGAGAACGGTTTCAATGCATTCTCTCTCGTAGCGTTTGTACGGCACGAAGCAGTCGGGCAGTTCGTGATGAAGTTTCTTGCACCCCTTGCATCTGAACCGACGAACCACTATGCGTCTCGTGCTCCCGTCCAGCCGTATTCCACTACGCGGCCGGGAACCAATGACCAGAAGATCACTCTGACAAATAGGACACGGAACTACTTCTGTACACCGAACATAAAAAGCGCAGGGGACTTCTCATCCAACGTGTAATCTGATACAATTACCATGATTTGTTGGGGGACGTCTCCGGCTACCTGCGGGTACAGGTAACCATTAAGGAGACGTTCTTTCCTTTCATAAGCTATGGACATTATATCCGTCCATCTCTGGACAGGCAATCACGTCAGCAAAGTGGCGTTTTAGAAGGGCGGGAACACAGTGGCTCTCCCCGACCGTGACGGTGGCTCAAATCTTCCGCAGAGGTGGCTCAAGCTCACCATATCGATGGCTCAATTCGTGCCGCATTACTCAACTTGGACATCGCAGACCCACAGAAGCTCGAGCGACTGCTCCCCCAGCCTAAAGAGTTGTCAGCAAGGTGTAGAAGCAAAAAACAAAGATAAACCTTGATCCTCGAACTGCGCGGGGACCTTTTCATGTGGGGGCATAAATTGCGCAGCTGTCTCCCTTAAAAGTATAGTTGTGGCGGGGATTTTGGGCATCCGAGTGTCACAGGCAGTTAAATGGGAAGTAGCGCAAATGGCGGTGGTGGTGTGCAAGGCTTGACGCTTACACTGAGAAGATGCCCAGATGATCCGTATGGTAAGATTTGAGAAGCCCTTTAGTATCATGGATGACGCCAAATAGGGAATCGCAGAAGCGCTCGGACCCCGTTGAGTAAAATCGACATTCATACTTACTCGATGTAGTCCCTTTTTGAGTTACATTTGGTGCAGGCGTAGTAAGTACCAAAAACATTGTGTTCCTTCACAAGCTTGGTTGAGCATTTAGGGCATTTGGTGATGCAGCTAGAGCAAATCCTACCATATCCGCTGAGGCTCCTTTTGCGTTTGAATTTCTCAAGCGGCTGCTGAATTCCGCACTGCGAGCACTGTCTACTTTTCTGCAACTGCTGACTAGTCCATCGCTCTGATCTCTTTTTGGGAGATTCCTTGCATTCACTACACACCCTCCCGTACAGTGAAGCAAGGGATTCATCATAGAATTCACAAATCTCCTTCACTGATCGGCAGTTGGAACACACCCGTGAGTCTCCGTTTTGCATACTCTCGAAGTCATAAGCGGCCTCTTCAAGGACATCATCGTGATCGTCCGTCAGCCCCATGTGAATCGCAAGCCGTCTATCCAGCTCCCGTATGGGGTCGTCAGTAAGATTGAACTTATTCAACCTTATGAATCGGTAGCCATACATCTCTATTGCTTTCTGTCGTTCAATGTCCGCCTCAATTAACGTGACACTGCTTCCAAAGTCACTATTGGTATTCGTGCGCTCCCGATAGTGATACTCGAGACCGTCGTACTCGACTATTGCAAGCCTATCCTTCCCACCTGAAGGATCCCTATAGATGATAAGGAAGTCCACGCGATACTTCGGAATTCGGGCATAGGGGTCTAGTTGGCTAATATACTTACCTACACCAAACTGGGGAATGATTTCAATCCATTGTCTGTTTGTCTTATAGAAATCAGTCTGATACAAATACTGCAGCACCATTCGCTCCATCGGCGACTTAGGGTCTACGCTAAACATGTTCACTGCCGCGTCTGGCTGCTGTAAAAAATTGTTGTACTTTCTTAAGACATTAGCTATTTCTCCCCTGAAACTTGTGACATCCTTGCTAAGGATAAATCGCACACTTTCCTTCGCGCGCGAAAAGCCTACGTTTAGTCGCTGCGCTTTTATGCTGCCCTCATCTTCAAGATTCAAATTGTTTAGGTTCACAGGGAAAATGTACTTGAGGATGTCCTCCCCCTCTTTTTCAACAAGAGAGTAGTAGACAATGTCCTTTTCGTCCCCTTGACAGCTGTCAAATGTCATCACCTTCAACTGACACTTATCACGTAAGTACTCCCACTGGGGCGACGTACTAACCAAGTTATAAATGAGCTTCTGCTGTTCCCGAAAAGGAGTGATCACACCTAGGGTGCTATGCGACCCTGACTGGTAAAGATGGTTCAATTGCCCTAGAATGTACTCTGCCTCAGCAATATTTGTATTCCGATAACGATCTGTCTTGCCATCGGAACTGGCCAAATGGAACTGAATCACATTTTGTATGCTGGTCCCCCTTATCTTCATTACTTCAAGAGACCCCTCATAGAATGTGTCGTTTGAATACCCGATAAGTTCAATGTACCCGCGAAAGTGCTTCCTTAATATGCATTCGTAATTGGCAACATTTACCATAAATGACAGAATGGACCTTTTGACATTGAACAGCTGCAGTTTACTGGTAAGGGCAGAACTATTGATGCCTTGCCCGCATCCAAGCTCTGCTCGAAATGTGTTTTCTAGCTTGTTAAACATAGCATTGTTCACCGCGTTAGAGGCATTGTGGGACTTTACGTTGCTATACTGTCTTTCGTCGCCAAGTACTACCACCTTTTTTCCCCGTATAATCGCAGGGAAGGCCTGCGCTATGCTAACCTGCGAAGCCTCATCAATAATTACAAGATCAAATATATTTGCCTCCAAAGGCAAATAGTCGCCAATCTCCCGCAAATTAACAAGTAGGCATGGGAAAGCCTTTACCAATTTCTTCAAATTATCTGCGCTAATTCTCTCGCGCTTCTTTATTGCCCTCTTTATGTCCTCTGTGTCCGTCCTGTGGTTGTCTCTAAACATAAGCACGCTCTTATCCAGAATGTTGGTCATCTTGCATACCAACCTGTTCTCTATTTGCGTTCTCTTCTCTACGAATTCGTCTAGCGCCCGCCTCGGATCGGCACCAAGTCGGGTCACAGCCGTGAGGTAATTTGACATATCATCTATGTCCGCAGGAGGTCGAGAGAGCAAGACACTGTTAGCGAAAGAAGCTGAGCATGACTTATCGATCCCCAACGACTTCAACGTTTCGGCGAAACTAGGAGATCTTTCTACGATAGAAATCGCTGTCCCGATTCGCGACAGTGATTCAAGTATTAGTTCGAAACCGATCCCCTTTAACAGTTGCACTGGGTTTACCCTCAATGTCTTGCACGTTTTGGATAGTGCCATGACTCGCCTATAAAAGTTGACTTCCTCTGTAAACTCCTTATGTTTCAGGGTCAAGTCGAAATTGTGCAGCTGCGGACAAGACGCCCTAATTGTCTCATTTAACGCCCTAAATTTCTTTGACGCAAATGCGAACCCGACCAGTGGGAGCCTTGCACGTGCAAGTGCCGTGCCTACTTCATCAAGTACGCAAAACAAGCTCTCATCGAGATATTCCATAAACCTTAAAGATGGCTGCACCACTCTCAACTGATTCTTGAGTTCACCAATTGTTCGCAAGCATGCTTCCTGCTCGGTTTTCAGCGAAAAAAGATCCCCTCCAGAAGTGGCGATTTGCGCTAATCCGCAGTCACTTAAGTGCTTTACCTCGCGCCCTATTGTTTGACATGCCCGCAACACTTCGACAAATTCGTTGAACCTCTCTCCAAGCTCATCGCGATTTATCCTCCCGCTCCAAAATTCCTTGTATTTTGGTTGATACTCCATGAGCCAGCTGAATAGCTGCGGCGTACAACCTCTGTTGTACTCCACATGACCCTCAACCCCCTCACGCAAGGAATTTACTATAGCATGTATTTCCTGCTCCATGTGAGGCATTTTGTCAGCAAATGCATAGTATCGATGCCTAATCTTCTCATAGTTTGGTTGCTTAAAAATCTGAACGTAAGTGGTTTCACTCTTCCCTAGCCTAAGCACCGGGTTATGCAAGCTATCGAGACTTACTTTGTCTAAAACCTGCGTTATCTTGTCTTCGACAACATCGAGGGCCTCCTTCTTGTCTGATACGACCAATACAGACTTACCCGCAAGTATGGCTTCATAGACTAAGGCGGTAATAGTATGACTTTTCCCCGTCCCTGGGGGCCCGTGGATTACAATTCTGTCACACCCCACTGTGTTTACGGCGGCGAGCGCCTGAATCTGCTCCTTATTGAGAGGGACAGGACTGAGAAAGGTGAGTTTGTCGCTGAGCGGCTTCTCTGCATACTCGCACACTACTTGGGCGTCAAATGACGCTGGATTACTGAACAGATAATCACTGCTGAGTTTGGACAAAATGTCAAGGGCCACTGAATCCTCCCCGGCCAGCAGGCAAGAAAGTAATTGCTCGTAGTCATTAAGCATCGCTTCGTCCGATTTGTCGCCAAGAACTATGGCACACTGGTTACTTATGACAGCATCTCCTGCTAAATGCCTGTAGGATGTGGGGGATCGCAGATCGTTTAGCGGAACGTTGAAGAAACCGGCCATTTCATTAACTATGCCTCGGATACAATTCAGGTATTGTTCAAGATTAGTGAATTCCCCCAAGAAGATTTGCCGCGATGGAAGCTCTAACCACCAGCTCTTTCCTGATTGCTCGGCGTGCTTTCTGCTAATGAACCGAAGAGCACTCTTGTTGACTTGGAGGACAGGGCTGAACTCCAAGTCGAAAGAACCGTCACTATCGTTTCGTGTGACTAGAAGTTGGATATAGAAGATCGGATAGGATGTGTTTCGATACCCTACTTCACCTATGTATAAGTACATCTCTGTCCCCTCTAAAATTTGCCTATTTTTCCACAAATCATAGATTTCTGCATGCAGGTCTTTGTGCATTTCGGCCACAGAACTCGCAGATTGCTCCGCTAGTAATCCGCTGGAATCTTCCTGAAAACGCCCTGCGCCAACGACACTAGCAGTGCTCCCTGTATGCGTCTGTTCGGCTAGACTTTGCGCATCATCCCGCTCGCTGACACGCCCCACCCTAAAAATGGGACTTACTGTCCGTCTTGGTGTTGTGATGGAGGCAGTGTGCTGTCCTACAGCAATAGTGAGCGACTCACACTCAAATCTGCTCAGGAATAGCTTCCATAATTTACTAGCAAGTTTAGGATAGCTATCTAGCCGAATGGTCCGGCTGATTCCCTCGTCACTGTTTTCCACGATGGATCGATTCGGGCGCAAATTGTTCTTGAAGTCCGTCTCCAAGAACTCCATGTAGTATTTGCACAACTGCTCTAGCGTTCCTTTAGCTATTGGTTGCGACATCCCTATCCACCCCACATTATCCGACTAATCACATTGGATGCTGCTATATACTTTCAACACTGAGATCCCTGCACCTGTAATTTGTGCGACAAACCCGATGCCCTAAGACCCCGTCAAGAAAACAGAGGTGACCGTGCAGTAGCGCATAGTCCGATTATGGCTGACCGAAACATCCTGATTGGTAGACCTGCTCCAGTCGTTACGGCGATGGGCGTTTGGATGTGCAGATCTCACTTACTTCGCTCAACAATCACTTCACTCTTGCGCGCATCCGTCGTCATCACTCATCACCCAGCTTGGCTTCAAGGGTAACAGTTTAGCTTGTGCGAGATGTGGTGGAACCAGCCGCGATATAATCTCTGCAAAAGCAGCTTCATCCCTTGCCCCACCTTCTTCAAGGCAAGAGAAGAACTCTGCGGCAGATATGTGTTGCTTGTCTAGTTCGTCGAAGAGCTTGCGCCACACTGGCGTTTTGTCAGCTTGAATCTCCATTGACTCCAAACTCACAGGCCCATCTTCCCACGCTTGTAGTGGCGGATTGCCCGCATTTTCATAGATAGCTCGGCGAACCCGAACTACCACTAAACTATGTAGCAGCGCTGTGTAAATCCATGACGTACGAGCTGTCAGCGTCTTATCGACTATTGCCCGCGCAAGCTCATCAAGCTGTTGTACAAAGTTTCGGTCTCCCATAGCGCTCCTAATTAGTGCGTCCCCTATCGTTAATGGCGGATTATCGCCGAGCCCTATGTATGGATTTTCTTCCACATTCCGCCTGGAGTTGTCTAGCAGGTTCTTTATGCAAGCCAGCATGTGCCGCTCTATCTGATCATACACAGGTTTACGAGGCAGCAGATTCAAGTGCCATGCCAACTCCACAGCCATTGGCCCTAACTCCTCAGTCACCTCGTCAAGCGAGTACAACTTCACGCTACTCGGTTTAGTCAAATTGATCCATTCCAGATCTCGCATAGCTTTGTCGTAAGCGTCGATATAGTAGGGCCCGGCGAAGTCGTCAGACGGGGGTATCTCGTGCGCAATTTCACGTAGTGGCAGTCCTCTGCGCTTCAGCACATCAATCAGGACTAGCTTATGAAAGTGTTCCTCCGTGTATATCGCTTGGTTTGGGCGCGGCTGCACAGGCTCTGGGAGCAGGCCCTCCCCTATGTAGTGGCGTACCATTCTTTCAGTGACTTGCACCCCTCGAGCGGCTAGTCTAGCGATCAGGTCGCGCATTTTCATTTTACCTTCCTCCTAGTTTTATGTTCTACTTTGCTCATAGCACAGACCTGCGGCAGCCACAGAGCTAGCTGGCTGGTCGCTTGCGACCCAGCCAACGTTCGGTTAGAACAGTCTTGACGGTATCGCCGGCGACAATTGCGAGCACGTGCTCCTTAATGCGCGGCACATACCAGCACAGGTAGAGATTTGCAGAGTCCAGGCGAGCAAGCTCGAAGCGAAGTACTGCTTCCCTGGCGGACAATGGCCGAGCGTGCTTCAATTCGTCAGGAAGTGTCCGTATGGCATCGAGAATGCTAACCCCTGTGCGAGTCGCGTACCGAATCGTACTGTGAATTGATAATTTGTACACTTCACCGCCTCCACTTCACTCTAGTTATACGACATGTCACGTCGCGTGTCAAGAAATTTTTTGAAACAATTTTTTCGGACTCTAGGGCAGTCAACTTAGGTGTCACATAGCCCTCATGTTACCAACAGGCAAGGCGAGGACCATTTGCCGCTTACGTCCTCCAGAGCCGCAGTATGTAGAGACTGCGGTCACTGCGCATGCTGCCAAGACGACAAAAGCTCTCTATACGAAGACCTAGAGAGCTTTGTTTTTCATGGAGCGCCTAACAGGGGGGATTACTTGCGGCACACCGTTTTGCAGTCGGCTGCCGTGTTCTGCATCTAGTTTCAGGTCGTGTCGGGTAGTGTGCCGAAACAGGTAGTCAGAATGACGGGCATACGTACTAAGTCCTCTTGACCCTCGGTTCCGCAACTCAAGCATACAGGTTTTGGGCGGTGCGGCCCACTTCTCCATGAGCACTTACATCCTCACGTTCTGCTGCACCTTGCACACCGCCTTGTGACGCATCTGCAGTTTTCATGCATTGCCTTCAGTCGGACATATCAACGCATTGAAGGTGGCTTCATGCTTTGGCATACTCAAATCCATCCCCTCACCTTGCGGAATGCGAAGCCGTGGTGTCCACGCCAGAATTCTATCCGATGTCAGAATCACGTGCCATTAACAGAGTTGATTGAGAGTGAGCAGTAGAATATCAACAGCCCAATATCCCCCTAGGATCACTCAGCCTAGCGATATCGTTTCTGCTGTCGCCCACCACGAATAGATGGCTCGGCCTGATGAGATGTTAGACGTGTTCCTCGGGCATCAGCGGTCCCCGTACGGGGACCGCTGAATGATACGGTCGATGTGCTACTGCCGCTATACTTCTACCGCTGTCTCTGTGCCCCGGGCAACTGGTGATTCGCTAGTGGCAAAGTACAATGCGCGGCCTGATACTGATGTAGGAGATTGGACTCCCACGCTGCTGCGTCTTCGCAGGCAAACCAGCCTACCACTAGTTGCTTGTTCCCTTCTACTTGCCATAGGGCTCTCCCGCCCCTGTGGTTGTTCACCTCTCCGTAGGCATAACGTACAAGTTGACGAATTCGCATATTAAGCACATCCCCTTTACCAATGTAGAGAATCCGCTTATCACCACGCTGATACTTCTCTCTGAGCATTCCAGCTGCGTACAGCAACGTATCACCCCCGTGCTCAGTGATCGCCGTGGTGTGTTCCAAAATCGTCACTGTAAACCCTTCCGGCACACAGACGAAGTATATCCCTCCTTGTTGAGGAACATTAGCACACCTATCACCATAGAGCGACTCCACTGTCATGCAGCGGCAGTAATTATGTATATCGGTTAAGCTTACAGTATCGGCAACACCTGCGACTCTATGGCCTTCTCCCTTCATCCCCTGGTCCCAATCCTCCGGCATTTGCTTGCCCTTACGATACTCACTGACATTCTGGGACATCTGAGCATATGCGTGCATCATGTGGTCTTTGGCAAAGGTCGTCCTGCGGTCTTGCCTAATACCCAAGCGATCAGCGTCCTCAAAATTGGTGAGATTCGCGCCGAGAAAGAAGAACTCCCATCCGGCTCTCTGCCGCTCAGCGATCATCTCCTTGACTTCACCATACCTGTAGCTCACGCTGGCATTTTCGTGTCCATCAGTAATGATAACGAATATTGCCTTCTCTGCGCGCACCTTCACTCGGACGATGGTGCTGCCTATCGCGTCTAGGAGGGCCGTGCGACCTCGAACAAAATACTCGCGGGGCGTTATGGGTTTTATCGCCTGAAGATCCTCTGCGTCATGTAGTAACTCGTAGTGATCGTCGAACAATACTGTGGTCACTCGGGCTGATCCTTCTTCTCTCTGCTGCTTGCCAAGAAAGCTGTTGTAGCCTCCGATAGTGTCTGTTTCGCATCCGGCCATTGAACCTGAGCGATCGAGAATGAAAGCAATCTCTTGTGTCATGACCTATCCCCTCCATATATTTTGGTTTTGCACAACCTAAGTCCACTCAACGCCGAAAGTAATGAATTTACTCGCACACAGCGCAAGGCTTAGCGACCGGCTACCCGGCATCAAATTTTCAATGCCGCGCCCAAGGGCAGAGAACGACGACTACAAGCATGCTACTCTGCCTTCGAAAGCCCTTTGAAAATGCCATATAGCCCTAGCCACACTAAGAGTCCCGGCCTCATGCGCGCCGCTGTTGGAGGCTAGCACTAGCACCGTGGACTTTGTCAGCTGCTGCTCTGTCGCAGATGCTAGGTTCACGATTCCCTCAAAACGCGATGTCTGCAGCTTCCCCCTCACCTCCTCGCGGTGCTTCAGCACCATGGCTTAGCCCGTAGATAACGCCGCGCCGCACAAGCGTTACATTGTCTTGGTGTCAGACCATATTTGCACCCATTATACACTCTAATTGGGAAGACTGGCACTTGATCTGACAGCATGATGACCATTGCTGACACACCTTTGCTAGAGTGATGGCTCATTCGTGGCCGCATTAAGCAGCCGCATTACTCAACGCTCTGCCTGAGATGATGTCAGACGCCGCGGGGCTGTTTGAAAAGAGCGAAAGTTTCAAGCATTGCTTACCTCAAAACCGATCACGCCTCATGCTATACTATGAGCATCAGAGTTTGTGCGAGAGGTTCTGTTGACGCGAATGAAGGAATGAAAAATGTATGGGGGAACAGAGTGCCGCATACATCGAACCAGCCACCCTGGCTACCTCTCGTGATAGAAGAGCGCTATGCAGAGAACCCCATGATTGTCATAGTCAGACCGCACCACGCCCCGACATGTTAACAGCCGGATTTCTCTATAGTGCGCTTGTTCTTGTCTAGGGACAGGAAGCCCCCGCCGCATCAAAGGCCAGCACTCCGGAGAGGAAGCCCAACCACGTCATCTGCTGCTTGAGTACATCCAGACCGATGATGCCTTTGACGCCCGAGTACAGCAAGAGATACTCGAGAGTTTTGGGCAGGGCAGCGGCATTGATGGTGAAGTCGCAACCGCATAGAGAGAGCGTGGTATGGTAAGTGAGCGACTCGAACGTGCCTAAGCCAGGGTAGAAGTCGTGTACGTTGCCAACCTTCGCACCCTTAATGAGTGTCTTGTCGACGAATGTGTGGTATGAGCCCGTGTCAACAAACATAGGAACAACCTCACCGTTTACAGTAGCATCGACAACAGGAATGCCCAGCGCATAGCGCAGGGGGGTGCCCTGTTCCATTCTTAACTTCGCAGCATGGTCATGGCACACTTGATAATCCCCGGCCTTAGACATGTAGTTTATCCGCAGATCATAGCGGCGCAGGATATCCATGCCGATTACGGCAGCAACGTCCGCACCTAGATGACGGCGAATTTCCTCAACTAGAGGATTTCTGGCCACTGGATGCCTGTCTTTACCCATTATAACCACATCAAGCTCCCCGAAGGATATGGGGGACCCGGTGTCTATGAGTGCATACCCCTGAGCTGTGGTCTTGTACGGGAGAGTTCTGTCAAAGAGCTTGCCCGTCGATGGTATGGAAGCCCCCATGGGATTACCTTTGCGGAACTCCTTAATTCCGCTCGAGATATCTTTCATGGCTGGAGAGAGATTCTCCTTGGCGATGGACATGCGATGTTCACGCTGAATGCCCATCCGCTCGGCGTCGGCGAAATCTGCGAGGTCAGCGCCGATGTACCTCGTCTCCCATCCGCTTTCCTTTAGCCTCTTAAGCATTAGCTTCACTAACTCATAGGTGTAGCGCTTGCTGGCGTTCTCCATACCATCGGTAATGATGACGAGCAACCCGCCTGTGGAAGCATTGCGTTCTCTGATTGCCGCAACTGCATCACCGACGGTGTCAAGCAGAGCCGTGCTGCCTGAGGGGACATAGTCTGTCAGGCCGAGCTCGCCAGCATCCTTGATCTCCACGCAATTGTGCTTGGTCACCGCGCTAGTGTCAAACAGGATGGTTGTTATAAGCATCTGGCCCGGCTCTGCTTTCTGTTCCTCCAGGAGTTCATTGTACCCTGTCACTACCTTGGTTTCGCTCCCTTGCATGCTCCCCGACTTGTCGATAACAAACACGATTTCCTTGGACAAGTTCTCTTCCTCCCTAGATTTTTTTCGCCTGTAGTTCTGTGCTACAATAATCATTATGAACGATAATCAGAAGCCACCGTTCAAGCAGCGGTAGAAATTTGATTTGAGCCTATTTTATTATGCACGAAACATTGATGGGAGGTGGAGGGTATGGGCATAGCACCCCTAATCGAAAGGTTTATGGCCTGTATGGGTGAAGCAAATCAACGTGGAGACATGGGTGCTTCTGCCGTGATTGAGGCGGCAGGCGCATACAGGGCACGAGCGCAACGTGCGGTGCAGATTCTTACCGACGGCAGCACGTTTTTTGAGACTCTGTTCCGTTACCTAGGAGAAAGGAATCAACATCCCGTAAGGTTTTACCAAAATGCTAACATTTGCGCGCAGACGTGGCACCAGATGCAGGATCCAACCCACAATGTGAGCAGGATTACCGTATTTCGAGCTGCGCTGACTCTAAAGCTAGATTACCTAGACGCCGCTATCCTCATGGAGAAGGCTGGTTACACCTTCCGCAGCAATGACAGGATGGACATGATGATGACCTGTCTGCTGCGGGTGGGCATCTATGACCAGGGACTTGTTGACGAGCTGCTATGCAACGAAAATCTGCCTACCCTATTTTCTATTGGGGAATAGGGTCCTGACGCGTGCTCTTGCCCTGAGGTCTGTGGGCCAAGCACAGTGCGCATGAGCTGTTGCAGGTCGGAGTCTGATTCGATACCCCCATTCATATCAGGCTTGGCGCTTGTCGGTCGCGCATTAGGCATGTTCTGGGATTAGGCACATGGTTAGTCAACAAGAATGTCCTATGAGAGGGATTTGCCTACGCTGACAGCTAAGGCCGATGGATCAAGCGGAGTTGCGCCAAAATAAAACCACCCGAGGAAAGACTGTTCGGAAAGAGCTTTCTAAAAACTGATGACGAGAACTTGGAGAGAACTTTAGTCAAAACGCACTAAGAAAACAAAAACGCCAAGGGCTTAAAACCCTTGGCATTACTCGTTCTTTATGGTGGTGCTAAGCGGGATCGAACCGCTGACCTCTTGACTGCCAGTCAAGCGAGGGGTGTGAGTCCTCCTCGGGTGGGTTTGACCATAATCAGCAATATCAATGGTTTATGCGTCTATTACGAACGCGTGATTGGCTCATTTATGCCCCTCTTGGCTGGCTTCCGTTAGAACTTTTGTTAGAACTTTTGTTTGAGCATCATGCTGGTGGGCCTGCTGATTACGTATTATGTGCCGTGTTCTGTATCTCATGTCCGGTCGTGTCGGGTAGTGTCGTGGAGCGCGTAAATACAATGGTTTTAGCGTCCACAAACACTTGTTCGCATCCGCTCATTGCGCGTAATTCCCTCGCCGTTGCTATCAAAATTGCTGTCAAAGATGTGCCGTCTTGAGCGCCGTAATTCAAGGGATCGTAACTCAAGCATACAGGGTTCTTGGTCGAAGTGGCTCACTTTTCAATTAGCGAAAGTGGCTGTTTTGGCTCAGTAATAAAGTCCTTTGATTTGGTCATACAGTGAATTGGCCCTATATACTAAGGGCTGGGAAAACCATCGGCGTAGTGGTGAATTTGGGTACCCTTCTTGCCTCCCGACAATCCAGTTGCCTTCTGCCGACGACAACCTCAATGCTAAAAAGTGCATACTGCTCCCTGTGTTTGGCCAATATGCACTCCAGTCAATTATGGCTGTACAATTTGCAGCGTGAAAGGCCCTACACCAGAGTGCTGTGTCACCCTCACGGTATAAGTTCTCCCGGATTGCAGCGAAAACTGCACGCCATCCCCCGCGAGTTGCGCCCAGAACAACGGACTCAGCTCTCTCCCCTCCGGATTAACGACGGTCAGACTCACTCCTACCCCACTTGCTGCCCGCACCACTCTGAAACGATGAATGCCACTGCGCTGCGGGGTGATCGTATAAGTTAAATCCGCACTCTGCTCAGTGCTAGCTGCAATCTCTGTCAACCCGAATATGTCTACTGGGGCACTAGGACGGGCTATTTGCAGCGTGAAAGGCCCTAAACCAGAGTGCTGTGTCACCCTCACGGTATAAGTTCTCCCGGATTGCAGCGAAAACTGCACGCCATCCCCCGCGAGTTGCGCCCAGAACAACGGACTCAGCTCTCTCCCCTCCGGATTAACGACGGTCAGACTCACTCCTACCCCACTTGCTGCCCGCACCACTCTGAAACGATGAATGCCACTGCGCTGCGGGGTGATCGTATAAGTTAAATCCGCACTCTGCTCAGTGCTAGCTGCAATCTCTGTCAACCCGAATATGTCTACTGGGGCACTAGGACGGGCTATTTGCAGCGTGAAAGGCCCTAAACCAGAGTGCTGTGTCACCCTCACGGTATAAGTTCTCCCGGATTGCAGCGAAAACTGCACGCCATCCCCCGCGAGTTGCGCCCAGAACAACGGACTCAGCTCTCTCCCCTCCGGATTAACGACGGTCAGACTCACTCCTACCCCACTTGCTGCCCGCACCACTCTGAAACGATGAATGCCACTGCGCTGCGGGGTGATCGTATGCCGATCCACTTGGCCGACCGACACCATATTCCCCTCTATGGTGTGAATGGTGGTTTCGGTATCCACAGGCGGTGGGACCTGCCCGGCGGGGGGAGCAGACGTAGGCAGTCCCACGCTGATTGAGAACCATTGATTCGTATTAAATGCCTGACCGCGACTGTCGAGCGCCGATAGGACGAAAAGCATAGGCCCCTGAACCGTGGGGGTGCCGCTGATTGTATTTCCAGTCAAAGTTAGCCCGGCGGGTAGTCTCCCGACTATTAGTGACCATGTGTGCGGTGGGGTGCCCCCGCTTGCTGTTAGAGTTGCACTATACCCCAAGCCAACTGTCGCACTAGGCAAGGCTGTGATCGTAGGCATGGGTGATGCAGACGACGCTGCCACCGCAACTATAAACTGCTGTGCTACGCTGAGCCCGCGGCTATCCTGCACCTGCACGGTAACTGCATGGGCGCCTGCCGTATGCGGCTTGCCAAAAATCGTGTTGCCGCTTAGCATGATACCCAGCGGTAGGCCAATCGCTGTCCAAGTGTGCGGGGCGACCCCGCCAACCACCATCAGTGCCGTACTGTAATTCGCCCCCACAGTCCCGCTCGGCAACGCTGTTGTGGTAATCGCGAGCGGCTGCACAGCTGCTAGCGCACCTACACGAAGGGATAGTACCTGCTGTACACTTTGTCCACGGCTATCTTGCACGCGTAGCGTGAGCGCATGCGTACCAACGGCAGTGGGCTTCCCAGAAATGGTGTTGCCACTCAAACGTAAACCAGTGGGTAGGCCTGTAACTGTCCATGTATACGGCGCTACCCCGCCTCTTGCAGTAAGCACAGAAGTGTAGCTCACCCCAACCGTGCCGCCCGGCAACGCTACTGTGGTGATCGCTAAGGGCACCGACGCCGCCGGCGGAGCTACAACTATCGTCAGCGATTGCTCAGCGCTCTGACCCCGGCTGTCCTGCACTCGTACCACAATCGCATGTGTCCCAGCGATGGTAGGTGCGCCCGAGATAATGTTTCCGCTTAGACTTAAACCGGCTGGTAGTCCTGTTGCTGTCCATGTGTATGGAGCAGTGCCGCCACTCGCCGTCAGCGTGGCGCTAAAGGCCACTCCTACAGTGCTTTGCGGCAGCGTGGTCGACGTAATTGTTGGTACATGCACAGTGGTCGGTGCTACTACCGCTATAGATAACCACTGGTTCACATTGAATGCCTGCCCCTGACTATCCCGCGCCGAAACCACGAAAGGAGTTGCGCCATGTGCGGTCGGTGTGCCACTGATGATGTTGCCCCTTAAGCTTAGCCCGGGTGGCAAATGGCCTGCAGACACTGACCATGTGTGCGGACCGACACCCCCACTGGCCACAAGTGTTGCCGTATAGCCGACTCCGACAACGCCATCTGGCAAAGCGGTAATCGTGGGCACGCGCGCCGCTGAAGCGGCTACCACAGCGACAATAAAATGCTGTAGAGCTGTTTGTCCTCGACTATCCTGCACCTGCACGGCCATCGCATACGCCCCCGCGGTCGTCGGCATGCCAGAAATTGTTCCCCCGCTCAAAAGTAGTCCCGGCGTGAGGTTGGTCGCAGTCCAAGTGTATGGGGCTGTCCCCCCGCTCGCCGTGAGGGTAGCGGTGTAACTTTCCCCGACGCTGGTGTTCGGTAAAGCGGTTGTCGTGATGATGGGCCGCAAGGCGATGCTTGGGGAGCTGACAACTGTTAGGTAATTTGCCATCCAACCTGTCTGAGCCAGCGAAGCACGGCGTTCGGCCTCGCGCCATACACCAAAAACCGCACTCCAGCTTCCAGGCAGATCCGGAGTAAATGTCCAAGTTATTGTGCCTTCGCGTGCTTCGCCAAGGGTTGCAGGTTGTAGTGGGAGATGCACTTGGGTTCCATTGGGTCGTCTTAGAGTGACTGCGCCATGGAAAGTCCACTGCACGCTACCCGTGTTGCGCAATCTCATGCTCAAAACCACAGGCTGACCTTCCTGGGCCTGCGCCTGAGCGCGGCTGACGTGCAAAATGGAGACGGTTGGGCTTACTGGTTCCAGCGTCGCTGCTGCTAGGCTGCGGGTATATTCAATTTCGGGGGACTGTCTTGGCATGAAAAGTCCATCTCTTTCAAACCGCGTGCGAGCCTCCGCCCTCTCAATAAAATAGGTTGCGACCCAAGGGTACTTGCCCCGCATAGCATTTAGGGCCATCGCTGCCTTTTTTGCGGTTTCCTCTATGTCTTCTTTGATGTCGAGGGCGCTGTCGGCGACACGCACAATTGTGGTAAACTTGGAGCGCGCTTGTCTCGCTTTTGCTAGTGCTGTAACGGTTCGATCCCATATGCTGCTGCCAATGTCACCAACAAACGCCAATGCCAGATCTGCTACCGTTCTGGTGATGTCATCGATATAGGCAAGCGCTCCGCCAGCCGCAGAAGCTATGCGGGTCGCCTCAAAAATGAGCGTCAAATATCGCCTTGCCGTTTCGAAATCGACTATCTCGCTTTGCTCTATCACATGTGCTGCCCGTAAACGAGTTACGGCTTCGTTAAAGTCATCAGAGATAAACGGGATCAAAATACTCTTTGGATCCGTGACCACATCAGTCACTTCAGTAAGCGCGGTTAGCGCTTCAGTCTTGAGCGATAATCCGCCTGTAAAGAACCCGGCAAGAGCCGCACCGGTGGCCCCAGCCAGCAGGTCTGAGGCAAGATCGAAGACTTGTAGCTTGCCATGGAGATACATCCGATTTTCGTACAACTCGATAAAAGAGGCCGTGCCGGTAGCAATATTGGCTCTCGAGACACGCTCTGTCCTGGCCCATAGGATTGTTGCGAGTCTGCGCAGGGTGTCCTCATTCCGCACTGGACTTCCGGTGCTATCTGTGAATACGATGGCGCCGGGCTGCGAATTGGCCTCGGCCACTAGCGCGGTCGGACTAATCCGCCGCCCTAGAGTCACGATGTTATAGGTTCTGCCGCTTACTGTGACCGCAACCAAGGACTGAGTTTCACTTCTGATGAGGTCGGCGATGTTACGTGCGCCAGGCGACGCGGCACCGAGGCCGACGCCCTGTCCGGGAAGAACAAGTGTGACCAGTAGCGCAACCACTAGGACTAGCGAAAACAGCTTCTTCACAACCCAAACCCCCATTCATTTACTTGATGTGTGTCGTCAACGAGAAGTGGGCGGCCGAATCCCCCCGCCCTGCTAGCCTAATCCCTAGTTGCCACTGTAATCGCACCCAAATGCCAACGTCCCTGCAAGGGTAATTGAATGAGTAGTTTGAATTGCGGGTTTCTCGTGCTCAGCTTGTTGCGCTGCGGCATGGGAGCGCTCCACTGACCGCCCAGTCTCAGCGCGGTCAAACGTGCCACGCGCCTGTGCGAGCTGACTACTTAGGCAAACGACGCCACCATCACTGCGACCATGAGGAATTTAAGTGGCTACCGCACAGCTGGCGTAGAAATCATTACTTGTGTGTAACTACTCAGGCCGCCAGCGTAATAGATGCTCTTTAGATTCCAGCGGGAACAAAAGGCATACCAAGGAAGGCGTCGCGGATTGCCCCCAACACTGGGACGGAGTTCTTCTTGACAGTGGAAATTTAACCCCTGATTCGGCAGAAAATCTGAGCCCCCTGCCAAGTGCGAAAGCCACCGGAGATCTTCTCTTGGACTTTCATCATGCGGATATCGCGTTCCGCTTGGTTGTTATCGAAAGGGATGCGAAAGTCGTACATGAAGTCTAGCGTCTCTTGGCGGTAGTTATCCAATCGCTCCACTAGGTTCCTAGCTTTAGTCTTTTTAGTCCTGCCCCGTTTGCCCTTGGGCCTTTCCTCGATTACTAAGGGGGTTTCTTCGTGTCCGAGAGCGATGATGCGGCTATATGTGCTTCGAAATCCATTAGCTGCGCTAGTTCTAGGTGGGTCTTCCCGTTCTCCTTTTGTTTATCCACCGCCACCTTGATGGAAAGGAGTAGGTCTTTCATCTGCCTCGCCCAAGCTTGGCTGTCGTTTTCAACGATAGCAGTCAGCTCCCGCAGGTGATGGGCATTACAGAGGGAATGTCCACAGGGGTATTTGAAGTAAGGTTTCCAGTGGTCGTGCTTGGCGATGCCTTGGTATCCGGGCAAGATCCCCATCTCGTCCATGGCTTCAGAGCCACGCTTGGGTTGAATGCTGTAACAGGTCAGGTCTGACGTGCTGGCCGTGTGCAGCCAGCAGGTTTCCCCGGCCACACGGGAGCCGGTCTCATCGCAGTGAATGACCGCAGTGCTTAATAGCCCCTGCTTGATCGCCTGCTCGGTGTCGGTCAGAGCCTCACTGCAGACTTGGTTAGCGGCCAACAAGGTGCCCTCACTGATCGGTTGCCCGAACAGGTCCGCAAACAGTTCCCGGAGCCGGTCGCAGGGAAGGAGCTGGTACTGGTTGAGATAGACGGCTAAGGCTTGGACCTCGGGGCCGTACTGCACCGGCTGGGTCACTTTTTCAGGGAATGAGGCCTTACTGCAGGTGCCGCAGGCCTGGCAGGTCTTCTTCTGTACCCGGTGTTCGGTGACCAAAAGCTTTAAGGGAGGGAGGTCAAACACCTGGCGTCTTTCGTAGTTGTCCACGTCTTGATCTGGGAGGTGGATGCCGCATTCCTGGCAGCAATCTACCTTGTGTACCTGCACTTGGTCTGGGCTATCTACCATCTTCAGGGCATGCCCGGGATGTCCCTTTTGGCCGCCGCTTTTCTTGCCGCTTTTTTCCCTAAGGCTGTTGGTTTTCTTCTTGAAGCCGTCGCTAGATGGAGGCTTGTTAGAGTTCCTGCTGTTCTGATTGAGCCGGTCTTCTAGTTCTTTGACCCTAGCTTCTAGGACAAAGACTTGGAGCTGAAAGCTTGCTAGCAGGCCTTCCACCAAGGCTACTACCGCTTCGGGTCCCTGGCGATAAACGGCTAATATCTCCTCCCGTTTCACTGAAGATCACCCCCAGGCAGGTGTTTGACTAGGGGATATAGGTAAACGGCTTTGACGGGAATCTCAAGCTTGTGGCAACGGTCGTTACGGCTACGACCCTTGGTCAGGCCGACGTAACGCCAGAAGGTCTCCAGAAGGAGCAGGCCATGGCCACACTTCTCTTGCCATTCCCCTCGTATGCGGCGGCAGATCTTGCCTAAAAGATGGCTGGCCGGGGGGCGCTCGTGTCGGTCATACACCAGACTCTTCATGTTCTCGCCGCGCTTAGCGCTGACAGACCTACTGGGCAACACGATCTGTCCTCGCCGCTCTAGCTTGAGCAAGAGGTCTCGGCAGGCCATATCCTTCATTTGCCCAACAGGAGAATGCCAATTCCAGAGCTGGCAGAGCTCAATTGACAGTCTGCTTCGGCTCCAAGAAGGGTTGTCGTCAATTCGCTGTTTAACTGCCTGCACATGATTTTCGGTTACTTGTGTCATCCGGAATTCTGCTTGTGTTCTCATGTCTATGCTTTACACAAAAACCCGTGTAGAGTCCAGCATTATTTTTCAATCCAGCAACGTGGCTGAGTAGTTACGCAAATTGATAAGATAAGCTCTTTGGTACGGTTCAAACCGTATTTAGCCTCGTCATTGCGCATGACGATGGGGAAAGTGTCCAAGATAGAACTCACTTCGTCCTTGTTGATTTGATACATTTTGAGGCGTAGCAACGATGACAACCCTCGACTGGCGGGGACACCTAATAAGACTGAGTTCTCTGTCATTACGGGGATTCCTTCTGTTATCAGAAAAAATGTTTCATCACCTTAGGTTCGATTTCGTATGGGCAACTGCCAATTCCGCCACTCTCGGTTAGCTTCCGTCTCTCTCCTTGCGCATCAAACTTACATGCCTTGAACCCGCGCCGCGGGTATCCCTGTTTTTTGTAACACTGGTGGTGCGTTCCTACGGAAAACCACACATCGCCATCTAAATAGCTGTCTTGTTCAAGCTCCGAGCTCTTGAAGACCTTAATTCTTCAATGTTTGTCAGCCATCCTGATGCAGTTGCACTTGAGCCCCCACTGCTTAAGAGTTGTTTGGCTGACGCTGCATCTCAAGTCAGGTGG
>Ga0209103_1000167_pt1 | contig 20137 bp, 11 predicted proteins | sample 4C3metaG_FD_184152 | JGI IMG/M metagenome (GOLD analysis project Ga0209103, IMG submission 184152) | Freshwater bacterial and archeal communities from Indian Creek, Illinois, USA - 4C3 metaG (SPAdes) (version 2) | ecosystem: Environmental > Aquatic > Freshwater > Unclassified | place: USA...
CCCCTAACCCCTAACCCCTACTCCCTAATCCCTAATCAGCTAAAGGAGGACCCCATGAATAAAAACGCTATACAAAAATACGCGATTTGGGCGCGGAATGAGCTCATCGAACAGGTGAAGCAACGCGCCTATCAATATGGCATCGGCGAAACTGGGTATGGTGACGAGAACGCCGCAGTTATCTCAGGACGTGTACTGTCCGCAGACGAGACGAGACAACGCCACGATTTTGTTGCACAGATAAAAAAGCGCGGCTATCAACAAACAGTTGAAGAAGTGGCGTACACTTGGTTCAACCGCTTCGTCGCCCTGCGCTATATGGAGATCAACGACTATCTGCCGACTCATGTCCGTGTGTTTTCAGATGCAACCGGAGGATTTAACCCCGAAATTCTAAGAGATGTTCTGCACCTTGATTTGGAAGGCCTTGATAAGGCGAAAGTGTCCGAACTTTTGAACGCCAACAAGACGGAAGAGCTCTACCGCTATCTGCTGCTGACCCAGTGCAACGCACTGAACACCGCTCTTCCAGAAATGTTCGAAAAGCTCGGTGGCTACACGGAAATGTTGTTGCCGAACAATATCCTCAAGCAGGACAGCATTCTTGCCCGCCTTGTGAAGGACATTGACGAGGATGACTGGAAAGATGCAGTGCAGATTATCGGATGGATGTATCAATATTACAACACCGAGCCGAAGCAAGCCGTGTTTGATGGCCTCAAAAAGAATGTAAAAATCACCAAGGAGAAAATTCCCGCCGCTACACAGCTTTTTACGCCGGACTGGATTGTGCGCTATATGGTGGAGAACTCCCTCGGTCGGTTGTGGCTTGAATCGCATCCGAACCCTACACTGAGAGCGAACTGGAAATACTATCTCGACGAAGCTGATCAAACACTGGAAGTAGCAGAGCGTCTGCGCGTTCTGCGCTTGCAGTCACCTGTGAAGTCGCCGGAGGATATCCGCCTGATTGATCCCTGTATGGGAAGCGGGCACATATTAGTCTACGCCTTCGACATGTTGATGCAGATATATGAGAGCGTAGGTGTTAGCCCTCGTGATGCTGCGAAACTAATACTTGAAAAGAATATTTACGGTCTGGACATCGATCGTAGGGCTTATCAGTTTGCTTATTTTTCGCTAATGATGAAAGCACGGCAGTACAACCGCCGTATATTCACCGAGGACATCAAGCCGCAGGTCTATCACCCCACAGGATTCCCCAAAGGCGAGGAATATGGCTCGCTTGTGAAAGTAGATTCGCTACCGCCGAAGCCTGTTGAAAAGACAGGGCAGTTGAGCATTGATGATACATCCTATGATTTGCAACTGAACGCCTGGAACTTCAAGCGTCTATTGGCGCAGAAGTACGATGTGGTTGTAACCAACCCTCCTTATATGGGGATACGAAATATGAGCGGAAAGATGTCTGATTATTTGTCAGAGAATTTTCCAAACAGTAAATACGATAGTTGCACAGCATTTATAGAAGTATGCAAATATATGACGAGTAACTTTGGTTGCTTTGCACTTATAACGCAAAATTCGTGGATGTTTATCAATAGTTTTGACAGGCTTAGAGAAGAACTGATTCAGCAAAATTGCTTATCATCAATGCTTCATCTTGGATATGGTGCTTTTGGTGCTGATTTTGGTACAACGGCTTTCGTTTTTCAGAAGAAGAATCTTCTTGGATATTACGCTAAGTATATCCGTTTAGGTGATTTCAGAAATCTTGATGATAAGGAAGCAAATTATTGGAATAAGGACGTAGTGTACCTTGCTCTGCAAGAGGATTATTTTACTATTCCGCGATATCCTTTTGCATATTGGATGAGCATCGCTGCACGAAAAGCCTTTTCTGAGGGTTCTGCACTTTCTGACATATCTACCCCAAGGCAAGGGATGGCATCTTCAGACAATAATCGTTTTGTGCGTTTTTGGCCTGAGGTTAGCTTTTCAAAAATTGGATTTCATTCTAATGATGCGGAAGAAGCGCAGAATTCTGGAATGAAGTGGTTCCCGTACAATAACGGCGGATATTATCGTAAATGGTATGGTATAAATACAGATTTGGTAAATTGGGAGAAGGACGGTCTTGAAGTAAAACAGTATGCGGCATCGTTATATAAATCGTTTACCCGAACTATAAAAAGCATACCATATTACTTTCAAGAAGGTGGCACTTGGAATGCAATATCAAGTACCAGTTCATTATCAGTGCGTTATTTTGAGAAAGGTTTTATTTTCTCAAATGCTGGTATGGCAATTTTCTCTACACAAAATGAGTTTCAAATCGAATACTTGATAGGCTACTTAAACTCGAAAGTTGCTGATTTGTTCTTGCAGTATATCAGCCCAACTCTAAATTTCAACCAAGGCGATATTGCACAATTACCAATCATAGATTCACCTAATAAGGTAGCCGCGATTGATATTGCAAAACGTTGTATTAGTTTGTCAAAATATGACTGGGACTCATTTGAAACCTCGTGGGACTTTAAAGTACATCCATTGGTAGAATTAAAAGAAGGTGCTGGCTATGGCACTGATTTGAGCAAATGGAACTACACAATAAAATCTGCATTTAAAAACTGGGAAACATCTTGTAATGACCGTTTTACCCAATTGAAAACCAACGAAGAAGAACTCAACCACATATTCATCGACATCTACGGTTTGCAGGATGAACTAACACCGGAGGTTGCGGACAAGGACGTGACTGTGCGTCGCGCCGATTTGGGGCGCGAGATTCGGTCGCTGATTAGCTATGCCGTGGGCTGTATGTTCGGGCGGTACTCGCTTGATGTCGAGGGGCTGGCCTATGCGGGCGGCGAATGGGACGCAGGGAAGTATCGGACTTTCCCCGCCGATAAGGACAATATTATCCCCGTCTGCGATGACGAGTATTTCGACGATGACATTGCAGGAAGGTTTGTGGCCTTCGTGAAAGTCGTCTACGGTGCAGACACGCTGGAAGAAAACCTGAAGTTTATCACCGACGCATTGGGCGGTAGGGGTACGCCGCGAGAAGTCATTCGCAACTACTTCCTAAATGACTTTTACAAAGACCACCTGAAGATTTACCAGAAACGCCCGATTTACTGGCTGTTCGACAGCGGCAAAAAGAACGGTTTTAAGGCGTTAATCTATATGCACCGCTACGCGCGGGATTTGCTCGCCAAGCTCAGGACGGACTACGTCCATGAGCAGCAGGAGCGATATCGCACCCAGATTGCGCACATCGTTGCTGCTCTGAACACCGCCACCGGTGTGGAGCGGGCGCGGCTCCTAAAACAGCAGGATAAGCTAACTGAGCAACTACGTGAAATTACCGCTTTTGAAGAAAAGGTTCATCATCTTGCCGATCAAAGCATTTCGATAGACCTCGACGACGGCGTGAAGAAAAACTACGAGATTTTCGCGGACGTTCTGGCGAAGATGTGAGGAGGTGGAGTTGATGCGTAGAACTGAAACCATAGAGGAACTGTTGAAAGCCAAAGAGGGTGAACAGTACCAGTTCAAAGAGGCGAAAACACGCTTTGATTTCGGCGAAGCTGCGCAATGCTGCTGCGCCTTGGCGAACGTTGGCGGTGGTAAACTGGTATTCGGAATTACCGATAAACGCCCACGCCAGGTGGTCGGAAGCATAGCTTTCGAACAGCCGGAGCGCACTCGAAAAGGGCTAATAGACAAACTCCATGTCATGGTTGACTTCCAAATTTACGAGCATGAGGGCAAGCGAGTGCTGGTGTTTGAGGTGGCGAGCCGTTCTCTCGGTTTGCCAGTTCAAGTGGAGGGTATTGCGTGGTGGTATGAGGGCGACAGCCTGATACCTATGCCGGAAGAAATCCGGCGCAGTATATACGCCGAGAACGGGTATGATTTTTCCGGCGATATTTGCCGTAGCGCAACGCTTGCAGACCTTGACGAGAAAGCAATATCGGTATTCCGTAAAACATGGGCGACTTACAGCGGCAACAAACGTATAGAAACTTTGTCTGCGGAACAACTTCTGCATGACTGCGGCGCAATCACGGATGACGGTGTCACATATGCCGCCCTGATACTGTTCGGGACAAAAAAGACGGTACGGAAATTATTACCGCGTTCCGAAGTGATTTTTGAGTACCGCTCATCGGAAGCGGCGGGACCTGCCGCGCAGCGCGAGGAATTCACAGAGGGCTTTTTCAACTACAACGACCGCATTTGGGAGCTTGTCAACCTGCGCAACGACAAGCAGCATTACCAAGACGGCTTGTTTGTGTTTCCGATTGATACGTTCAACGAGCGCGTTGTCCGCGAGGCGTTACTGAACGCCATTTCGCACCGCGATTATCAGCTTGCGGGAAGCGTGTTTGTGCGGCAGTATCGCGCCAAACTTGTAGTGGAAAGCCCCGGCGGTTTCCCTTACGGAATAACCGTCGAAAATATCCTCGACAGGCAGTCACCGCGCAACTTGCTTATAGCGAAAATCTTTCAGCTTTGCGGGCTTGTGGAGCGTTCAGGGCAAGGTATGAACCTGATATATGAACTTGCCGTCCGCGAGGCCAAGCCCCTCCCGGATTTCAACGGCACCGACGCATATTTTGTGAGATTGACATTAAGTGGGCAGGTCATTGACAAGCGTATGCTCGCGATGTTCAAAAAAATCGGTGATGAGCGTTTGGATAAAATGACCACGGACGACTATATCCTGCTTGCAAAGCTCTTTAGCGACAAAAAGCATAAAGGGATACAGCCGGAGTGCTTTACCCGTCTTGTAGAGTTAGGAATCGTGGAGCAGACCGCAAACGGCATAAAAATTGCAAACGGCGAAAGTCTATCGGTCACCAATCGGTCGCTATCGGTCGCTGCGACCGATAGAAAACAAGCGATTATTGATTTTCTTGAAATCAATGGGCAGGCGAAAACGCGCGACTTAATAAAAGTCGTTGATCTTAGCGACGGACGGGTAAGAGCCTTGCTTCGCAAAATGGTTGAAGACGGCACGATTGAAAAAATCGGCGACAAACGATTTGCGAGTTACAGATTGACTAAGAAAAAGTGAGCAACGGAGGTACAGGATGCTGTCAGAAACGGTTCAATATAGGCTTGCGGAGCGGTTCGCCGCGCCGCTGCCGGAATTTTATAAACGAAGAATCGTCTTTTGGTGCGACGAGGGCGGCGAGTTTGCCGAGGCGGTTGACGAGCTGGCCCTTAGCGGCATGACGCTCGTTAAACTCACAGGCAAGAACAATTTCGCCGTCAAGAAGCTGCTCTCGGCCGACGACCTGACGGGCAACTACCTCATATACGACCCGCTTTCCTACGAAAAAGACGGCAAGGACGACTGGCTGCTTGACATAAAGCTGTTCAGTGAGGAGTTCCGTGCCGACCTCGTGTCGCTCCAAATGGAGGAACTGCTTGTAGAGCCATCGGCGGCCCTGCGCAAGACGATGAAGATGTATGCCAAATTCCTTGACAACAAAGAGCGCAAGGCGAAACTACGCAGAATCGGCAGGTCATACCAGACCCCGCTTGGACTGCATATCGACATCATGGCAGTGCTGTGTGGATTGAACGGCGGCTCGGCGCAGGACGTGATCATCGCTGTGCTGTCGGCGGGCTTGGAGAAAGAAAAGAACACCCCGCTTGCCAATATTGAAAAGTTCGGCAATATCGAGGCGTTCTGGCAGTTGGTGCAAAAGTACACGGGCTACGTCAATGCGCACGACCGCCCGCTATCTGACCTTGCCGCACATATTTTAATCACAGCCCTGTCGCAGACGATGCCCGCTTCCGCTTTGCGCGGTTTGGAGCGGTTTGTAACTGATTCCTGTAAGACATACTGCTACCAGCTTGTCCACGAATGGCAACGCAGCGACGGCAGAGAGGACTTAGTCGAGATTTGCCGTCACGTCGAGCGCGGACTTCGTCTTGCCGACCGCTTCGACAAGTCCGAGATAAGTATACTTCTAAAAAGCGACACGTTCCCCGCAATTAATGAAAACATTCTCAAACGCTTCTTTGCGGAAATCGGCGAGCGCGTCATTAAGGTTGATTCGATTTTCGCAGCGGTGGAGAACCGCCGCACCGCCGCCTGGTATGACCTGACAGAGGACTATTTCGAAAGCCTTTATTACATCGCAAAGCTGCAGGAGTTCTACTTGGCACACATTGGTGGTTTCCATATAGTCGAGCCGGCGAAGGTCTGGCAACTCTACACGACCGATGCGTATGCGATGGATAGCCATTACCGGCATTTCCATTGCAGCTTTGGCAATACACTGAAAAGCCCAAACGCTCTCTTGGAGGATGCTTTAAAGAAGTGTTCCGATGTGGTCGAAGGCTTGTACTGTGAGTGGTTCTTGAAGCAACTCACCCTAACTTGGACCAAAGCCATAGCGAACGATTTGAATTCGCTCGGCTATGTCTCAGCGATCACTGAACAGCGGAAATTCTACAGCCGCTATGTTTCACCGAACGTGAGCAAGGGCAACCGCGTGTTTGTGGTTATTTCCGATGCTTTGCGCTATGAAGTCGCCGCCGAGCTGTCTGATACCCTCAGCCACGCCACCAAGGGCAAGGCGACCCTTGAAGCGATGCAAGCGGTGTTCCCAAGCATCACTAAATTCGGAATGGCAGCACTCCTACCCGGCAAAGTGGTGTCGGCCAATGAGAAGATAGAGGTATTTGTGGATGGAAATCCGACGGTTACCACGCCGCAGCGAGGCCTGATACTGAATACAGCCAACCCCGAGAGCGTAGCTGTGACCTATAAGGAACTGCTTCAGATGAAGAAGCAAGAACGCCGTGACGTGGTGGCGGGCAAAGAAATCATTTATGTTTATCACAACACGATAGACGCTACCGGCGATAAAGCTCTCACCGAAACCAAGGTGTTCGAGGCGTGCAACGATGCAATTGAAGAATTGACCGCCATCGTGAAGGTAATAGTCAACGACCTGAGCGGAGCAAACATCTTCATCACCGCCGACCACGGTTTCCTATACACCTATAAGCCGCTTGAAGAAAGCCAGAAAATCAGCCGCCAGGCTTTTGACGGCGACATTTTGGAACTGGGCAGACGCTACACCCTAGTGTCGCCTGAAACGACCGCTGACTATCTACTGCCTGTGAATACAGAGCGAATTATCGGCGGCAAGCCGATGAAAGGCTATGTTCCGCAGGATACCGTCCGTATCAAGGTGCAAGGCGGCGGTGAGAACTATGTACACGGTGGCATGAGTCTTCAGGAGATGGTTGTACCAGTCATCGTTTACAAGGGTATGCGTACGGGCTACAAGGAGTATGTAGAAGTGCAGAATCCGGGGCTGACGCTCATAAGCGAGAGTCGCAAGATTTCTAACCTGCTGTTCTCGCTCGACTTTCTGCAAAAAAAATCCGTGGGTGATAAAGTCCAGTCGTGCAATTACAGTCTTCACTTTACCAACGACGAAGGCGTCCCAATCAGCGACTTCCAGACGGTAATCGCCGACAGAACGAGCAACAACGCTTCAGACCGTGTGTTCCGGGTAAGGTTCACGCTGAAGCAGCTGCAGTACAACCGCAATAAAATCTACCGCCTTGTCATTGCCAGAGACACCGATGCGCCGGAAGAAATCGAGTTCCGCATTGACATAGCATTTGCCGATGATTTCGGATTTGACCTGTAAGAGGAGGTTTTTGCTATGGACATGGAAAAAGTGAGCTATGAGCCGGATATCGATGACGCGAATGAAGTCATCTGTCGAAAACTGCGCGAGCACTTTGCTGGTAAGATTGTACGCAAAGACTTAACTAAGGCTATTAAAGAAGGCGCGAACGTGCCTGTTTACGTCTTAGAGTTTTTACTTGGGCAATATTGCAGTTCCGCCGACCCGGAAATAATTGAGGCCGGGGTAAGGAACGTCAAACGAATCCTCTCTGATAATTTCGTGCGTCCCGACGAGGCGCAAAAAGTACTGTCCGCCTTGCGTGAGCGGGGCAGCTACACCGTCATCGATCGCATCACGGTCGAGCTAAATATCAAACGTGATCGCTATGAAGCCGATTTTTCAAACCTGGGTGTCCGCGACATACCCATTTCGTCCGACTATGTGTCGAAGTACGACCGCCTGCTTTGCGGCGGTATTTGGTGCATTATTGGGCTGGAATACGAGTATGTCGAGGAAGACAAGAGGTCCACACCGATTCGTATCATGAAAGTAACGCCCATTCAGATGCCGCACATTGATATGGAAGAGATCAAGAAGGGCCGCCGTGCCTTTACAAAAGACGAATGGATTACCGTCCTGCTCCGCTCCACAGGTATGGAAGCCCACAGGTTTTCAACTAGGGCGAAGTGGCTGCTACTTGCCCGTATGCTTCCGCTGATAGAGAACAATTTCAACCTCTGCGAACTGGGTCCACGCAGCACTGGCAAGTCACATCTGTACAAGGAGATTTCGCCAAACAGTATTCTCATTTCCGGCGGGCAGACGACTGTGGCGAACCTTTTCTACAATATGTCAAGCAAGACCGTGGGGCTTGTAGGGCTGTGGGATTGCGTCGCCTTTGACGAAGTCGCCGGCATCACGTTCAAAGATAAAGATGGCGTTCAGATCATGAAGGACTATATGGTTTCTGGCTCCTTCGCGCGCGGCAAGGAAGAAAAAGCCGGGTACGCTTCAATGGTCTTTGTGGGGAATATCAATCAAAGCGTGGATGTGATGCTAAAAACCTCGCACCTGTTTGACCCGTTCCCTGAAGCTATGGCATATGACACGTCCTTTCTCGACAGGATGCATTGTTACATACCAGGTTGGGAAGTTCCCAAATACCGCCCCGAATCCTTCACCAATGACTATGGCTTTATCACAGACTACCTCGCTGAGTTTATGCGCGAAATGCGTAAAGAGACCTTCGGCGATGTATGCGACAAGGATTTCCGCTTTGGGAACAACCTCAACCAACGTGACGTTATCGCTGTTCGTAAAATGGTGTCCGGATTTACTAAGCTGCTATACCCAAACGGCGAGTTCAGCAAAGGGGATGTCAAGGAGATCCTCACTATTGCCCTCGAAATGCGCCGCCGCGTAAAAGAACAACTAAAGAAAATCGGCGGTATGGAATTCTACGATGTGAATTTCTCATTCATCGACAACGAGACTTTTCAGGAACACTATGTCCCTGTGCCGGAGCAACGCGGCAGCAAGATAATCCCCGAGGGGCTGAATAATCCTGGCAACGTCTACACCATCTCGCAAGGAAAGAGCGGAATGATAGGCGTCTATCGCCTTGAAACGCAAATGCTCCCCGGCAATGGCAAGTTCGAGCGCACAGGGTTAGGCTCCGACCGTGATGTCAAGGAAGCCACCAACACCGCGTTTAACTACCTGAAAGCGAGCGCATCTCATATAAGTGGCTCTATTAGTACGACCACAAAGGACTACATGATCAATTACCAAGACCTTAACGGCATCGGTATGTCAAAATTCATGACCTTGCCCACCGTTATAGCGCTTGCGTCCTGTGCCCTCGGCAAACCGACGCTATCAAGCCTTGCCGTCCTTGGCGAAATAAGCATAAGCGGCACAATACTAAAGGTCGAGGAATTGGCAAGCGTCCTGCAAGTCTGCCTAGACAGCGGAGCGAAGAAAGTGCTGATACCCATAACGTCAGCTTCCGAACTTGGCACCGTACCCGCCGACCTTATTGGCGCGTTCAGCCTGATATTTTATGGAACCCCACAGGAAGCTGTGTTTAAGGCATTGGGTGTGGAATGATTTCGAACAAAAGGGACGGTTCTTTTTGGAAATAGACCATCCATCCGCTGGCAGTTAGCCTTCGTATTAGGCCGCGTACCGCAAGTGGATGACCTTCACCGCCCGCCAAACGCCTCGAGCTCAGTCCTAACGATAGCGTGTAGAGGGTTGCTCATAATGCACCAAACGCAAGTTTGTCACTAGTATACTGTTCGCCTGGTGTCCTGCGCTTGGAATATCCTCATCTCACGCCAATTTAAGTTCGCGTTTGGCAAAATACAACCTGAACTCCCGCTTAAATTTATAACTACTTCTCTATCATGACATACGGGGCGGAGAAAGCCTCTTCATAGCGAGGGCAGGCTAGGCTATCTGCCATTACCCCCTTGCAGCATGCCCAATCTGTAGTATAATAGTTATAACTACAGAGAAGGTGGTAAGGCGCGTGAGCTACGAGTTCATCCAGAAGGTCGGCAAGTACAGCTACATCTACCTTGTAGAGGCCTATCGGAACGAAAAAGGTGAACCACGGCAGAGGAGAACTCCCATTGGGAAGATAGATCCTAAAACCGGCAAAAAGAGCTATAAGCCTTGGTACCTCGAGCAACTAAGATCTGCTGGCCACCCCATTGAACTGTCACCCACGGAAAAGATCTTCTCCGTCGAGGATGTGAAGCAGTCTACCGTCAGGGAATATGGGCTGTTCTACTTTCTGAAGTCGATCTCGAACCACATTGGATTGACGGACTGCCTGTTAAGCTCTATTCCTGGGTACTGGCAGGAAGTATTCATGCTAGCCTGTTACTTGCTGGCATCCGGTGATCCATTCCTTTACTGTGAGGAATGGATCCATAGCACAGAATGCCTCCCTGTGGGCAGCATGGCATCACAGCGGATCAGCGAGTTACTTGTCATGATCAGGCCGGAACAGCGGGAGGGCTTTTACAGCGCATGGTGTTCCCGCAGGAGCGAGGATGAATACCTAGCACTTGACATTACCTCCACATCTTCTTATTCCGAGTTGATTGAGGATGTGGAATGGGGCTATAACCGCGACCGTGAAAATCTACCGCAGATTAACCTCTGCATGTTGATGGGTGCAACCTCAAGGCTACCAATCTACCAAGCTGTTTACAGCGGAAGCCTTAGAGATGTCGTGACCCTAGAAACAACTCTGTCAAGATTTGATGCTGTAACAGACGGCAGGCCCGTACTTATCGTAATGGATAAAGGTTTTTACAGTCACCGCAATGTCACCCGGATGCTTGGCGATGCTACACATGGGAAGAAGTTCATCATTTCCGTTCCTTTCTCAGCTTCCTTTGCTCGGAAACAGGTAGAGAGTGAGCGGAAGGACATCGACCGGGTAGAAAACACTATCGTCATCAACGGAGAGTCGCTGCGCGCCGTTACCAAAGAGCGCGCCTGGAGTCAGTGCTACAAGGTTTACACCCATATCTATTACAACGCCAAAAAAGCTAACGGCATGCGCGAAGATTTGTTCGCCCATGTTGCTCTGTTACGTGAAGCTGCCGAAACGGAACCGGCCAAGTACGTAGATAATGAAGAATACCGACAATATCTCAACATCCGAGAGTCTGGGAAATCAGGTACCGGGTTTACCGTCAACATTCGCAACGATGTCATTGAGGATGAACTCAGTACAGCGGGATGGCTTGTCATTATCAGCAATGATGTCCCCCGTGCAAAAGAAGCAATACGAATCTACCGCGATAAGGACGTTGTCGAAAAAGGATTCCTTCGTTTGAAAGGCAGCCTTGACCTTGGACGTCTGCGCATGCATAGTCAGGAAACCATGCAGAACAAAGTGTTTGTCGGGTTCGTGACCTTGATCCTCTTGTCGGAAATCAACCGAGTAATGGCTGAGAACAACTTATACCGCAGCTACACTATGAAGAAACTTTTCAAGATTCTGGCCAAGCAACGCGTCCAAGAGATTTGTGCCCAGCGCATCATACATCCTGCAACCAAGGAACAGCGCGGAGTATATGAGGCTTTTGGCATAGAAGTGCCCAGATGAATCCTTCAGAAGCACAGACGTAGTTATAAATTCGGGCGGGATTTTAGGATACAAATGAACCATCCCTCTTGGTTCGTTTTACCAACATTTCAAGGTTGATAAAATCAGTTGGATGTCGAGACAGTTGATATGCGCAACTACAGAGTCGATGCTGTGGGATTTTAATTGATAGAGTACTTTGTGAAGGAAGTATTGGTCATTATGTCTTCCTTAAAACTATAGTGAGGTGATTGTTTTGGCTAAATCAAATGCACAATCTAATTTACCACTAATCTTCCAACTAATAAAAGACGACAATTTTATTCACCTTGATGAACTGTTGAAAGATAATATTGATTTAGATGAAAGAAACAATGCAGGACAGACACCATTAATATACGCAGCAAATGTGGGCAATTCAAGAGCTGCTAAAATGGTCTTAAATTGTGATGGTATTGATATAGATGCTCGAGATAATAACGGCAATAGTGCCTTTATGATTGCTAGCGAAAAAGGCCGTATTGGGATTGTAAAAATGTTACTAGAAAGAAATATAAGGATTGATTCTAGGAATGCAAATAATGAAACAGCATTAATGCTGGCAGTTGAGAATGGGAAGATAGAAGTTTCTGAGTTTTTAATAGGAGCAGGAGCAAAAACCAATGCAAGAGACTCAAAAAATAATTCACTATTAGCAATTGCAGTGCAGAGTAAGAATGTAAATATGTTGGATACTTTACTAAATTATGAACTAGATGCGAACATGCGCAACAATGACAATGAAACACCAATTTTATTGGCTGTTAAAAACAATGATTATAATTCAGTTGAGACATTATTAAAACATAAAATAGACTTGTCCGCAAAAAACAAAAACAAACAATCAGTTTTTGATATTGCATTCGAAAAGGAGTATTTTGAAATACTGAAGCTATTACTACACGGTGCTGATAAAATAACCCTAGGAGAGCTTCGTTATGACAAAATTATGCAAAAAGCCGCAATAAAAGATTTTTATGATATATTTGAGATATTAAGTAAATATGAACTAGATATTGATATTACTGAAAAGAATGGTATTACCCCCCTGATGAAAGCGGCTGGGAATGCAAATCTGACAACAGTTAAGAAGTTGATTGAACTTGGTGCAGATGTTTCAAAGAAAGATAATGATGGAGATAATGCCTTATATCATGCATTTGCGCGCGACAAGGATGCATGGGTTATGTTTGGTGATTTTGGCAGCAACAGGAAAAGAGCAGAAATTGTCAATATCCTTATATCCAAAGGATGTGACATTAATAATATTAATAATACAGGAAGAAATGTTTTGTTTGGATCAGCAAAATGGGATAGGATAGATTTGTTGAAGCTATCAATTGAAAAAGGGCTAAATGCGAATATTCAAGATGATTCTGGGAAAACCCCCTTAATGGTTGCTGTGGAATCCGAGAATATTGAAATTATTTCATTTCTCCTTGGTTGCGGAGTAGATAAAAATTTAGTAGATGTTTCGGGGAAGAGTGCCATGGATTATGCAAACAAGATAAGTGGCAAGGAAAAATCAAAAGAAATTAAAAAATTACTGCAATAAATTTATAAATTGAAAGATTACTGCCCCAATTAAGTGGAGCGAATACGGGAGAGCAAAAGAACACAAAAGATATGGTGCGCCATGGCGACTATATTTGACGCGAACAAGTGGGACGGTTCTTTTTGGAAATAGACCATCCATCCGCTGGCGCTTAGCGTTCGTATTAGGCCGCGTACCGCAAGTTGATAACCTTCACCGCCCGCGATAACGTCTCGAACTCAGTCTTAACGATAGCGTGTAGAGGGTTGCTCATAATGCACCAAGCCGCAAGCTCAAACTTATCACTAGTATGCTGCTCACCATCAAGTAGCTAGAGCAGGAGCCGTCTCTCGTCATCACTCTGAAAGACAAACTCCTTGTTGACCCCGCGAATCATAACATGATAATAACCGGTGCTACTCGCCTGACGTCCTGCTCTTGGCATATCCTCACCTCACGCCAATGTTACCTCACGTTCAGAAAAATACAGGAAGAACCGTCCCTTTTGGTTCGAGGTGTGCAGTATTTGACGCTTACGTTTAGATATCTTCCTGTTTAGCCGGGGTTGTATGAACAGGGTGGATGCACGGCTTGCTTGTAAGATTTCTATTCTTGTTGCCCCTGGAAATTCACTTCAAAAGTTGACTATTGTATAGAAGCTGGATATAATATCGATATGATAGTTCACTAGGAGGTGAAGCTATGAACATCAATTCCGAAATCCTTGAGGAAATGCAGAAAAACAACAATGTGATTACGACTTCACAGGTGTTGCAGTTGGGATATTCAAAGGCTTTGCTTACGAAATATGTGAAAGCAGGTCTTTTGGAAAGAAGCGGTCATGGCGTTTATATTCTTCCGGATGCGGTGAGCGATGATATGTATACGCTGATGCTGCGCTCCTCAAAAGTTATTTTCTCTCATGACACGGCTCTCTTTTTAAACGGCCTATCGGAGCGCACGCCGTTTCGGCATTCCGTCACTATCCCCAGCAATTCGGCGCTACCAGCCTCCATCAAGGACAATTGCACCTGCTTTTATATTAAGACGGAGCTGTACGGGCTAGGAATGATTGAGAAAAAAACAACCTTTGGCAACACGGTACGCTGCTACAACATGGAGCGTACCATTTGTGATTTTCTGCGCAGCCGAAACCGCTGTGATGAGGAAACGGTGATCAGTGCCGTGAAGAACTACTTGGCGTTTAAAGGAAAAAATTTGAATCTTCTTGCGGATTACGCAAAGCACCTACGGGTTGGAAAAGCGCTTAAGCGTTATCTGGAGGTGCTGCTATGAGTTCCAAGGCCATGAGCCTGAAGGCCCGCATCAACCGCTATGCAAAACAGAATACTATTGCGGCTCAGTTGGTTTTGCAGAACTACATGTTTGAGCGTTTTTTGGAACGACTGTCCAAATCCGAATATCAGGAGAAATTCGTAATTAAGGGCGGAATACTTGTTGCGGCCATTGTGGGTTTGGATACCCGCTCGACCATGGATCTAGACGCTACATTGCGCAATCTGCCCTTGACGGAAGAGAAGATAACAGAAGCGGTTCAAAGCATCTGCGGTATGGACTTGAAGGATGATGTGAAATTTAAGGTTGTCTCCGTCACGCCCATTCGCAAGGATGATCGCTACGGCGGGTTTCGTGTGAGAATGGACGCCGTGTATGACGCTATCGAAACACCGCTTTCTATTGATGTTTCTGCAGGGATATTATGACGCCTTCTGCCGTTCCCTATGAATTCAGCGGTATTTTTGACGAATCTGTCCGTATCTGTCTCTGGGGCTACAATATTGAAACGGTTATGGCAGAGAAGGCCGAGACGATTCTAAGCCGTGGCATATTCAGCACACGCCCAAGAGATTATTATGACATCTATATTTTGAGTACAACCCAGAAATATGACAAGGCGCTTTTTCAGGAAGCGTTGTTCGCTACGGCAGAGCATCGGGGTAGCAAGGCAATCCTGTCAGTTACCGAGGCTGTTATTCAGGATATTTCCGAAAACCGTGATCTTCGGCAGATGTGGGCGAAATATCAGAAAAAGTTCTCCTATGCACACGATATTACATATGAAGCGATTCTCGAGGTAATTCGGGGCCTGCTAGTAAGCGTCAAGTAGCTCCACCTTGCCAGAGGGCAAGATGAGGGCTGGGGGGCTCCGGCCTACCCATTTTGAATGGCTTATTAGTTCGTTGTCTGAACGCGAACCGACGCTCGGAATGAAGTTGACCACGGCAGTAGAGAATCAGTATCAGCAGTGTCGGCGAGGCCAATGTTAGGAAAGGGACACAACAGAGCAATGTTCAACTCATTCTCTGCACACCACCTCCTAGCGAGTTGGTCGCGAGCCTTGTATGCGGCTATCCGGTGCTCCCAGGCGCGAGGTGTGCAGTACTTGACGCTTACGAACGCTGTCGAGTTCTCTCGGCTTATTGCTGATGTTATTGAAGAAGCTAAAAAGGGGTGATTGTGTGAAATATACTGACATCAACGCCCAAACAATTGATAAGTGGGTGGGCCAGGGCTGGGAGTGGGGCGTACCGATCTCCGAGGCTCTCTTTGCTGCGGCGAAGCAAGGCCTATGGTCCATGCTGCTGACCCCAACCAAGCCGGTTCCTAGGGAGTGGTACCCGTGTTTGAAGGACAAGCATGTGCTGGGATTAGCCTCGGGCGGCGGGCAACAAATGCCGATATTTGCGGTTTTAGGGGCTAATTGCACGCTGCTGGATTACTCTCTGCGGCAAGTAGCCAGCGATTTAGCGGTAGCTGTGCGCGAAGGATACACCATTAACGCTGTTCGCGCCGATATGACCCAAACACTGCCTTTTGCGGACAACTCGTTTGATGTAGTTTTCCACCCTGTCTCTAACTGTTACATCGAGGATGTGATGCATGTCTGGCGGGAGTGCTACCGCATACTAAAGCCGGGCGGGCGGCTCATGGCCGGCATGAATAACGGATTTAGCTACTTGTTCGACGAAGCAGACGAAAAGAGCATAAAATACAAGTTGCCTTTCAATCCACTACAGACTCCGGAATTACTCGAGGTGCTGCAGGTTACAGACAGTGGTATTCAATTCTCGCACACCTTGGAGGAGCAAATCCGTGGGCAGCTCAGGGTGGGATTTAAGCTACTTGACCTCTATGAAGATACAGACGGTAGCGGGCTGCTCCATGAATATGGCGTGCCGACGTTCTGGGCTACCTTGGCCGTAAAGTAGGCACTAAGAGCAGGCGCTTGCTTGGTAACTATGTTTTTGATTTCGCGGAAACCACAAACGATGGCTCCCTTGGGCTTGGGGAGTGGGATGAGGTTGATCAAGATTACTCCTTTAGAACGCAAAATAGAGCTGTTGAGGTTGTTACAGGGCAAGAGGATGAGGATTGGTGAACTGGCCGAGCACTTTGGTGTTGACGAGCGTACAACTCGCACCGACGTGCAGGATTTGCGTGACGGCAGCAGCATCCTAGGCGTTAAAGTACAGATTGAGTCACGGCATGAGGGGGAGCAAAGGCACTACTACACCTCAAATGTTCACCCCCTGCTACTGGCACTCAATTCAAGCGAACTCTATGCTTTGCTGCGACTTCTGGAAGACGCCATGGCGAGAAGGGAAGGCGAGGTGTATCGGCATATCTTTGCGCAACTTTACGGTCAGACCACCGATTATGCACTGGCGCTGTTCGCGGGCAAGTTGCGCGGGGATCATACTCGCAAACCAGCCTCGAATCTGCTAGAAGAAGCCGCATTTGCCAGGAGCCAAGGCGATAAATTTGTCTACTGGGAAAAGAGTGGGCGCTTCTTGCCGGTCCACTACCCTGACGAATCGGGCAAGCCCGTCGAGGCCGAGGCGAAGCTTAAGCGCATCAATGGCAGCGAGCTGTCGATTATCGACCGGCAAGGAAATGTGCGCGCCATCAACCTTAATGACATCTTTGTAGATTGGTCCGCTGTCCGCTATAAATAAAAAAGCGGAAATTCCATTGTATGTTTCTTGCTTGAGGGGCTCTATATAATCAGCTTAGAGTTAAAAAAGGAGGACATACAATGAAATTGAGAAGATTACCAAGTAACGAGCCGGACTTTCCCGTTCTGTATGACATGCTGGCCGCCATGCGTGAGCTGTTAGAGGGGAACCAAGATGCAGAGCTTTCTATTGCCGAGCTACTTGCCTTTCAAGACGATGACGGCTCATTCAAGCTGATGGATTCTTACCGCTTGCCATCTGACGCCCGCGTAGATTTCTGCCACGTACCGACCAGCATTGGGGCTGCGATTCTGATGAAGGCATATGTTTCCGGCGAAAAACAGTACATTGCGGCACTAGAGAGAGCTCTAAAGACATATTTGCAGGGGGGTTTTTCGGGCCATGGCTATGAGGCGGAAGAAGGCTGCATGGCTGCGCTCCGCACCTTTATCAAGGGAGGTTTGCGGCAGTTTCTCGAAACAGAGCCCTTCGTCTGCCCAGAGTTCCATACTAAAGTGCACAACATCCTGCACCAATACAACTCGCTCCTGCTGCATAAAGATACCAGGGGTGCATGGCGGCAAGATTATCGTGCTGACTGGGAAGAAATTTGCGCTGAACTTAAGCTGAGCAAGCGCCTGTACCTAGCCTACGGCAGCAATATGGACCAGCTACAGATGGCGGGGCGTTGCCAAGGTGCGGAGGTGGTAGGCAGGACTTATCTTAAGGGGTGGGAGCTAACTATGCCTTGGGTTGCCAACATCGAACCGTGCCAGGGCAAGAAGACCCCAGGGCTAGTCTGGGAAATAACTGGCGAGAATGAAAGTGCTTTAGATCGCTATGAAGGCTATCCCTTTTGTTATGACAAAATAAACGTTACGGTAAATGTTGCAGGTTCTGCTGTCTCTGCCATGGCGTATGTTATGACAGATAAGCATAAGCGCAAAACACAAATCCCTAACCAACACTACGTGCAGCGCATTCTGGCGGGGTACTGCGCGGCTGGGTTTGACAAGTCGGAGTTTCAGCCCCGCTATGCGGGCGCCAATTAGTAGAGTCGTTTGCCTTGCGACTATCGCATTGCTGAGTGATTTAAGGTTTAATCACTCCACCCTCACCTCTACGCGTACTCGCAGCCGGTCTCTCTCTGTGTGGCCAAGAAATTCGCGCACATAGACGCGTCCTAGCCCTCTTGCGGAAACAAGATCGCCTGGGTTTACCTCTTTGCTTCCACTCCGACAGGGGATATGGTTTCGTTTTACCAGTCCGCTTTCCACCAGATTAGTAGCCTCACTGCGCGAAACATTGTACACGGCAGCTACAATGGCATCAAGGCGGGGTGAGGCGGCGATGACAATTGAACTTTTGAACTGGGGCAGCCAGGCGCTGAGGGCGGCTAGGTCTGCCTCAGTTACGGTCACTGGTACCGGCCCTACTTGATTTAAGTTGATGCGTATATGTTCGACCACGGCACTGTCCACCACTAGGTAGGCCCCTGTGTCTTCTGCTATTACATCGCCTAGCTTTTCGCGCCGTATGCCGAGATTGAGCAAAGCGCCGAGAAAATCGCGATGGTAGACTTTAAAAAAAGCAAAATTGCCGCTGATTCGCAGCAGTGTGAGCTTGTAGTCAGCGGCTTGGGGAGGGCATGCGGGCCGCGCAAAACAGCATCTCTGGCGTTCTGCGTGCGCGTAACCGCCGGCAAAATAGGCGTTGGCCTCATATCCCGCCCGCGATGTCAGTTGCGATATGAGATGTACTTGGGCCGGGTCGCAGAAATCGCCCGCGACCACTTGCCAGGTCTTCTCGGCTAACATTAATTTGTCTAAAGCCTTGGCCGCCAAGAGGCGGTCAGTTTCGTTGGTGTACGCTTGCAGCAGCTCGTCTCGAGTACGCGACATTGTTTCCTCCTAATAACATTTATTGGCGCGATGTTGTTTTTTCGTTTTGACGTTAAGCCGGAGTACGGAGCTCGTTTTGTGTAGTTACTGTGCCATAATGTTTCTTCAACAACGCATTGCTTCCTGCTTAAGTTGTAACTCCCTGCAACTGAGCAGGAATATGTGGCTACATGTTGAAAGGCTAATAGACAGCTTCGCAGACAGGGGAGGATTGCCTATGGAAGTCTATGTTGGGCGACAGCCCATTTTCGACAAGCGACTAAAGACTTGCGGGTATGAGCTTCTCTACCGGCGCAGCCAAAACAATTTTTTCGAGGGGTTTAGTGATAACCAGGCTACGGCGGAGCTTATTAACCACGCGTACTTCGCCATGCATTTTGACGAACTGACGTGTGGCACGCGTGCCTTTATTAACTTCTCTGGCGAACTGCTGGAGCGCGAGGTGCCCTTGCTCTTACCTAAAGAAAAGCTTGTGGTCGAAGTACTAGAGCGCGTTATCCCAACAGAGGCCGTAGTTGCAGCCTGCCGCAAGCTCGTAAGTCAGGGCTATGTGCTGGCACTCGATGACTATGTGCACAGGGAAGAAATGCTACCACTACTAGAGCTCTCCTCTATCGTCAAGTTAGAGCTAAGCTCCTTGCGTGACTATGGGCAGCGGCAGTTCTTCTCGCAATACAAGGGGCGAAAATGCTTTGTGGCCGAAAAGCTAGACACGCAGGCAGAGTTTGATGTCGCGCTGAAGATGGGCTTTGATCTATTTCAAGGATACTTCTTTAGCAAGCCTGCCATTGTCGCCGGCCGCGAAATTCATAGCCTTAACACCACCCTAGTCCAGATTATCTCCGCCTTAGAAAACGAAGAGCCAGACTACCAAGATATTACGGCGATTATTGAGCGCGATGTCGGTCTCATGTACAAGCTCCTCAAGCTCGCCAATT
>Ga0209103_1000168_pt1 | contig 19917 bp, 18 predicted proteins | sample 4C3metaG_FD_184152 | JGI IMG/M metagenome (GOLD analysis project Ga0209103, IMG submission 184152) | Freshwater bacterial and archeal communities from Indian Creek, Illinois, USA - 4C3 metaG (SPAdes) (version 2) | ecosystem: Environmental > Aquatic > Freshwater > Unclassified | place: USA...
CGACCCAGTTGGACGGTGGAACTGCGGCCCTGCCACACCGGCGGCGTGGCCACGGGCTGCCCAGGGGCAAACAGGCGCACCGCCTCAAACGCCGCATAGCCCCAGTTGAGCAGGGTCTGGCTCTGGGCGGCGCGGGCGTTTTCGCTGGCGGTGCCCAGCACCACGGCGATCAGGCGGCGCTGCCCGGCGGCCCCTGGGCCGAGCGCGGCAAAGGGGCGCTGCGCGCTGGCCACGATGCCGTAACCGGCGGCGGCGGTGTAACCGGTCTTGAGGCCATCGACGGTCGGGTCACGAAACAGCAGCAGGTTGCGGTTGCTCTCGTTGACTGCGGGTGCACCGGCAAAGCGGTAGCGCTGCATGGCAAACAGGTGCTGATGCTCGGGGAAGTCGCGCACCAGGCGCGCCGCCAGCAGCGCCAGGTCGTGTGCGCTGCTCAGGTGCCCCGGCGCGCTTTGGCCGTGTGGATTTAGAAAGCGCGTCTGGCGCAGCCCGAGCGCACTGGCCTGCTGGTTCATCTGCTCGACGAAGCGCTCGACCGAACCGGCCACACCCTCGGCCAGTGCCAGTGTGGCGTCGTTGGCCGAGAGCACGATCATGCCCTTGAGCAGTTCGCCCACCGGCACGCGCGCGCCCTGGGGAACGAACATGCGCGCACCCGGCGCGCTCCAGGCGCGCTCGCTGATGCTCAGCTCCTGCTGCAAACCGATGCGCTCGGCGCGCAGGGCTTGGAACACCAAGTAGGCGCTCATGAGCTTGGTGAGCGAGGCCGGCTCCAGCGCGCGCTGCGACTCGCGCTGGGCCAAAATCTGGTTGGCCGTGACATCGAGCAGCACGAAGGCGCGTGCGGCGACTTCGGGCGGCTGCACGGCCTGGCCCGTGGCCCAGAGCGGCAGAGCCAGCAACAACAGGGCGACCCAGACACGGGCCAAGGTGGGCAGGAAGTTCATGGGCAGGCACGCAAGTGGCGCAGCGCCAGCGCCTTGAGCAGCGCCAGCCGGCCGTGGAAAAAATGCTCGACGCCGGGAACCACGGTAATCGGCAGGGCCTGCGGCCGCGCCCAGTCGAGCACGGCGGCCAGGGGAACGGTTTCGTCTTGCTCGCCGTGGATCAGTGTGGTGCGCTCGTGCAGCTCGGGTGCCAGCGGCGGCAGCTCGAAGCGGCTGGCTGCGGCCCCCACCAGCAGCAGCGACTGCGGTGCCCGCGCTGGCCCCAGCGCCGCCACCGCCCGCAGCAGCACGTAGGCCCCGAATGAAAAACCGGCCAGCGCCAGCGGGCCTGTGGGGGCCAGTTGCTGCAGCACGGCGAGCAAATCGTCGGTTTCGCCGAGTCCGTGGTCGTGCACACCGGCGCTGTCCCCGACGCCGCGAAAATTGCAGCGCAGCGCGGTCCAGCCCTGCTGCACGTGGGCGCGCGCCAGGGTCTGCACCACTTTGTTGTGCAGGGTGCCGCCAAACAGAGGGTGCGGATGCGCGATCAGCGCCACACCGCCACCACCGGCGCGTGCGGCCAGCGGCTGGTCGATGGCCACTTCCAGCACCCCGGCGGGGCCTTCTATGAGGCGGGTTTGGGTCTGGGCGTTCACGTGCGGCGGCGGCTGGGGCCGACTTTAGCGCCCGACTTCAGGGGCCAGCAGCAGGCGCTGCACCGGCACGCCGCCTTGCAGGTGCGATGCGATGATCTCGTCGATGTCGGCCTGATCGACGTAGCCGTACCAGACCGCTTCGGGATAGACCACCGCCACCGGCCCACCGGCGCAGCGGTCCAGGCACCCGGCCTTGTTCACGCGCACCCGGCCCGGCCCATCGAGGCCCAGCGCCTTGACGCGCGCCTTGCAGTGGTCGAAAGCCTGCTGGGCCGCGTGCTGGGCGCAACAGGCCTGGCCGGCATCGCGCTGGTTCAGGCAGAAAAAAATGTGGCGCTGGTAGTAGCCGGATTGGGGTGTGCTCATGCGCGGCTATTGTAGGGCGGAGCGCTGCGCCGGGCGCAAGGCCAGCCGCAGCCCCACCCACAGCGCCGCATAGGGCCACAGCCAGCCCAGCCACTGCGTCAGGCCATGCAGGCGGATGAAGCGCCCCTGCTCCCAGATTTGCAGCGATTGGGCAAAGTACGGCACCTCCGGGGCGCGGTTGAGCAGCGCCAGCGCCAGCACCCAGGCCAGCAGCGAGAGCACGGCGGCGCTGCGGTGCCCCAGCGCCAGGCTCAACAGCCCCAGCGCCAAGGCAAAGATCAAGCCTAGCGAAGCCGCCGAGCTCAACCAGGCCCAGGCGTTCGTGGGGCCGTAGGTCAGGCTGGCCGAAAGCAAAACCACCCCCAGCGCCACCCCCAGCGCCAGCAGCAGGAACACAAAACGCTGCCCCACCCGGCGCAGCAGCGCATAGCCCAGCAGCAGCGGCGCCCACAGGCAGAGCGCGACCAGCACCGCCTCGGTCAGCGGGCTCAGGGGCAGCGCGGGCAGCGGCTGCGGCATCCAGGTTTGCAAGAAAGTGCCGGTTGCGAGATCGAACAGCGCCGCTTCCAGCCGGTGCCAGATCTGGCCCAGACCAAAGGGCACCGAGGTGGGATAGATCAGCGCCAAGGGCCACAGCGCCAGCACCACCACCGCACCGTAGGTGTGCGTCACCAGGGCCGACTGGCGCAGCGCCGTCCAGCGCAGCATCCAGCGCGAGCGCAGCAGCAGCCAGGCCAGCAGCACGCCCAGTGCCGCGCCTGTGGAGTTGAGCAACCAGTCCACCTGCGAGGGCACGCGGTGCTGCACCAGCAGGGTTTGCGTGCCTTCCAAAAGCAGCGAGACCAGACTGGGCAGCAGCAGGCCCACCCAAATGGCCGCCCTGGGGTAGCCGCTGCGCGCCAGCGCCAAGGCGAGCAGCAGGCCCAGCGGCACATAGGCCAGCAGGTTGGTTCCCACATCGAAGCCGGTCCAGTGCGGCGGCCAAGGGGCGAACAGAAAGGCCCACGGCATCACCCCCTGGAAACGCCAGCCGCCAAAAGGGTAGAGGCTGGCATAAACCACCAGCACCAGGTAAATCAAGGCCAGCGGCCAGGCCAGCGAACTGCGCCGACTGGCGGCGGCGGCGGGCAAAGGGGTGCGCTGCAGGACGGGCATGGTTGCGGGGGCAGGGAGGTGTGCGCAGGCGTGTGGGGCCAAGGCTCAAAAAGGTTTGAGCACCACCAGCAGCACCCCGGCTACCAGCAGCAGCACCGGTGCTTCGTTGAACCAGCGGTACCAGACGTGGCTGCGGCGGTTGCGGCCGGCCTCGAAATCGCGCAGCAACACAGCGCAATAGCCGTGGTAGGCCAGCAGCACGCCCACCACCAGCAGCTTGGCGTGCATCCAGCCCTGGCCTGGCCCCCAACCAATGCCATAGCCCAGCCACAGCCACAGGCCCAGCCCCACAGCGGGCACGGCCAGCAGCGTCATGAAGCGCAGCAGCTTGCGCGCCATCAGCAGCAGCCGCTGGCGCTCGGCCGCGCTGTCTGCAGGCACCAGGGCCAAATTGACGAAAATGCGCGGCAAATAAAAAAGCCCGGCAAACCAGCTCGCCACGAAGATAATATGAAAAGCCTTGACCCACAACATCCGGCTAGTGTAGCCCCAGCCCACTGAGCAGGGCAAGGCCCATCAGCCTTGTGTTTGCCTTGCGCCTGCCCAAGCCCGGAATGACCGCCGCCCTGTACTGGGACTGAGGCCGTGCGTTAGAAAAATTCACACGCCCCACCCCCACAGGCCGCTAACATCCACGCCATGTCTGAACCCCATCCCATTGCCCCGTCTGCCCTGGCCCCTGCCGTTGCCGCCTGGATCGAGCAAATCGAGCAGGCGCGCCTAGAAGGACGCAGGCTGCGCATCGTCGGCGCGGGCAGCAAGGCGTTTCTGCACCCACCCCACGATCCGGCTCTGATCGAGCTGCGCACCAGCGCGCACTGCGGCGTCGTGGCCTACGAGCCCTCGGAGCTGGTGCTCACGGCACGCGCCGGCACGCCACTGGCCGAAATCGAGGCGCTGCTGGCCGAACAGGGCCAGTATCTGGCCTTCGAGCCGCCACACTTCGGCCCTGGGGCCACCCTCGGCGGGGCCGTGGCGACGGGCTTGAGCGGCCCGGCGCGCGCCAGCGTGGGGGCGCTGCGCGACTTCGTGCTGGGCGTGCACGTGCTCAACGGGCGCGGCCAGTACCTGGAGTTTGGTGGCCAGGTGATGAAAAACGTGGCCGGCTACGACCTCAGCCGCCTGTACGCGGGCAGCTTGGGCAGCCTGGGTGTGCTGGCGCAGGTCTCGCTCAAGGTGCTGCCGCTGCCACCGGCCGAGGCCACCCTGCGCTTCGAGTTGCCCCAAGCGGCGGCGCTGCAGCAACTGGCGCGCTGGCGCGCCCTGCCGCTGCCGCTCAACGCCAGTTGCTGGGTGCGCGGCAACACGGCGACGGGCGCGCCCGAACACCTTTATGTGCGCCTGCGCGGCGCCGTGGCCGCCGTGGCCGCCGCCTGCCCGCAGATGCTGGCCGAGGCCCGCGGCGAGCGGCTCGATGCCGCCGCGTGTGCCCCAGCAGCCTGTCGGGCTTGGGGCGTCGAAAGCGAAAATCGGCCCCAGCGAGAACAGTTTGCGCCGGGTTCGCCGCCCCATAGCCCGGCTATGGGGCCAGAAGACGGTGCAAAATGGGCCGCTGCGGTCGATTTGCAGCCGACGATTCCTAAGTCCGACAGGCTGCTAGACTGGCAGGCCTGCCGCGAGCAGACCCTGCCTTTTTTCACCCAGCCCCCGGCTGCTGATGTGGCCGCTGCCGCCACCGAGTTCGCCCTGTGGCGCCTGAGCGTGGCCCCCACCAGCCCTGCACTGGACGCCCCTTGGCCGACCCTGATCGAGTGGCACGGCGGGCTGCGCTGGGTCTGGGCCCCGCTGAGCCAAGCCGCGCCCTTGCGCGCCTGGGCGCACGCCCAAGGCGGCCACGCCACCCTGTGGCGCAGCCCGACCGACCCGACCAGCTTGGCCGATGCAGGTATGGGCACTGGCTCGGCTGCCGCTGCCGCTGCACTCGCCGCCTTGCGCTTCACCCCCCCGGCCCCGGCGCTGCAAGCCATCCACCAGCGCCTCAAGGCCGAGTTCGACCCGCACGGCCTGTTCAACCCCGGCCAGTGGGGCTGGGGCCTGTGAGCCCTTTGCGCATCGTGCAAGCCCAGCGCCCCCTCATCCCCCTTACCCTCATTTAGCCGGCCTGCTCTGCGATGCAAACCCAACTTGCCCCACCCTACCAGGGCAGCCCCGACGGGCAGACCGCCCAAGACATCTTGCGCAAATGCGTGCACTGCGGCTTTTGCACCGCCACCTGCCCGACCTACCAGTTGCTCGGCGACGAGCTCGACGGCCCGCGCGGGCGCATCTACCTGATCAAACAGGTGCTCGAAGGGGCCACCCCAACCGAGCGCACGCAACAGCACCTAGACCGCTGCCTGAGCTGCCGCAACTGCGAGACCACCTGCCCCAGCGGCGTGGAGTACGGCAAGCTGCTCGAGATCGGGCGCAAGGCCGTGGCGGCGCAGGTGCCGCGCTCCAGCCCCCAGCGCGCCCTGCGCTGGCTGCTCAAAGAAGGGCTGACTTCGCGCGCCTTTGCCCCCGCCATGCGCTTGGGGCAGGCCGTGCGCCCCCTGTTGCCGACCGCCCTGCGCGCCAAGGTGCCGCAGCGCGTGGCGCCGGGTCCGTGGCCGCAGCGGCAACACGCGCGCCGGGTGCTGCTGCCCGAAGGCTGCGTGCAGCCGGCCATGCTGCCGCACATCAACCACGCCAGCGCGCGCGTGCTCGACGCCGCCGGGCTGCAGGTGTTGCGCTTGGCCCAAGGCGGCTGCTGCGGTGCGCTGCGGCTGCACCTAGACGACCACAGCGGTGCCTTGGCCCACATGCGCGCCAACATCGACGCCTGGTGGCCGCACGTGCGCCCCGACAGCGCGCAGCCGGTGGAAGCCATCGTCAGCAACGCCTCCGGCTGCGGGGTGATGCTCAAAGAATACGGCCACCAGTTGCGCCACGACCCGGCCTACGCCACCAAGGCGGCGCGGGTGAGCGAGCTGACGCGCGACCTGAGCGAACTGCTGCCCGACCTGCTGCCCGCCTTGCAGCGCAAATTGGCCTTGGCCGATGGTGCCCGAAGCCCCGCCGTGCCCCGCCTCAAGCTGGCCTACCACCCACCCTGCACCCTGCAGCACGGGCAACAACTGCGCGGCGGCGTCGAGCAGGGCTTGCGTGCGCTCGGCTTCGAGGTGCACACGGCGCGCACCGAGGCGCACCTGTGCTGCGGCTCGGCCGGCACCTATTCGGTGCTGCAAGCGGGCTTATCGGGCCAGTTGCGCGAGCGCAAACTCGGGCACCTGGGCGAGTTGGGAGCTGAGCAGATCGTCTCGGCCAACATCGGCTGCATCACGCACCTGCAAAGCGGCACCCAGACCCCGGTGCGGCACTGGATCGAGGTGCTCGACGAGGCGCTCACGGCCGCTGCCGAGGCCGAGGCCCCCAACTCCGCTATCGCTTGAGTTAAGCTGGCGCCATGCCGCGCCCCATCCACGCCACCATCCACCTGCTTGCGCTGCAGCACAACCTGCAGCGCTGCCGCCAAGCCGGCGGCGCAGCGCGGGTGTGGGCGGTGCTCAAGGCCAACGCCTACGGCCACGGCATCGAGCGCGTCTATGCCGCGCTGCGCGGCGCCGACGGGCTGGCGCTGCTGGACCTGAGCGAGGCCGAACGGCTGCGCACCTTGGGCTGGCGCGGCCCCATTTTGCTGCTCGAAGGCGCGTTCGAGCCGCGCGACCTGGAGCTCTGCTCGCGGCTGCAACTCTGGCACGTGCTGCACCGCAGCGAGCAGATCGACTGGCTGGCGGCGCACAAGACCGAAGCGCCGCAGCGCGTGTTCCTCAAAATGAACTCCGGCATGAACCGGCTCGGCCTGCGCCCCGAGGCCTTTCGCGCCGCCTGGACGCGCCTGAGCCACCTGCCCCAAGTCGAAGAAATCGGCCTGATGACGCACTTCAGCGACGCCGACGGCCTGCGCAGCGGCCAAGAAGGCGTGCGGCACCAGATCGACACCTTTGTGCGCACCAGCCACGACCTGCCCGGCGAGCGCAGCCTGTGCAACAGCGCCGCCCTGTTGCGCCACGGGCTGGCGCTGCACCTGGGCAGCGGCCCCGGGGCGCAGCCGCTGGCCGCCGACTGGACCCGCCCTGGCATCGCGCTCTACGGCAGCGCACCCGATTTTCCCCAGCACAGCGCCGCCGACTGGGGCTTGCACCCCACCCAGACCCTGGCCAGCCAACTGATCGCGGTGCAAGATGTGCCCGCGGGCGAGACCGTGGGCTACGGCTCCACCTACAGCGCCAGCCACGCCATGCGCATCGGCATCGTGGCCTGCGGCTACGCCGACGGCTACCCGCGCCACGCCCCCGGCGGCAACGCCCACGGTGGCCCGGTGTTGGTGCGCGGCGTGCGCACGCGCCTAGTCGGGCGCGTGAGCATGGACATGCTGGCCGTCGATCTGGGCCCGGTCGAGGCGCACCTGGGGCCGTGCCTGCCCGGCGACGAAGTCACGCTCTGGGGCCGCAGCCGCTGCGGCGCGCTGCTGCCCATCGACGAAGTGGCGCACGCCGCTGGCACCCTGGGCTACGAGCTGATGTGCGCGCTGGCGGCCAGGGTGCCGGTGTCGGTCGAGCCGCTGCCCTGAGTCCCTACGCTGCACGTTGCCGCCTGCTTTCATCCTGCCAACCCCACCCCGTCTGGCCAGCGCTCACGGCCTGCACCATCACCCTCTGCACCCATGGATTCCTGGACCCTGACCCTCCTGCTCGCCAGCGCCGGCTTTGCCGCCGGTGCGCTCAACGCCATTGCCGGTGGCGGCAGTTTTCTGACCCTGCCGGCGCTGCTGGTGGCTGGGTTGCCGCCGATCGTGGCCAACGCCACCAGCGCACTGGCCGTCAGCCCAGGCTACTTGGGCAGCACGCTGGGCTTTCGGGCCGAGCTGGCGCAACTGCCGCGCCAGCGGCTGCTGCGCGAAACCCTGCTATCGGCGGCGGGTGGTGTGCTGGGTGCCTTGCTGCTGCTGCTCACCCCGTCCGAGGTGTTTCGTGGCCTGATTCCGTGGCTGCTGCTGTTTGCCACCGCCCTGTTCTTGCTCGGCCCTTGGCTGGCGCAGCGCCTGGTGCGAGCCGGTGCCCAGGGCGAACCCGGCTGGCGCAACCCGGGCCTGCTGGCGGTGGCCACCTATGGCGGCTACTTCAACGGCGGGCTGGGCATTTTGCTCATGGCGCTTTACAGCGCCAGCGGCGAAAAAAACGTGCACACCGCCAACGCGCTCAAAAACCTCAACTCGCTGGTGCTCTCGCTGCTCTCGGTGCTGACTTTCGTGCTCGCGGGCGTGATCGCCTGGGGCCCAGCGCTGCTGATGATGGCCACCGCCACGGTCGGCGGTTACATCGGGGCGCGCTGGTCCAAGCGCCTGCCGATGGCCGCCGTGCGCGCCGTCGTGGTGCTCACCGGGCTGGTGATGAGCGCGCTGTTTTTTTGGCGCGGCTGAAGCGCAAGCGCAGGCACAGCGCGTGGACGCATGGGCGTTTGCTTGCGCTGGCCACTCGCGCAGGCGCAACAGAAATCCCCGCGCCACCGCCACCGCCACCGCCACCGCCACCGCCACAGGCCATCAGCCGCAGTCGCTAGGGCGGCCCCCTCAGAGCTTGAAGGTCCCCACCACCCGATCGAGCTCGGCCGCTTGCTCTTGCAGCGAGATGGCGGCGGCGGCGGCTTGCTCGACCAGCGCCGCGTTTTGCTGCGTCACGTCGCTGATGTCAGACACCGAACGCTTGACCCCTTCGATGCTTTGCGCCTGCTGCGCCCCGGCGGCGGCCATGTCGCTGATCAGGTGCGTCACCGCCTGGATCGACTGCACCACCTCGGCCATGGTCTGCCCGGCGCGGTGCACCTGCTCGGTGCCGGCCGCGGTCTGCTGCACCGAGGCGTCGATCAGCGCCTTGATCTCGCGCGCCGCCTGCGAGGAGCGCTGCGCCAGCGCGCGCACCTCGGCGGCCACCACCGCAAAGCCGCGCCCTTGCTCGCCCGCGCGCGCCGCCTCCACCGCGGCGTTGAGCGCCAGGATGTTGGTCTGAAAGGCGATGGCATCGATCACCGCGATGATGTCGGCCACCTTGCGCGACGAGACCTCGATCGCCTCCATGGTCTGCACCACCAGCCGCACCGATTCGCCCCCGCGCACCACCACCGCCGAGGCCGACTGCGCCAGCCCATCGGCCGAGCGCGCGTGCGCCGCGTTCTGCCCCACCACCCCAGAGAGTTGCTCCAGCGCGCCGACGATCTGCTCGGTCGAGTCGGCCTGCACCGCGGTGCGCTGCGACAAATCGTTGTTGCCGCTGGCGATGTCGCCCGAAGCCGAAAGGATGGACTCGGTGCCCTCGTGTACCTGCCCGACCAGCTTGCGCAGGCTCAGCGTCATGTCGCGCAAGCCCGTTTGCAATTGGCCGATTTCGTTGCGCGAGTCCACCGCCACGTCTTGCGACAAATCGCCGCTCGCGATGTCGTGCGCCACTTCCACCGCGCGGCGCAGCGGCCGCGTCACCATGCTGTTGATGAAGGGATAGATCAGCAACAGCACCGGGATGCTAGTCAGCAGCGCCAGCAGGATCGACTGCCAGCGCTGCGTGGCCAGTTGCTGGTTCACTTCGGCCAGCGGCACGCGCATGCTCACGGTGCCCAGCACGGTGTTTTCGGGCACGGCGTGGCAGGTCATGCAGTTTTTGCCCAGGTAGTTGGTGGCGTTGAACGTGGGCCGGATCACGCGCAGGAATTCGCCGCGTTCGTCTTGCAGCACCTCGGCGTATTCCTGCCCGGTCTCGATCACCCACTGCTCGGCGGCGTCGGGGCGCAGGTCCTCGGCAGTGCCAGGCCCAAAAGTGGCCGACACGCCCGGGCCGCGCACCACCCGCACATCCTGGATGCTGCCAAGTTGGTTGAGCTGCTCCAAAAAAAGATGGCGCTGGTCGATGGTGCCGGTCATCATCATGCCGGTCAGGCCGGCCATGGTGGCGTCGTGCAAGCTGGCGGTGAACACGCGCGCTTGCTCGATCGCCGCTTGGCGCGCGGTGTGGCCCTGCCAGACGATCACCGCCGTCCAGACCAGCAGCAAGGCCACGGCAATGGTGAGCAACAGTTGGGCCCAGATGCGGTAGCGGGGTTGGGCGGTCATCAAAGTCTCCGTTGATCGAGGTTGGAGCGGCAGAACCGACCCAAACTGCGTATGCTAGCCAAAAAAGCGCTGGCCTGCTTGCGCTATATCAAATAGATTTGATTGCTGCGGGGCATTTTACGCACCTGCCTGTGCAAGCCCCCTGGTCTGGCACCGCCTACGGTGCTAAACTTAGCGCCATTGTGCTCCGTTAGCCAGCAAGCCGCATAGGGCCGCTTGCAAGCCAGGGAGCAATTCCCGCCAACCCACCATCATGGCAAGCGCACTCCCCAGCGATGCCGCCCGCGCGACGGCGGCCGGGCCGCTCTGGCTGGCGCAGCTCGTGCCGCATCTGCGCTTGGTGCACCAGATCAGCGGTCGCGTTCGCATCCAGTTTGATTCCGCATCCAGCGCTGCCCTGCCTCCCAGCAGCTTGGCGGCGGCGGCGCAGTTGCAGCGCTTGCGCGCCGCGCTTCCCGGCGTTCGCGGTGTGGCGTTCAACCCGCTGGCACGCTCTTGCGTGATCGAATACGACCCGGCGCTGATCCCCGACTCTACCTGGCCCGAGCTGCTGAGCGGCCGCCCCTCGGCCGCCACCCGCGTTTGGCTGGAGCAACTGGCCCAGGCGCTGCCCGATCCACCCCCACCCAAGGAGACGCGATGATCCCTGCCCTACCCTTCATTCTTGGCCTGGTCGCCGGTGCGGCGGCCGTGTCGGCGCTGCGCAGCGAGCGCGGCCGCGCCTTGCTGGGCAGCTCGGCGCAGCAGTTGCGCCAGACATACGAGCAGGCCGAAAGCCAGGTTGGCGCGGCTGCGCGCTCGGGCCTGGAGCGCATGCGCTCAACGCTGCCGCCGTGTTGTGGCACCGAGCCCTCTGCTGCGCCCAGCGAACCCGCTGCGAGCGACAAGCAAGCAGAGCGCCCATGAACACCCCCCTGCCCCTTGGGCTGCTGGAGCAGCTTGCCCCCACTTTTCTGCGCGGCAGCGTAGCCAGCGCCATCGTCGCGGCGGTGCAAGACCAGCACCGGGGCGCGCAGTTGTTGCAAACCGCCCTGCTCGGCGGCACCGCCTTGTCCAGCGCGGTGGCGCTGGAAAACCTGATTTTCAAACCGGAGTCCAAAATGACGAAAAAGAAAAAGGGCGGCAAGAACAAAGACGCCCGCATCGACCTGGCTGCCCTGCAGGCCCTGCTGCAACAAAAGCCTGGCGCGCCTGCGGGCACCCTGGGCACCCTAGGCAACCTGACGCCGGGCCAGCAGTTGCTGCTCGGGGTGCTGATCGGGGCCGCTGCCGCTTGGGTGCTGGGCGACGAAGCCCTGCGCGCCAAGCTGCTGCGCGTTTTCATGCAGCTCTACAGCGGCGCGGCCGGCGGCCTGGAGGAAATCAAGGAGCAGGTCGCCGACATCCAAGCCGAGCTGGAGGCGCAACGCATGAGCGGGGCCTGATTTGGCCATGCCAGCCGCCGCCGCCCCTGCGCTGCCCTCGAGTTCGGGATGCGCTGCGGGTGCCGCTGCGCGCCCTTGGATCGAGCTGCAAACGCTGCACCTGCTGCCTGCACGGGTGCGCTTTCGTCTGCGCCTGGCACCCAGAGTGCCGTTTCCGGCGCAGGCGCTGGCCTTGCAGTTGCAAAATCTGCACGGGGTGAGCCAGGCACGCTTGAACCCGGCGGCGCGCTCGCTGGCGCTGGAATTCGACCCCGCCCAGACCGATGCGCAGCGCCTGCGCGCAGCCATTCTGGCGCTGCCGCTGCCCACGGCCGCTGCCCCAGCCCGCATCGGGCGCAGCGAGGGGCTGGCCACGGTGCTGGGCAGCGCCGCTCTGCTGCTGGGCAGCCCGGCGCTGCCACCGGCGCTGCGCACCCCGGCCACGCTGGCTGCTTCGCTGCCGCTGTACCGCGCGGCGCTGCATGACTTGTACCACGAGGGAGTGAATTCGCACGTGCTCGAAGCCCTGGCGGTGGGGATTTCCACCGGCAGCGGCGACCACACCGCCGCCAACACCACGGTTTTCATGCTGGCTTTGGGCGAATACCTGGAGCACTCGATCGTGCGCCGCTCCGACGAGATGCTCAAGCAACTGCTGCGCCCCGACACCGGCTTGGTCTGGGTCGAACAAGGTGGCTGCGAGCGCCAGGTCGAGGCGGCGGCGCTGGTCGTGGGGGCCACGGTGGTGGTCGGGGCCGGGGCCGTGATCCCGGTCGATGGCACGGTGCTCTCGGGCGAGGCGCTGGTCAACGAAGCCGCCATGACCGGCGAGAGCGCCGCCGTGAGCCGCACGCGCGCGGACCGGGTGCTTTCGGGCACAGTGGTTGAAGAAGGGCGGCTGCGCATCTACGCCGAACACGTTGGCACCGGCACCGCCGCAGCGCGCATCGCCGACTATGTTGAACAATCGCTGGCGGCCAAGAGCCAGACCCAACTGCGCGCCTCCCAACTGGCTGACCGGCTGGTACCGGGGGTGCTGGGTCTGGCGGCGGCGTCCTGGCTGTTGTCGGCCGACTGGCGCCGCGCCGCCGCCGTGCTGCAAGCCGATTACGCCTGCGCGCTCAAGCTCGCCACCCCGGTGGCTTTCAAGTCGGCCATGTACCAGGCCGGACGGCGCGGCATCCTGTTCAAAGGGGCCGACGTGCTGGAGCGGCTGGCCGAAGCCGACACCTTCGTCTTCGACAAGACCGGCACCCTGACCACCGGCCGTCTGGCCGTGACCGACTCGATCGCCTTTGACCGCCACTTTTCCCCGAGCGACATCATCGACCTGGCGGCCTCGGTCGAGGAACATTACTTTCACCCGCTGGCGCTGGCGGTGGTGGAGGCGGCGCGCCAGCACCAGGGGCGCCATTTCGATCATCAGGAGGTGCAGTTCATCGCCGCCCACGGCGTGGCCAGCGACATGGACGGCAAGCGCATCGTGGTCGGCTCGCGCCACTTCGTCGAGGACGACGAGGGGGTGCCGATCAGCCCGGCGCAAAGGCGGCGCATCGATGCCTTGTTCCAGCAAGGCAAGACGCTGCTGCACATAGGCTACGGCGGGCGCTTGATCGGCGTGATCGCACTCAAAGACCAACTGCGCCCCAACGCCGCCGCCACGGTGGCGCGGCTGCGCGCGCTCGGGGCCAAGCGCATCGTCATGCTGACCGGGGATCACCGCCAGCGCGCCGCCGAACTGGCGCTGCAACTGGGGCTGGACGAGTTCCACGCCGAACTGCTGCCGCAGCACAAGGCCGAGCGCGTGGCGCAGATGAAGGCCGAGGGCGCGCGCATCGCTTTCGTGGGCGACGGCATCAACGACGCGCCGGCGCTGGCCGGGGCGCAGGTGGGCATCGCCATGGCACACGGGGCCGATCTGGCGCGCCTGACTTCCGACATCGCGCTGCTCGAAGACGGCATCGAGCGCGTCGCCGACGCCAAGGCGCTGGCCAATGCCACGCTGGCGCGCATCGGCAGCAACTACCGCTTCACCATTGGGGCCAACAGCGCCATTCTGGGCGCTGCCGCCTTGGGCCTGCTGTCGCCGGTGTTGGCTTCGGTGCTGCACAACGGCAGCACCATCGCCATTTTGCTCAACGCGCTCTGGGGTGGGCGCAGCAGCAGCCGCCTTACTTGAGCAGGTGGCGCCGGTGTACCCACAGGTGCACCCCGAGCGCGTGCAGGAACAGCAAACCGCCCACGGTGTGCCAGCGCTTGGCCCCGGCCGCCGCCAGCAACAGGGTGGCCGCCAGGCTGAGCAACATGCCGCGTTTGGCCCAGCGGTTGGCGCGCACACGGGCGCTGCCTATAGGCCGGGTGGGCCGCTCCGCACGGGCCGGCTCTGGCGCAACAACTGGCCCGCTTGCGGGGGCCAACGAAGCCGCACCCGCTTGGGCTGCCTGCGGCACGACCTCAGGCATCCCTGGCGTCTGCGCTGGCGCCAGCAACTCCTGCAACGCAGCGCTGGCGCGCTGCTCGCACTCGGCTTGCGCCAGCACCGTCACATCGTAGTGCAGCAGCAGGCTGCCGGTGTGCGCATTGCCTTCCCAGGCCAGCACCCCAGGCCAGCCCGATAGTTCCTGCTCCAACTGTGCCAGCCGCCCAAGCTGGCGCAGCGCCGGGTGGCGCAGGCGCAAGCGCCCGGCGATGGAAGATACGATGCCCATACAAAATTCACCTCGTGCATAGCCAGCAAACCCCTGCGCGCAGCGCACACGTCGGCGGCGCTGCCGCGCTTCACGCAAGCGCATTTTCCCATGTGGATCGGGAGGATATTGTCACACAAGCGAAATAGGTTCATAATGCGAATCATTCTCGATTATGACCTCACACCCTTCCGTCCCCATTCAGCGCCTTGCCTCATCGTTCGCGCTCGGCCTGCTGGCTGCGGTGGCGCTGGTGGGGGTCTTGGCAATTTGGCAGGTCATCGAAACCGCCCAACACCTGCAGCACAGCCGCCAGCAGTCGGCCCAGCATGAACTGGCGGCGGCGCTGGAGCGGCAACTTCGGCGCAGCTACGCGCAGTCGGTCGAACTGGCGCGCTGGAGCCGAACCGCCGAACAACTGCACGTGCTCGACGGCCTCGAGTACTGGGCCACCCACACCGTACCCCGCTCAGGCAAACTCGACAGCGCCCATGCCCAAGTCTGGCTCTACCACCCCCAGGGGCATCAGTTCGCCTTTGGTGGCACCCACGCGCAGATGCCCACCCAATTGCCACGCCAAGGCGAGGGCGAGCAGACCCACGCCTGGCTGGTCGGGGAAAACGGCCGCCTGGTGCTGTACCAGGCGTTCTCGGTCTTTAGCCTAGAAACCGCGCTGGCGCTGCACCAAATACCGCGACGAGAGCAGGAAGCGCAAAGGGTGCGGGTGCTGCTTGGGCACGGCCTGATCCGGCTCGACGTGGTCGCCGATCTGCGCCAGCGAGAAGACTTTCGTTTCGCCGACCTCTATCGCCTCACTCTGCGCCTGCCCGACGGCGAGCGCTTCGCCCCCGATGCGCTGCTGACACACGCAAGCATTGGCACCCTGAGCGATCCCGCGCTGCAGCGCTTTCATTTGCTGCTGGCCGCGTCCTTCGTTTTCATGCTGTTGCTGATTGCGGGCGGCAGCTTGGTGGCGCAGTATTTTTTTAAGCGCCTGCTGGTGCATCCCTTGTCGGAAATTGCGCGCGAAATTGAGGCGCTGCAAGAAAACCGGCAGCAAGCCCATGTGATGCACGCCTCTTCTACACCGATTCTTGAGCTGCAAACGGTGCGGCGCTCGTTGCACGACTACCACGAAAATAACCGCCGCTTGCAGCACCAACTCAACCAGCAAAACCAGCGCCTGCACACGCAAGCCTACCTGGACGGGCTCACCGGCAGCCTCAACCGGCGCGCCTTTGACGAAGACTGGCAGCGCTTGTTGGAGCAGATCGAATCCCAAGCGCAGCACCTGGCCTTTTTGCTTTTTGACTGCAACCGCTTCAAAGCCATCAACGACAAGCACGGCCACGCCGCAGGTGATGCGGTGCTGGTGCGCATTGCAGCCGCGCTGCAAGCGGCACTGCGCAGCGAGGACCGGCTCTACCGCCTGGGTGGCGATGAATTCGCCATCGTGCTGCCCGGCAGTACCCAGGAGCAGGGGCTGCTGATCGCCCACCGTTGCGAGCAACTAGTGCGCGACACCGCCTTCGCCGACCTGGGAATCCAAGAGCCGGTGAGTGTGAGCATCGGGTTGGCTTGTTGTGGCCCCCAAGACTGCGCCGCTGCCCAAGAGCTGCCCCGGCGCGCCGATGTCGCCATGTACCGCGCCAAGCGCTCGGGCCACAAGCGGATTGCGCTTTACAGCACCGAGCAGGAGCAAACCGAGAGCCCGCACCCGGAGCGCGCGCTGCGGCTGGCGCTGGCCGCGCCCGGGTTGATCGAGCTGCATTATCAGGCCATCTGGTCGCTGCCAAGCCGCCAGGCCAGCCATTGCGAGGTGCTGGCGCGCATCCGCTACCAAGGCGAACTGCTTGCCCCTGGCGCCTTTATGCCGCTGGTCGAGGAGCAGAACTTGGAATGCGAATTCGATCAGGCGGTGTTGCTGCAACTCGAGGCCGATCTGGCCACGGGGCGCTTGCCGAGCGGGCTCGGTCTGTCGATCAACCTGTCGGTCAAGAGCCTGCTGCACCCGCCCACCATCGAGCGCTTATGCGTTTTGGCGCGCCAGCACAAGCAGCGCCGACTGATGTTGGAACTCACCGAAACGGCCTTGGTGCAGCAGATCGACCATACCCGCGAGCGGCTGGAGCAGTTGCGCCGGGCCGGTTTTCGGATAGCGATGGACGATTTCGGCACCGGTTATTCGCCGCTGCGCTACCTGCTCGACCTGCCGGTGGACACCATCAAGCTCGACCTGTCGCTGACCCGCGCCCTGGCCCAAGACAACCCGAACGGCCAGATGGTGCGCAGCCTGGCGCGCCTGCTGCTCGACGCCGGCTATGCCCTGGTCGCCGAAGGGGTAGAAAACCCGAGCGAACTGCTGCGGGCCGAGGAACTGGGTTTTGGCCACGTCCAAGGCTATTTGATCGCCCGGCCATTGCCGCTGGAGCGGCTGGCCGAGCTGGGTACCGCACCCGCGCTCGGTGCCGCTCAACCGAGTGCAAGCAGCCACGCCGCCGCGCGCTCGCCGATCATGATCGCGGGCGCGTTGGTGTTGCCGCCGATGAGCGTGGGCATGACCGAAGCGTCGGCCACGCGCAGCCCCTGAAGGCCGTGAACGCGCAGTTGCGCATCGACCACCGCGCCTTCATCAGGCCCCATACTGGCCTTGCAGATTCTGCCCGACACCGGGCGCGTGTCGGCGCAATTCTGTCATGCTACACCACAATCTACCCCTCCATCAGACCGACTGCAGCCCATGCCCGACAACAGCCCCTACGACCCCGAACAGGGCGACTGGCAGACCCTCATCACCTACACCCAACCGACCGACGCCTGGCTGCTGCAAGGCAGGTTGCAAGCCTGCGGCATCCCCACCCTGGTGGCAGACGACCAGATGGCCCAGACCTACTCCCTGCTGGCGCTGGCGATTCCGGCGCGGGTCATGGTGCCGCAGCAGCGGCTGGACGAGGCCGCGGCGATCTACCAAGCCTGGCTGCGCGGCGATTTTGCGCTGCACGACGACGAGCCCGGCCCAGAGGTCTGATCCGGGTAAATCCCTATGCACAAAAAAGGGGCGCGCCCATACAATCAGCAGATTCGCACTTGCAGAAGCTCCAAATCTGCAAAACGCGCAAGGCAGAAGAGACACCTCACAACAGCCATTGACCTCTGACAGAGCCCGCCAAGAGCGCTCCTGAGATGTCAACACCCAGCCAGCCCCGTGCTGGCTTTTTTTTGCCTAGGCAAGCTCTGCAAAACCCGCGCCAAGCGTGGCTGGGTTGTGCTGGGTGTGGCACAAGGCAATAGGCGCGAGTGCAGGCTCTGGGGTGATTTTTACATTGCCACCCAAGCAAACACTCTGGCACAATGGGCGCACAGGTTCACCGTTTTGGTGGGCCATTGTGTACATTTACCCATCATGTCCCAGCATATTCACGACGAACTCGACCGCGCGCGCCGCAGTGGGCCGCTGCGCGACATCGTGATCCCGCCCTGCCCGGAATTGCTGCGCCAACTGCAGCAGGCCATCGCCGAACCCGAGCCCGATCTGGTCGAAATCGACCGCATCGCCGGTGCCGATGTGGCCATGGCCGCCGCCCTGATCCGCCAAGCCAACAGCCCGCTCTACGGGCTGGTGCAACCGGTGCACACCGTCGGGCGCGCCATGACGGTGCTGGGCCTGCAAGCCGGGGTGCGTTTGCTCAGCGGCTTTCTGGTGCGCAACGCCTTGCCGGTGCGTTCGCCGCTGTTGCAGCATTTCTGGGAAAGCTCCACCCGCCGCGCCTTGGCGTGCGAACACATTGCGCGCCAGCTCTACGACCTCGACAGCGGGCTGGCCTACAGTTTTGGGCTGTTTTGCCACGTCGGGCTGCCGGTGCTGCTGCAAGGGGTAAAGGGCTACGGCAGCACCATCACGGAGGCGCTGGCGCGCAGCGACCGCAGCTTCGTCCAGACCGAAAACGCCAACCACCGCACCGACCATGCCGTGGTTGGGGCCTTGGTGGCGCGCACCTGGCTGCTGCCCAGCGAGGCGGCGCTGGCGATTCGGCTGCACCACGATTTCACCAGCCTGAACGACGAGCGCTTTGCGGCCACGGTGCGCAATCTGGTGGCCATTGGACTGGTGGCCGAATTCCTGGTGCAACAACACGAGGGCGTAGCCATTTCGCGCGACTGGGCCACTCACGGCCCACGGTGCCTGGAGCACCTGCAGCTTGGTGCAGCGGAAATCGAGCTGTGGATCGACGAGTTGCACCCGGTGCTGCAAGCCGTCGATCGGGGCTGAAGATCGAGCGCTGGGTGCCGCAGCCCGGTGCAGCGATCTACAGCGGGTGCTCGGTGTAAAAACGCCCACCGTGGTAGAGCAAGGGGCGCACTTCTTGGCGGTGCTGGCAGCGCTCGACCGCCCCGACAAAAATCACGTGGTCGCCTTCTTCGTAGCGGCTGCGGCTGCGGCACTCGAAGCTGGCCACCACCCCAGGCAGCAAGGGCACTCCGCCCGCTCCCGTGGCAAAGTCCACCCCCTGCCAGCGATCAACCCCCTGCGTGGCAAAACGCAGCGCCAGTTCGCGCTGCTGTGCGCTCAGCACATGGATGGCGTAGTGCGCGGCCTGCAGGAACACCGGCAAGGCGCTGGAGCGCAGCCCCAGGCTCCACAGCACCAGCGGCGGCTGCAGAGAAACCGAGTTGAAAGAGTTCACCGTCAGGCCAACCGGCTGGCCGTCGTGCGCGCGAGCGGTAACGATCGTTACGCCGGTGGCAAAGCGCCCCAACGCGGCGCGGAAGGTTTCTGCGGTCGGTTCCTGCATGGGTGGGTTGTCATGGGTGGGGCCACAGCCCGCACGATTTAAGCCAGCGTCGAGTCCGTCTGGTGCAAGGTCGAAACCCGGTCGCGGCCGAGTTTTTTGGCTTGGTACAGCGCCCGATCGGCCATCAGCAGCAGGGTATCGGCCGCCATTCCGATCTCGGGCAGTTCACACGCCACGCCGGCGCTCATGGTCAGCACGCCGCGCTCGCTGCCCACGTGAGGCAGGGCGCGCTCGCGCAAGCGATCGACGGCCTGCTGCGCCAGCAGCAGCGCACCGGGCAGATCGGTGTCGGGCAGCAGCAGGGCGATTTCTTCGCCGCCGTAGCGGCACACCACGTCGCGCGGGCGGTTGGCCAAGGACTCGATCACGGCGGCCACCACCTTCAGGCAGGAATCGCCCTGCACGTGGCCGTAGTGGTCGTTGTAGCCCTTGAAACGATCGACATCGAACAGCACCATGGAAAGCGGCAGGCGCGTGCGCAAGGCATGGCGCCACTCGCGTGCAAACATGGCGTCGAAATGGCGCCGGTTGCCGATGTCGGTGAGCGCATCGATGTGCGCCATGGCGTGCATGCGCTCGGCCTGCTGCCTAAGAAGGCGCTCCCGCGCCACCGAGGGCGTGACGTCGCTGACCTGGATCAAAACCAGGCGCTCGCCCACGGCCTGCGCCACCTGCGCCGACATAGGGACGATCTGGATCGATTGCTTGAGCCGCTTGTCGGGTGTGGCCAAGCCGGAAAGCGCATACAGGGGCAACTCAGCCGGGTTCAGGGTTTCGGAGAGCAGGGCCGGGAAACCGGTTTCCAGGCAAG
>Ga0209103_1000169_pt1 | contig 19916 bp, 17 predicted proteins | sample 4C3metaG_FD_184152 | JGI IMG/M metagenome (GOLD analysis project Ga0209103, IMG submission 184152) | Freshwater bacterial and archeal communities from Indian Creek, Illinois, USA - 4C3 metaG (SPAdes) (version 2) | ecosystem: Environmental > Aquatic > Freshwater > Unclassified | place: USA...
CCCAGGCCTGCAAGGCGTCGGCGGGCAGTGGACGGCTGAGGAAATAACCTTGTGCCTGGTCGCAGCCGTGCTCGTGCAGCCAAGCCAGTTGCTCGGCCGTTTCCACCCCTTCGGCCACGGTGCGCATACCCAGGTGGTCGGCCAGCCCGATCACGGCGCGCACGATGGCGCGGTCGTCCGGGTCGGCGTGCAGGTCGCGCACAAAACTTTGGTCGATCTTGAGTTTGGCCACCTTGAAGCGCTTGAGGTAGCTCAGCGACGAGTAGCCGGTGCCAAAGTCGTCGATGGCAATCGGCACTTGCAGCCGCCGCAAGCGCTCCATGGTGGCGATGGTGCCTTGCGGGTTGATCATGGCGCAGCTTTCGGTGAGCTCAATCTCCAGTCGGTGCGCCGCCAAACCGCTTACGCGCAACAGCTTCCCAATCCCTTCGGCCAGCCTGGAGTCGCGAAACTGCACCGCCGACAGGTTGACGGCCATCGTCAACGGCCCCAACCCGGCGGCGTCCCAGCGCTGCAACTGCTGCAGCGCCTGGTGCAGCACCCATTCACCGATCGGCAGGATCAGGCCTGAGGTTTCGGCCAGCGGAATGAACTCGGCCGGCGAGATCGGGCCCAGCTCGCTGTGCTGCCAGCGCAGCAGGGCCTCAACGCCCAGCAAGGCGCCATCGCCGAGCCGCACCTGGGGCTGATAGACCAGCGCCAGTTGCCCACGCTCCAGCGCCAGCCGCAAATCGGTTTGCAGGCGCAGCGTGCGGCTGCTTTGGGTACGCAATTCGGGCGCGTAAAAGCGAAAGGTGCTGCGCCCCTCTTGTTTGGCCTGGTACATCGCCAGGTCGGCGCTACGGGCCAGTTCGTCCAGCGTTTCACCGTCGCGCATGAAGAGCGCAATCCCGATCGAGAGCGTCGCCGTCACCTCGTGCTCGCCGAGGGTGAAGCTGTGGCGCGTTTGTTCGGTCAGTTTCTCAGCCACGAGGCGGGCCGACGCCGCATCGCAGCCGGGCAGCATCAGCACGAATTCGTCGCCACCCTGGCGCGAGAGCGTGTCGCCAGCGCGCAACAGGGTGCTCAGGCGCTGCGCCATCTGCACCAGCAGCTGGTCGCCCACGTGGTGCCCCAAGATGTCGTTGATGTGCTTGAAGTTGTCGATGTCGATGTACATCAGCGCCAAGGGCTGGTCTTGGCGCCGCGCCACCACCGCCGCCTGGTGGTAGCGATCCTGCAGCAGCAGCCGGTTGGCTAGGCCGGTGAGCGCATCAAAGTACGCCATGCGCTCGATTTGCTGCTCGACCAGCTTGCTTTGGGTGATGTCTTCTTTGATGCCCAGGTAGTGCGTGATGCGGCCGTTGGGCTGCACGATCGGGGCCAAGCGCGCCATTTCGGTGTAGCTGCTGCCGTCTTTGCGCCGGTTGATCAGCTCCCCGTTCCAAGGGCGACCAGCAGTGAGCGCTTCCCACATTTCCCGGTAAACCGAGGGCGGGGTTTGGCCAGACTGCAAGAAACGTGGGTTTTTGCCCAGCACTTCCTCTGGGCTGTAGCCGGTGGCGCGGAAAAATGCGGCGTTGGCGTACTCGATTTCGGCATTTAAGTTGGCGATCACGATCGAAGACGGGCTCTGCTCGACCGCCTGCTGCAATTTGATCAAGGTGTCGAGCGACTGGTGGCGCTCGATCGCCAGTCCGGCCAAGTAGGCACCGCGCTCGAGCAACGCCAATTCGCCTGGGTTGGGCGGGGCGACTTGGCGCGCATAAACGGCAAAAGTGCCCAGTACCCTGCCCTGTGCCCCCTTGATGGGCACCGACCAGCAGGCTGCCAAGCCGTGCGCCAGGGCCAAGTGTTTGTAATCGGCCCACAGCGGGTCGGTGGCGATGTCGGACACGACCACGGTTTGGCCGCTGTGCGCCGCCGTACCACACGAGCCCGCGGCCGGGCCTATGGGGCTGCCGTTGATGGCGGCTCGGTAGGGGGGCGGCAGATCGGGGCCGGCGCAGTCGAGCAAGGTGTTGCTTTTGGGTTCGAGCAGCAGCACGCTAAAAAGGCGCTCGGGCAGCAGGCTTTGGTAGCCATGCACCATGAACTCGAGCAAAGGCTGCAACTCGGTGTGGCCCAGCAGCCGCTCCAGCGTCTGGCGCTCCAGCTCGGCCATTTGCTCGTGGTGTTTGCGTGCGCTGATGTCAAGCAGCACCCCGTGCGCCCAGGTGATGGTGCCGGCTGCGTCGTACTCTATCCAGGTGCGGTCTTCGATCCAGACCCAGCGCCCGTCGGCGGTGCGCAGGCGATAATGCTGCACATAGTTCTCGATGCCTTGCAGGCGCTTGGCTTCGACCTCGGCGTTGAGCGCGTCCAAGTCGTGTGGGTGCACCAGATCGAGGTAGAGCAGGTGCTGGCGCATCCAGTCGGTGGCGCGGTAGCCCCACTGGCTCACGTTTTCACTCACGTACGCGACCGGACAGCCTTCGGCTCCCACCCAGGTGATTGCCACCACAGGCGAGGCATTGATGGCGGTGGCCAAAAATCCCGGGCCGGAATGACGCGGACCCGGGGCGTAGGGGGCAAAGGGATGCGGCGCTTCCATGGCAAATGGCAGTGATCAGATTTTCGCTTACGGCATTATGAGCCCATTGAGAAACAAGGGTGTTGACGGCGCACAACATGGTTAAAACCAGCTACAGCATCAGCGATTTGGCGCGCGAGTTCGACCTGACCACGCGCGCCATTCGTTTCTACGAAGACATGGGGCTGCTGCAGCCGCAGCGCAGCGGCGCGCTCGGGCGCAACCGCGTCTACAGCGCGCGCGACCGCACCCGGCTCAAGCTCGTGCTGCGCGCCAAGCGCTTGGGCCTGAGCCTGTCGCAAGCCAAAGAAATCATCGACATGTACGACACCCCGCGCGACAGCGGGCCGCAGCTGCGCAAGTTTTTGGCGGTGCTGGCGTTGCACCGGCGCCAGCTCGAAGAGCAACTGGCCGACCTGCAAGCCAACCTAGACGAGGTGAAAGTGCATGAAAAAGAAGCCAAGGCCCTGCTGGCCAAGCTGGGGGGCTGAGCTTGGGGGAGTACTGCGCTGAACCGGTGCCGTGGGCGTGTTGCCGGCGTGAGTTTTTTGAGGCCATAATTGACGTTTACGTAAACGTAAATTAAAGTTGGCCCCTGATCTGGCCGGCCACACAGGAGACCCTATGCCGCACGCACCCACCGCCGCCGAGCTTGCTGCGCTCACCGAGCGCGTGCAAACCAGCCTCGAGCGCCAAGGCATGATGCAGCCGCTGGGTGTGCGCTTGCTGGCCGTGGCGCCGGGTACGGTGACGCTGGCCATGCCCTACTCGGAGCGCGTGGCGCAGCAGCAAGGCGGCTTTCATGGCGGCGCCATGGGCGCGCTGGCCGACATCGCCGGTGGCTACGCCGCCCTCACCGTGGCCCCCGAGGGCATGGAGGTGACCACGGTGGAGTACAAAATCAACTTTCTGGCCGCCTTTCAGGGCGGCGAGCTGCAGGCCACGGGCAAAGTGGTGCGCGCCGGCAAGCGCATCATCGTGACCACGGCCGAGGTGGTGCACGTGGCGCCCGACGGCCGGCGCAGCGTGTGCGCGCTGATGCAGCAGACCATCGTGCCCGTGCCCAAAACCTATTGATCCACCCCTGCCACCCCCACCACCTCTAACCTCAAAAAACCGGAGACACCGACCATGAGCGCACTGCCCAACCTGCCCGGCCTCGATTTCATGCTGGGCGACGACATCAACGCCCTGCGCGACGCGGTGCGCGACTTCGCCCAGGCCGAAATCGCCCCGCGCGCGGCCGAGATCGACCGCAGCGACCAGTTTCCCATGGACTTGTGGCGCAAAATGGGCGAGTTGGGCGTGCTCGGTATCACCGTGGGCGAGGAATACGGCGGCGCCAATATGGGCTACCTGGCGCACATGATCGCCATGGAGGAAATCTCGCGCGCCAGCGCCAGCGTGGGCCTGAGCTACGGCGCGCACTCCAACCTGTGCGTGAACCAGATCAAGCGCAACGGCAGCGAGGCGCAGCGCGCCAAGTACCTGCCCAAGCTCATCAGCGGCGAGCACGTGGGCGCGCTGGCCATGAGCGAGACCGGCGCCGGCTCCGACGTGATCGGCATGAAGCTGCGCGCCCAAGAGCGCGGCGGCTGCTACCTGCTCAACGGCAGCAAAATGTGGATCACCAACGGCCCCGACGCCGACACGCTGGTGGTCTATGCCAAGACCGAGCCCGAGCTGGGCGCGCGCGGCGTGACCGCGTTCCTGATCGAAAAAGGCATGCCGGGCTTTGGCGTAGCGCAAAAGCTCGACAAACTGGGCATGCGCGGCAGCCACACCGGCGAGCTGGTGTTCAACAACGTCGAGGTGCCGGCCGACAACATCCTCGGCGGCCTGAATCAAGGCGCCAAGGTGCTGATGAGCGGCCTGGACTACGAGCGCGCCGTGCTGGCCGCCGGCCCCATTGGCATCATGCAGGCGGTGCTCGACAACGTGGTGCCCTACATCCACGAGCGCAAGCAGTTTGGCCAGAGCATCGGCGAGTTTCAGCTGGTGCAGGGCAAGGTGGCCGACATGTACACCGTGCTGCAGGCCGGCCGCGCCTTTTGCTACCAGATCGGCAAAAATCTCGATCAGATCGGCGCCGCGCACGTGCGCCAAGTGCGCAAAGACTGCGCCTCGGTGATTCTGTGGTGCGCCGAGCAGGCCACCAAAATGGCCGGCGACGGCATCCAGCTCTTTGGCGGCAACGGCTACATCAACGACTACCCGCTGGGCCGCCTGTGGCGCGACGCCAAGCTGTACGAGATCGGTGCCGGCACCAGCGAAATCCGGCGCATGCTGATTGGGCGCGAGCTGTACAACGAGACCCGCTGAAAGCGCCGCACCCCCTACAAAGCGGCGCCGCGCCCGGCTGACCACACGCCAGTGGCTTGCAGATGGGCCGGAACCAGCACGCTGAACAGTAGGCAGGGCGGCCTGTTTTTGTGCTAGTGTCAGGGTCTGCATGCGGGCAGATGGCCTGCTCGGCCCTTGTCCCCCTTCAACTGCCCATGGTCACCACCCTGCCGCAACGGCTCGACTCCACGCTGGCGCACGACATCGCGCGCGCCATGATCGACGGTTTCGACCGCCATTACCGCCTGTTCCGGGCCGAGTCGGCGCGCGCCAAGCACCGCTTTGAAACCCAAGATTGGCACGGTCAGCAGCGCGCCCAGCGCGAGCGCATCGAGTTTTACGACCTGCGCGTCAAGGAATGCGTGACGCGGCTGGAGCGCGAATACCACGCCGCGCAGCTGCCGATGGAGGTCTGGCAGCAGATCAAGCTGTTTTATGTCGGCATGCTGGTGGACCACCGCCAACCCGAGCTGGCCGAGACCTTTTTTAATTCGGTCAGCACCAAGATTCTGGATCGCTGCTATTTCCAGAACGACTTCATCTTCGTGCGCCCGGCGGTGAGCACCGAATACCTAGAGCCGCAAGACCCGCAGACCCACACCAGCTACCGCAGTTATTATCCGCAGCGCGCCAATTTGCTCGATGAATTGCGCCGCATGGTGCGCGATTTTGGCCTGCGCGCGCCGTTTGAAGATTTCGAGCGCGACACGTTGTCGGTGTATGAGGCGCTGCTGCCTTTGTTTGAGCACGACAAACTGCGCGCCAATTTCCAGATTCAGGTGCTGCACAGCCTGTTTTATCGCAACAAGGGCGCCTATGCGGTCGGCAAGCTGATCAACGGTTTTCAAGAGCTGCCCTTTGCATTGCCGATTCTGCACAACGAACAGGGCCAGTTGGTGATCGACACCCTGTTGCACGGCGAAGACGATCTGCTGATGGTGTTCAGCTTTGCGCGTGCCTATTTCATGGTCGATATGGAAGTGCCCAGCGCCTACGTGCAGTTTTTGCGCAGCATGATGCCGCGCAAACCGCGGGCCGAGTTTTACAACGCGCTGGGGCTGGCCAAGCAGGGCAAAACGCTGTTTTACCGCGATTTTTTGTACCACATGCGGCACAGCACCGACCGCTTCCGGATTTCGCCCGGCATCAAGGGCATGGTCATGCTGGTGTTTGACCTGCCGAGCTTTCCCTTTGTGTTCAAGGTCATCAAGGATTTTTATCCGCCGCAAAAAGACACCACGCGCGAGCAGATCCGGGGCAAATACCAGCTCGTCAAGCAGCACGACCGGGTCGGGCGCATGGCCGATTCGCTCGAGTTCAGCGAAGTCGGGTTTCCGCGCGACCGCTTCGAGGACGAGTTGATCGAGGAGATCAAAAAGTTTGCCCCCAGCCAGATCGAAATCAGCGACCGCGATGGCGACGGCACGATCGAAGTCGTGATCAAGCACCTCTACATTGAGCGGCGCATGATCCCGCTCAACATCTACCTGCAAGAGGCTTTTGACGTGCTGCGCCACGACCGCAACCATGCCGGCGCGCGCCGGCAGCTGGAGCGCGCGGTGTTCGAATACGGCAATGCCATCAAAGACTTGGTGGCGGCCAACATCTTCCCCGGCGACATGCTGTGGAAGAACTTTGGCATCACGCGCCACGGCAAGGTGGTGTTTTACGATTACGACGAAATCGAATACATCACCGATTGCAATTTCCGCCGTGTGCCACAAGCGCGCAACGACGACGACGAGATGAGCGGCGACGTCTGGTACAACGTGGCCAAGAACGACGTCTTTCCCGAAACCTTTGGCCCCTTTTTGCTCAGCAACCCGCTGGTGCGCGAGGTCTTCATGCGCCACCACGCCGATCTGCTGCAAGCCGATTTCTGGCAGGCGCACAAAGACCGCATTTTGGCCGGCCACGTGCACGATGTGTTCCCCTACGAGCGCGAGCGCCGCTTTGGGGTGCAGCGCGCCCAAGCGGCGCTGGCGGCCGAGTTGGCGGCCGAACTGGCGGCGCAGGCGGCGGTGCTAGAAGCGCAAGCGGCGCAAACAGCGGCCTTGAGCTTGAGCGCCCAAACCCCTTAGAGCCCAGCGCTGCGGCCCCCATGACGATCGACGACGCCTTCATGCTGGCGGCCAACGCCGTGACGGTGATCGGCTTGCCCTTTGCCCTCTGGACTTATGTGCAGCAAGCGCGCAAAGAGCGCGAAAACGAAGAAGAAGAAGCCTACCAGCACTTGAGCGACGCCTACAACCAGTTTTTGCAGGTGGTGCTCGCGCACGCCGATTTGCAGCTGCGCAGCGCCCGTGCCCTGCCCGACCCCACCCCTGAGCAGCGCGAGCGCATGCTGGTGATCTTCGACATGCTCATCAGCCTGTTCGAGCGCGCCTATTTGGTGGCCTACAAAGAGCAGATGAGCCCGACCGAGCAGCGGCGCTGGAACAGCTGGGACGACTACATGCGCGAGTGGTGCCGGCGCGAAGACTTTGCCGCCGCGCTCGGCCAACTGCTGCGCGGCGAAGACCCAGACTTTGTAGCCTACATCGAGCGCGTGGCACGCCAAGAGCGCGAGGCGCTGCAACTCGAGGCCGCAGCCGCCTAAACTTTTTTCGCCCCCATTCAACTTTTATATCAGGAGCCCCACCATGAACCCGACCGCCGACCCGATCGTCATCGTTTCCGCCGCCCGCACCCCGATGGGCAGTTTGCAGGGTGACTTTGCCGCGCTGGCGGCGCACGATCTGGGTGGGGTGGCGATCGCCGCCGCGGTGGCGCGCTCCGGCATTGCGCCCGAGCTCGTCACCGAGGTGCTGATGGGCAACTGCTTGCTGGCAGGACAAGGCCAAGCGCCGGCGCGCCAGGCGGCTTTCAAGGGCGGCTTGCCCGACAGCGCCGGCGCCGTGACGCTGTCCAAAATGTGCGGCTCCGGCATGCGCGCGGCCATGTTCGCACACGACATGCTGCTGGCCGGCAGCCACGAGGTGCTGCTCGCCGGCGGCATGGAGAGCATGAGCAACGCCCCCTACCTGCTGGCCAAGGCGCGCGGCGGCTACCGCCTCGGCCACGACCGCCTCTACGACCACATGATGCTCGACGGGCTCGAGGACGCCTACGAACCGGGGCGCAGCATGGGCACCTTTGGCGAAGACTGCGCCGCCCACTACGGCTTCACCCGCGCCCAGCAAGACGCCTACGCCACCGCCAGCGTGCAGCGCGCCCAGCGCGCCATTCAGGATGGCAGCTTTGCAGATGAAATCGCCCCGGTCACGCTGCAAGAGCGCAGCGGCGCGCGCGAGGTGCACGTGGATGAAGGGCCGGGCCGCATCAAGCTCGACAAAATCCCCACGCTCAAGCCGGCCTTCAAAAAAGACGGCACCGTGACCGCAGCCAGCAGCTCCAGCATCAACGACGGCGCCGCCGCCCTGCTGCTCATGCGCGCCAGCACGGCACAGCGGCTCGGTTGCACGCCGCTGGTGCGCGTCTGCGGCCACGCCACCCACGCCCAAGCGCCGCAATGGTTTACTACCGCGCCGGTGGGCGCGAGCCTAAAGCTGCTGGCCAAGCTCGGCTGGGCGGCAGACGAAGTCGATCTGTGGGAAGTCAACGAGGCCTTTGCCGTGGTGGCGATGGCGCTGATGCACGACCTAAAAGTGCCACACGAGCGCGTCAACGTCAACGGCGGCGCCTGCGCGCTGGGGCACCCGATCGGGGCCAGCGGCGCGCGCATACTGGTCACGCTCATCCACGCCATGCGCGCCCGCAAGGCCCGGCGCGGCGTGGCCACGCTGTGCATTGGCGGCGGCGAGGCCACGGCCATGGCGCTGGAATTGGTTTAACCCAGATTTTTTTAAGCAAACGCGAGGCCTGGCCGTGCTGCTCACCCCCGACCAACTGCAAATCCGCGACGCCGTGCGCGCCTTCGCCCAAGAGCAACTGTGGCCCAACGCCGCCGCTTGGGACCAAGGGCATACCTTCCCCAAAGAGGCGCACCAAGGCCTGGCGGCCTTGGGTTGCTACGGCATCTGCGTGCCCGAGGCGCTGGGCGGTGTGGGGCTCGACACCCTGACGCTAGCGCTGGTGCTGGAAGAAATCGCGGCCGGCGACGGCGGCGTGAGCACCACCATCAGCGTCACCAACTGCCCGGTCAACGCCATTTTGCTGCGCTACGGCAGCGAGGCGCAGCAGCAGCGCTGGCTGGCGCCGCTGGCGCGCGGCGAGCTGCTGGGCGGCTTTGCCCTGACCGAGCCGCAGGCCGGCTCCGACGCCTCCGAGCTGCGCACGCGCGCGCGGCACGACGGCGACGGCTACGTGCTCGACGGCGTCAAGCAGTTCATCACCAGCGGCCAATACGGCGATCTGTTGATCGTCATCGCCGTCACCGACCCGGCGGCGGGCAAAAAGGGCCTGAGCGCCTTTCTGGTGCCCACCGACACCCCCGGCTACTTGGTGGAGCGGCTCGAAAACAAAATCGGCCAGCACAGCAGCGACACGGCCCAAATCCGCTTCGAGGGCTGCCGCATCCCGCTCGAGCAGCGCATCGGGGCCGAGGGCGAGGGCTACAAAATCGCCCTCGGTGCGCTCGAAGGCGGGCGCATCGGCATCGCGGCGCAGAGCGTGGGCATGGCGCGCAGTGCGCTCGACGTCGCCATCGGCTACGCCCGCGAGCGGCACAGCTTCGGCCGCGCGATCATCGAGCACCAAGGCGTGGGCTTCAAGCTCGCCGATTGCGCCACCCGGTTGGAGGCGGCGCGGCAACTGGTCTGGCATGCCGCCAGCCTGCGCGACGCCGGGCTGCCCTGCCTCAAAGAAGCTGCAATGGCCAAGCTCTTTGCCAGCGAAGTGGCCGAACAGGTCTGCTCCGCCGCCATCCAAACCCTGGGCGGCTACGGCGTGGTGCGCGATTTCCCGGTCGAGCGCATCTACCGCGACGTGCGCGTGTGCCAAATCTACGAAGGCACCAGCGAAGTGCAAAAAATCCTCATTCAACGCGCCTTGGCGGCCCCATGAACATCATCATTTTTGGTGCTGGCCGGGTCGGCGAGAGCGTGGCCGAGAGCATGGTGTCGGAGCACAACGACATCACCGTCATCGACCAAGACCCGCTGCGCATCCGCGCCCTCGAAGACCGGCTCGATTTGCGCGGCCTGGTGGGCAACGGCATCCAGCCCTCGGTGCTGCGCGAGGCCGGGGCCCAAGACGCCGACATGGTGATTGCCTGCGCCGCAGCCGACGAATCGAACCTGGTGGTGTGCAAGATCGCGCACGACGTCTTTAGCGTGCCCACCACCATCGCGCGCCTGCGCTCGCCCGAGTTCGCCGAGGGCGACGAGCTGATGAGCAAGGCCGGCTTTGCGGTCGATCACGTGATCTGCCCCGAAGAGTCGGTGATGCGCTTCATCCACCAGCTCATCGAGTACCCCGAAGCCCTGCAAGTGCTCGAGTTTGCCGATGGCCGGGTCTGCCTGATCGCGGTGCGCGCCGAGCACGGCGGCACCTTGGTCGGGCGTACCATCGCCCAGTTCAAAGAGCTGCTGCCGCACGCCGACATGCGCGTGGTGGCGCTGTACCGGCTCGACACCGAGATGGAGGCCACGCGCGAAACCCGCATCTTGCCCGGTGACGAGCTGTTCGTGCTGGCGGCAGCCGACCAGATCCGGCTCGTGCTGGCTGCCATCCACACCATCGACAAACCGGTGCTGCGCGTGATGATCGCCGGCGGTGGCCGGGTCGGATTGCGGCTGGCGCGCAGCCTCAGCGGACAGTACCAGGTCAAAGTGATCGAGCACAACCCGCTGCGCTGCGAATACCTGGCCAGCCAACTGCCCTCGAGCACGCTGGTGCTGCGCGGCGACTGCACCGACGAGTCGCTGCTCGAGGAAGAAAACGTGGCCGACATGGACTTGTTCCTGTCGCTGACCAACGACGACGAAGACAACATCATGGCCGCCATGCTGGCCAAGCGGCTGGGCGCGCGGCGCGTGATGGCGCTCATCAACCGCCGCGCCTACGCCGACATGATGCAGGGCAGCGCCATCGACATCGCCATTTCGCCGGCGCAGACCGTGATCGGCGAGCTGCTCACCCACGTGCGCCGCGGCGACGTGGTGGCGGTGCACAGCTTGCGCCGCGGCGCCGCCGAAGCGCTCGAAGGCGTGGCGCGCGGCGACGTCAAAACCTCGCGGCTGGTGGGACGCCGCATCGAAGAGATCGCCCTGCCCAAAGGGGCGCGCTTTGGCGCCATCGTGCGCGGCGAGGGGCGCGAAGCCCAGGTGCTGATGCCGCACCACGACACCCTGATCGCGGCCGAAGACCATGTGGTGATCTTCATCCCGCACAAGCGCCTGGTGCGCGAGGTGGAAAAACTGTTCCAGGTCACGGCCACTTTTTTCGGCTAAACCCTTGTTTCCCATGCCGCTGCTGCGCGTCGCCTCGGTGTTGGGCTGGTTTATGCTCGCGGCACTGGTTTTGTTTACAAGGGCTTTTTGGCGCAAATGAACGGCTTGTCTGCCCTGTGGTCGATTTTTGGTCCCGTGTTGGCGCTGCTGGCGCGCATCATGATGGCCTTTGCCTTCGCCTTTCTGGTGCCCCTGACTTGGGGCTGGGCGCTGGATCTGGACTATCTGCGTGCCATCTGGGGCGTGGCTTTTGGCCTGACCTTCGGCTCCGGCCTGCTGCTGCTGTGGCTCACGCGCAACCAGTACCGCGAGCTGCTGCCGCGCGACGGGTTTTTGTTGGTGGTGCTGGTCTGGCTGGTGCTCACCGCCTACGCCGCCATTCCCTTGTACTGGCTGGTGCCCGACATCAGTTGGAGCCACGCCTATTTCGAGGCCATGAGCGCGCTCACCGCCACCGGCTCCACCGCCTTGAGCGGTCTGGGCGATTTGCCGGTTTCGGTCAACGTCTGGCGCGCTTTTTTGCAGTACATCGGCGGCCTTGGGATCATGCTGCTGGTGGTGGCGGTGTTGCCGCTGCTGGGCTTGGGCGGCATGCAGCTCTACAAGGCCGAAACCCCCGGCCCGATGAAAGACACCAAGTTCACGCCCCGCATCGCCGAGACCGCGCGCGGCCTGTGGCTGGTGTATTTCGGTTTTTCGCTGGCCTGCCTGCTGGCCTACCGCTGGGCCGGCATGAGCTGGTCCGACGCCTTCATCCACATGTGCAGCACCATGAGCCTGGGCGGCTTTTCGTCGCAGGACGCGAGCATCGGGCACTGGGATTCGGCGGCGGTGGAGCTGGTGGCGATCGTTTTCATGACACTGGCCGGCATCAGCTTTTTGCGCTACTTTCTGGTGCTGCGCACGCTCACGCTGGGTCCGATCGTCAACGACCGCGAGATCCGCAGTTACTTTTTGGTGCTGGCCGGCTCGGTGCTGCTGGTCGTGGCCTTGCTCACGGCGCATCAGGTCGAGACCGATTTCTGGGCCGCCCTGCGCAGCAGCGCCTTTCACGTGCTGTCGCTGGCCACCACCACCGGCTTCGCCGCCACCGATTACGGGCAGTGGCCGGTGTTCATCGGCGTCTATCTGATGTTTTTGGGCTGCTTCGTTTCGTGCGCCGGCTCCACCGGTGGCGGCATCAAGATGGTGCGCATGGTGCTGCTGATCAAGCAGGCGCGGCGCGAGCTGGTGCGCATCGTGCACCCGCGCGTGGTCAACCCGATCACCCTGGGCGGGCAGTGCATCGCCTCGGCCACGCTCATCACGGTGCTCGGGTACATGCTGATCTACGGCGCCGCGACGCTGGGGCTGAGCTTTGTGCTGCTGCTCACCGGGCTCGACATCGTGACCGCCTTTAGCGCCGTGGTGGCCACGCTCAACAACATCGGGCCCGGGCTGGGCCTGGTCGGGCCAGCGCACAACTTTGGCTGGCTCAGCGGCTTTCAGCTCGGGGTGTTGAGCTTTGCCATGCTGCTCGGGCGGCTGGAGCTGCTGACGGTGTTGGTGTTGTTTACTCGCCACTATTGGCGGCGTTAAACCGCTGCGTTCAGGCAGGAGTGGGCGCTTGAGGGTGCCCGTTGCAGCCGCGTGCAAACACGGCGTGCAGGGTGTGGCGATGTTTGAAAAAAGGCTATCGATAGCTGTCTTGGTGAAGAGAAAATCAATCAACCAGACAAACAATAGGAACGATTCGCATTTACGATACATCCATCGCACCCCATCCTAGGATCTGCCATGGAACGAGACCTCGACTGGCCCGAAGCCGACACCTACCTCCTGCCCGCCTCAGAGGCCATGCTGGCGGCCGCTATGGCGCTCATGACCGGCCACGCCCAGAGCGCGTGCGAGCGCCAGCGCACCGCCTTGGCGCACAAAATCGGAGACTTGTTGCTGGCGCTCACCGAGCAGACCGGCCTGAGCGCCTCCATGCGCGCCATGGTCTGGCGCTTGCATGCCCATTGGCAGGCGTTGCCCAAGGCGCCAGCCCGGCAAGCGCTGGTGTGCCCCCCGTGCGCCCCGGGTTGGAGCGGCCAACCGCTGACGGCGGGCTTGCAATGAGGGCCGCCTTCGACTGCGTGCCCGGCGCGGCATCAGAGGCTGTGAGGCTGGACGAGCAGATGGTTTGGCTGCGCCACCACGCCCGCGTGCAGCAAAGGGTGAGCGAGACCGTGCGCCAGATGGCCGCCCGCATCGAGGCGCTGGAGGCCGATCTGCTGCGGCATCGGGCGCAGGCCGTTCTGGAGCGAACCGCCAAATGGTGGGCGATTCCGCTGCGCAGCAACCGCCCGTGGCGTGCCTGGCCTAGAGGGCAGGCCAGCATGGCCCAAAAAGCGGTCGTGCGCCTGGTTTTTCACAGTCAACCCCTGGACCAGGCTGCTGCCCCCAATGTGGCTCCCGATGCATGGCGCGCATCCGACGAGGTGCTGTGCCAAACCGCCTGCGTCGGCCACGCCCACCACTGGCTGGGCCCAGACGGCCAGTGCCAGCGCAAGGGCGGGGACTGCGAGCGGGTGCAAGCCACAGGAGACGATGATGTGTCTGGCACGTAAAGCCACAGCGGTGTGGCCGTCTGAATCGGGCGCCGACGGGCTGCGGCCGTTGGTGTTCGAGGCGCCAGCGCTCAGTTGCGCCAGCAAAGCTTCTAGGCGCCGCCGCCAACTGTGGGAGCTGAGCGCCAGCGCCGCCTGCCCGGTGCTGGGGGTCTGTCTGCCGATGTGCGAGCAGCGTGCGCTGATGCACAAGTGTGGCATCGACGTGCACGGACGCGGCGACTACGAGCTGCACCAGATCGGGGTTTCGGAGTGCCGCCGCCGCACGCCCTTGGCCGAGCGCTTGCAAAAGTGGCTCGACGCGCACTTCGCCCTCGAGTTGCGTCAAGTGGCCGATTTGCGCAGCGCCGACGAGCTGCGCCAGCACTGGCAGCAGGCAAGGGCAGAGCCGGCATGGGGCGGTGTGATGTGGGCCGTGCTCACGCACCCGGCCTGCTTGCTGACGCTGGAGCACGAGTTGCTGGGCGACGTGCACATGATGCAGCACCAAGTGGGCATGGTGACGCGCGTCGAGCAGCAGCAGTGGCAGCAGCAGCGCAGCCTGCTGGGGCAACTGCGCGCCGAATTGGCCGAGCACAAAGGGCGCGCGCAGCGCCAGTTGCAAGAGGCGCAGCAGCGCCAGCACGAGCTGCAAGCCGAGCTGCAGCGGCTGCGCCACAGCCTGCTGCAGGCCGAGGCCGAACAGGAGCGGCTGGCCAAGCGCTGCCAGCAGTTGCAGGTCGAGCGCCCCGATGCCGAGACCCTAGAGGCGCTGCGGCTGGAAAACGCCGACTTGCGCCAGCAGTGCCAGCAGGCCAACCGGGCCTTGCGCGCTGCGCTGCGCCCATGCGCGACCAGCCCCCAGGGGCCGGGCCAGCCCTGCATAGCACCGGTGGCGGCGCCGTCTGGCAGCAAAGCGCAAGCCCATGCGCTGCAGGCCGCCCCAGAGCCCCAAGTGCACGCGGCGCAACCGGTGCCGGAATCGGGCTGCACCAGCGACTGCGCCGCCTTGACCGGCCGCGCAGCCCCGGGCACCAAAGTCGCATGCGTGGGCGGCCGCACGGCACAATTGCCCGCTTTCCGCGAGGTGGTGGAGGCGCACGGCGCGCAACTGCTGCACCACGACGGCGGCGACGAGCACCACCTGAGCCAGCTGCAAGCCACCCTGGCGGCCGCCGATTGGGTCATCTGCCAGGTAGGCTGCATCAGCCACAACGCCTACTGGCGCGTCAAAGAGCACTGCAAACGCACCGGCAAGCCCTGCCTGTACGTTGAGAGCACCAGCCGCAGCGCGCTCGAACGCGCCATGCAGCGCATCCATGCGGCGCAACAGAATCCCGTCGGCACAACGGCAGCGGCTTGAGCGAGATGGCGGCCAAACAAAAGCCTTGCCACTGGCCCGCGCGATGGTTTAGAATCATGAGCTGTCCAAGTCGGGTGGCGCGTTCAAGCCGCGCCATGCTTGCATTCAATGCAAGGCCCTTGGTCAACCTCCCTCGACCGCTCGCGAGCCGGAGCCGTCCTTGAAAAAGCCTGCAGGCATGGCTTGCAGGGCACCCCAAGGCAGGCGGCGCAACACAGGACGCGAGCGAGGTGCAGCCTTCGGGCTGTTTTTATTTGATAGGAGTGCCCACATGGCACGGGTATGTGAAGTCACGGGCAAAAAGCCCATGGTGGGGAACAATGTGTCCCACGCCAACAACAAAACCAAGCGCCGCTTTCTGCCCAACCTGCAGTCGCGCCGCTTCTGGGTCGAGAGCGAAAAGCGCTGGGTGCGCCTGCGCATTTCGGGCGCCGCGCTGCGCCTGATCGACAAAAACGGTATCGAAGCGGTGCTCGCCGATCTGCGCGCCCGCGGTCAAGCCTGATCGCTTAAAGGAGCAGCACCATGGCAAGCAAAGGCGGACGCGAAAAAATCAAGCTGGAATCCACTGCAGGAACCGGCCACTTCTACACCACGACCAAGAACAAGAAGACCACACCAGAAAAACTGGCCTTCGCCAAGTTCGACCCCAAAGCACGCAAACACGTGCAGTACAAAGAGGTCAAGCTGAAGTAATACGCAGCTTGGGTCGCCAGCAAAAACCGCCACTTTGGGCGGTTTTTGCTTTTTGGGGCCGCCGGTGCACGGCCCTCAACGGCGCAAAAACAACCGATATACCGGGTTGGCGGTTTCGTCCACGCACGGGTAGCCCAGCGTGGTCAGAAAGGTCTGGAACTCGGCCTCTTCGGCCTCGGGCACCTGCAGCCCGACCAAGATGCGGCCGTAGTCGGCGCCCTGGTTGCGGTAGTGAAACAGGCTGATGTTCCAGCCCGGGCGCATCAGGTTCAAAAACTTCAGCAGCGCGCCGGGGCGCTCGGGAAACACAAAGCGCAGCAGGCGCTCGTCGTGCGCCAGCGGCGAGTGGCCGCCGACCATGTGCCGGATGTGCTCTTGCGCCAGGTCATCGTGCGTCAGGTCTAGGGCGGCAAAGCCGTGGCGGGCAAAGTTGGCGGCAATTTTGCTGCTCTCGCCGCGGCCGTGCGTGCTCAGGCCCAGAAACACGTGCGCCACTCGCTCGTCGCTGATGCGGTAGCTGAACTCGGTCACGTTGCGCGGCCCGCCTGGCAGGTTGCCGATGGCCTCGAGGAAGCGCTTGAAGCTGCCACGCTCTTCGGGCAGGGTGACGGCAAACAGGCCTTCGCGCTGCTCGCCCACCTCGGCGCGTTCGGCCACGAAGCGCAGCCGGTCGAAGTTCATGTTGGCACCGCACAAAATCGCGGCGTAGGTCTCGCCCCGGGTTTTGTGCGTGGCCACGTACTGCTTGATCGCCGCCACCGCCAGCGCGCCGGCGGGCTCGACGATGCTGCGCGTATCCACAAACACGTCTTTGATGGCGGCGCAGACGGCGTCGGTATCGACTTCGATAAAGCCATCGACCAGAGCGCGGCTGATGCGCAGCGTCTCGTCGCCCACGCGCTTGACGGCGGTGCCATCCGAAAACAACCCGACTTCGGCCAGCGTCACCTGCTGGCCCGCCGCGACCGAGCGCAGCATGGCGTTGGAGTCGTTCATCTGCACGCCGATGACCTTGATCTCGGGCCGCAGCGCCTTGAGGTAGTTGGCCACGCCGCTGATCAGGCCGCCGCCGCCCACGGCCACGAACACCGCATCGAGGCGCTGGTTGCCCAGGCTTTGCAACTGGCGCAGCAGCTCCATGGCCACCGTGCCCTGGCCGGCGATCACGTAGGGGTCGTCAAAGGGGTGCACAAAGGTGTAGCCGTGCTCGGCTTGCAGTGCCAGCGCGTGCGCGTGCGCGTCGGTATAGCTGTCGCCGTGCAGCAACACCTCGCCACCGAGGGCGCGCACGGCCTCGATCTTGAGCTGCGGCGTGGTCACGGGCATGACGATCACCGCCCGCGCCCCGAGCCGATGCGCCCCCAGCGCCACCCCTTGGGCGTGGTTGCCGGCCGAAGCGCAGATGACGCCGCGCTGCAACTGCTCGGGCGCCAAGTGCGCGAGCTTGTTGTAGGCGCCGCGCAGCTTGAAGCTGAACACCGGCTGCTGGTCTTCGCGTTTGAGCAGCACCTTGTTGTGCAAGCGGCGGCTGAGCTGGCGCGCCGGCTCCAGCGCCGACTCGACCGCCACGTCATAGACGCGCGCCGTGAGGATGAGCTTGAGGTAGTCGGCGGGGCTGAGGTCGGTGGCGGCGGTAGCGGCCGGCGCTGCGCCGGCAGGGGACTCCGCCAAAGGGGCAGCAGACACAGCGGCGGGCGGGGCAGGTTGGGGTGCGGGCATGGGGGCAAAAGCGTAAATCTAGGGCAGGGCGGCAGGCCAGTTGCTAATGTGGCAGGGCAGCCCGGCATCATAGGGGAAAGCGCTGTGGCGGCCCGAAATCCATGGGGGGCAGTCAGCCCAGCGCGGTCAAAAAAAAGCCCGGTCGCGATGACCGGGCTTAACCACCCGTTGAAGGGCAGAGGAGACAACTGGTAACGCAGCAAGGGGGCTGCGGACGCTACAGGCGCTGATCGAGCCACTCCTGCATACAATGGCGCTAGTGTAAACCCGGATTTGCTGCAATGCAACATCTTTTTTTGTAAGCCCCTGTTGTTTTTGAGGTAATGATTGAAATGGAATGCACCGTCACCTGGACCGGCGCCGCCGGCACCCGTTCATCCATGGGCTTTGTGGCCGAAACAGGCAGCGGCCACGTGCTATACATGGACGGCGCGCCCGACCCGGCGCGGCCCGAACACGGCGGCGCCAACCTGGCCCCGCGCCCCATGGAGGCGCTGCTGGCCGGCACCGGCGGTTGCAGCGCCTACGATGTGGTGTTGATCCTCAAGCGCGGTCGCCACGACGTGCGCGGCTGCAGCGTCAAGCTCAGCAGCGAGCGTGCCCAGACCGACCCGAAGGTTTTTACCCAGATCCACATGCACTTCACCGTGCGCGGGCGCGGCATCCCCGAGGCGGCGGTGCAGCGCGCGATCGAACTGAGCCACGAAAAATACTGCTCGGCCAGCGTGATGCTGGGCAAAACCGCCGCCATCACGACCAGTTTCGAGCTGATCGAAGACTGAGGGGCTGGGAGGCTGGCAGGCTGGCAGGCGCGCTCTAGACCCGGTGCGCCACCGTGGTCATGACCTTGGCCGCCAGCCGCATCAGGCCCTTAACGGGGGGTGGCAGATCGACGCCGCCGTCGCGTTTGGCCTCGTTGGCGTGGCGCACTTCGTCGGCCTTCATCTGCTCGACGATGGCGCGCGAGGCGTGGTCGTGCGCCGGCAGTCGCCCGAGGTGGCTGTCGAGGTGGGCCTCGACTTGGCGTTCGGTCTCGACCACAAAGCCCAGGCTCACGCCTTTACCGAAGCGCCCGGCCAGCAGGCCCAGCCCAAAGGCGCCGGCGAACCAGAGCGGGTTGAGCAGCGAAGGCCGGTCACCCAGCTCATCCAAGCGCTGCTTGCACCAAGCCAAGTGGTCGGTTTCGTCCTGCCCGGCGGCCTCGAGATGGTGCGCCAGTTTTTCTTTTTCGGCCTCAGAGCCCGGCCCTAGCCGCGCCGCCAGCGCCTGCGAGGTGTAGAGCGCTTGGGCGCAGATCTCGCCCACGTGGTTGACGCGCATGAGCGCACCGGCGTGGCGCTTTTCAGCTTCGCTCAACGCCGTCACAGCCACATCGGCGGGCGGGCGCGGGCACGGGCGGGCGGCACGGTGCGGCGCAAACAGGGCGCGCAGCGCGCCGTCGGCAGCGATCAGGTGGGCGTCGATGAAGGCAGTGCTCATGGTCGGTTCCGAGGGCTAAAGGTCTGGTGGAATTATCGGCTGCGCCGGGCCGGATTGCAAACCGTGTCAACCCAAAGTAGAAATGTCCCCTATTTGCACAAAGTAGAAATGTCCCCTTGCTGTGAGGTCGAGCGTGCTCAAGACTCAGCCGCTGGGGCAGGCTGGCGCACTCAGGGTGAGGTGGTGGTGGTCAAAAATGCCGTCAGGAGCAGGATCAGGGCCACCAGCAGCATCTCGCAACCTATGCTGGCGCGCAGCCTTTGCCGTGCGCGCGGCGCATGGGCCACCAAGGCCGGCACCAGCAGCCAGCGGTTCAGCCCCGCCAAGGCCAGCAGCAGGCCCAGCACGGCGAGCTTGAGCAGCAGCACGAGGCCGTAGGCGCTGTGCAGCAGGGGCGACCAGCCCTCCAGCAGGCGCCAGGCCAGCCACAGCCCGGCGACGATCAGGCCCGCCACCACCGGGGCCGCCACCAGGCCAAAGCGCTGCAGCACGTGGGCCGCTGGTTCGCCCAGTTGCGGCGGCCCGCTGATGCGGTACAGGGGGATCAGGGCGCCGATCCAGAACGCCACCGCGCCTAGGTGCAGCAGCAGCAGCACCGCCAGCAGCGCACGCGGTGCACCGGTGCTGTGCCCGACTAGCGTGAAGGCCAGCAGCACCAACGCCGCGCCCAGCAGACTCGCTGCCGCCGCGGGCCCGCGCCAGCGCCCCGACACTATCCAAAACGCCTGCAACAGCAGCAAGCCGCTGCCGGCCAGCAGCAGGCGCTGGCCGGTGGCACCGTCAAACACCAGCGCGAGCAAGCC
>Ga0209103_1000170_pt1 | contig 19906 bp, 18 predicted proteins | sample 4C3metaG_FD_184152 | JGI IMG/M metagenome (GOLD analysis project Ga0209103, IMG submission 184152) | Freshwater bacterial and archeal communities from Indian Creek, Illinois, USA - 4C3 metaG (SPAdes) (version 2) | ecosystem: Environmental > Aquatic > Freshwater > Unclassified | place: USA...
GCGCATCAATGACGGTGTGACCAAGGCGGGTTTCCGGGCGGAGTTGATGCGGAAGGACATGCGCCTTGCACAGCAGGCCGTGCGCGATCACGGCGTCTTCGCGCCCGCCACGGCGCTGGCTGCACAGATGATGGAAGCGCTGGTGAATAGCGGCCGCGGGGAGCAGGACGCATCCACGCTCGGCGCGCTGGTGGCGGAACTGTCGGGGCTGGAGCCCCTCGCGCCGCGGGGCTGAAAAGCCCCGCGCAGTCGTCCGCGGCGCATGTGCGTCCGAGAAGGCCGCTCCGACCAACGGGGGCAGGACGCGCGTGAAGTTGGACCATGCGCGCATGTGCCTTGCTGAGGCCGGTTTTTTCACAGAGGCCAAGCGCCTGGCACCGGCGGGCCCGGGGGAGCGTGTTGAACACCTCGCCATCCGACAACTCGTTCTGCGTCTTGCCGTTGAAGGATTCGACCTGCCATTTCTCCCACGGGCTGGCCTTCTCGATGTTGACGCGGCGTGCACCCACGCCGGCAATCCACCCCTTCACAGTCTCGGCGATGAACTCTGGCCCTCGGTCCGAGCGGATATGTGCAGGCGTCCCTTGCGTGAGGAACAGGCCGGCCAGCACGTCGATCACGTCCGACGAGATCAGCCTCCGCGCCACGCGGATTGCCGAGGGCGCGACCAGGAGGCGGGGGAAGATCGGCAAGAAGGGAGGTATCCCCCACATCCGCGGCGGCAAAGGGGGGTGCGTCACGCATTGTGGGGCTGCTCGGCGGGATCTTCACCCATGCCCAGCGCAAGCGGCTGCTCACCGCGCACCCGGCGCGGGGGTGCTGACGCCGAGCGGGCACCTGCTGCGGCACCCGGCACATGCGGGCGACCATCCTGCGCTGTTTGCGGCGCAGTTCGCGCTCAGCCATGCCTGCGGGCTCGTCGCCTACCCTGTGGCGAGGCGGCTCGCAGGTTGGTGGAGCTTGCCAACCGCCGGGCCCATCGCGTCTTTGCGGGGCCTACCAATGGCGTCGCGCGGTTCCGTCCCGACCTCGCCAAGTAGCACGCTACCGGAGCGACAAGATCCAGGCGGCCAGAGCTTCGGCCTCTTGCCGTGAAACATTTGGTTGTGGGGGCATCGGCATCGGCCCCCAGTTTCCACTGACGCCCGCCATGATCCGCGTGGCCAGCGTGCCGACTGCAGCGCTGTCATTGGCATACCGGCCGGCGATCAGATTGTAGGCCGGGCCGATCATCCGGCGTTCGGCATGGTGGCAGGCAACGCAGTTTTTGCTCCGCGCCAGCTCGGCACTTGCGAAGGCTGGCGGCGACACGACAAGTGCGCCGAGGACAAGGACGAGGTTACGTAACGCGATCATTGGCGAGGCCTTTACGCTGTGGCATCCGGAAAGGACGGCATTGTAGGGAAACGGGCCGGCGGCTGGATCGGCGGGCGGGTCCGTTCGCACCTGCGAGCACCGCAGCCGGTGCGCCGCAAGCGATGAGGGTGCCCGCGATCCCGGCCTGCGGCCAAAACATGGTCCTGGCCGGCCGCGATGTGCCATGACGCACCCCGCGGCCGGTTGTCACGAGGCTCAGTTCGGACTGAGGCGGAAGATTTCGCCGGTATCCGTGCCGAGATAGAGGTTGCCGTCCGGCCCCTGCACCGCGGCGCGGAAGCGCGTGGCCGGCATCGGCAGCGGGACGCTCGTCCGGGTCGAGGAGAGACCGTCGGCGGAAATGTCCAGGATGTCGATGCGGTTGCCGACCGGCGTCCCATGGATCCCGATGCCGAGATAAGTCACGGCCATCCGGCCGTTCCACGCGCCCCACCGTGTGCCGCTCAGGAAGGTGCAGGAAGACATGCCCTGCGAAAGGCCGTCATTGACCCACGCCGGACGCATCGCGTTCGGGAAGGCGCGCAGGTCGGTCATCGGCATGAAGGCCGACCGCTCCGCGGGCGGCATGGCGCCCATCTGGTTCGGGCTGTAGCCGCAATAGCCATCGGGGCACTCGCCGCGGCCGTTGACGTTCTGGCGTGGATCCCAGCCAGCATTGCCGCCGGCCACCAGCGCCGTCACCTCGTCGGTGTGCCAGGGGCCGTGCTCTGCGGTGAAGGGACGGTTGTCACTCGTGCGGAAGCAGATGCCCTGCGGGTTGCGATGCCCGTAGGTGAAGATGCGAGCATCGAAGCCCGCCGGAGCGTTGTTGCCGGGGGCAGCCCGCCCGTCACGGTCGATCCGCAGCACCTTGCCGGCGATCACGGTCGGGCTCTGCGGCCCGGGACCGCTGTGGATGTCGCCGGTCGTCACGTAGAGGAAGCCGTCGGCGGGTCCGAAGCGGATCCGCCCGCCATTATGCGCGCCCGAATCGCCGAAGGGGTGGTTGCTGCGGTTAGGCTTGTAGGCGATGTCGGTCACGATGTCGGTGCGGTTGGCGACCCGCGTGAAGTCTGTGTTGACGGTCAGCCGCAGCACGCGGTTGCTGCCCGGCGCCGTCATCCGGGATGCCGAATAGATGTAGATGAAGCGGTTCTGCTCGAAATTCGGATCGATCGCCACGCCGCTCAAGCCGGCCTGGCCGTCGCAGAACAGGTCGGCCGCCGTGTCGGCATAGCCCTGCGAGCCGCCGATGCCGAGCAGCGCGTGGGTGGTGCCCGAAGGCAGGCGCACGGAAAGGCCGCGGCACTTCTCGGTGAAGAACATGGTGCCGTTCGGCAGGAAGGCCATGTCCCAGATGAATTCCCGGCCCTGCACGATGGTCGTGCTGGTCAGGTTCGGCCCGCCCTGGGCCTGCGCGGCCATGGGCGAAGCCAGGGCTGCCACGGCAAGAAATGCGCCCGGCAGCGCGGCAAACAGATTTTTTCGCAAGGTCGTTCCCTCCCAATTGTATGGCGGACATCCATCGTTCTTGTTGTGGACGCCCGTCCGGAGCGACTGCTTGTCGTTCGCCGCGCGAGTTCGGGGCGACCGCTGCAATCTCCGGCTGCTGAACGTTATCGCGCCATTGGCCGATCGAAAAGGAAAACCTTGGCGGATTCAATGCCCGTAGCGAGTACCACTGATTTTCTGGAAGGGTTACGCGGATGCGTCGGCCACACCGCGTGACGGCTCGACAATTCTTGCAGCCATCAAGTCTGTCTTCGTGAAGGGCGAAGAACGCGGCGAGCAGACGGTCGGGCCCCCTCCGCCAGTTGCAGGTTTACCCCGCCATCCGGTGCCAACGCCCAGCCCGTCACCCGCGCCGGGAATGGCGTCAGCCGGTCGAGCGCCACTGTCACCCCATCCCAGGGGCGCAGGTCCGGCCATGCCACGAGGAAGGCCAGCGCCAGGTTTCGGTCCTCATGGCCGAGCGCGTGGTCGATGGCGCGCTGTTCCGCCTCGACATCATCGAAGCCGGTCAAGCCGCGCAGATATGCCTTGAGGTGGGGCGCGCTGAGCCAGTGGCGGAAGGTGTCCCAGTGGAGCGTCTGCGCATCCTCCTGGAGCAGCTGGCGGGCCATGTTTCCGGCCCTGCCTTGCTGTTTTTCGCGTTCCAACTGGTTCACCAGATCGACCGCGTTGTAGAAGCGCACGCGTTTGCCCTGGTGGATGGCGGCGACCCCCAGGGCGGTGGCGAGGTGGGTTTTGCCGGTGCCTGTGCCGCCGAGCAGGATCGGATTATGCGCCGTCTCCGTGAAGGCGGCACTCGCCAATTGCTGGATTTGCGCCTGAGGCAGCGGGGTTTCCGCCCAATCAAACCCGGTCAGGTCGCGGTGCACCGGAAAGCGCGCGAGCTTGAGTTGGTAGCGCAGGCTGGTCTCGATTGTAGGGTACGAAGGTCGCCATGGGCGTATTCTGCACCACAGATGGAGTGATGTGAATCCGACAGGCTGCTAGGTGTCCCGCTCCCGGCCCGAGGGCGGGCATCCGGCAATTGCCGGGCTGACACACTGGATGGCGATGCCCCCTTGGCCTCCCAGCGGCTTGTCCTGAGGGCAAAGCTGCCCCACCTTCTGACCAAAGCAACCGGAGAGACCCGCATGGCCGACTATCCCAACACCCAGCTCCACATCGCAGGCGAATGGCGCGATGGCGAGAATGGCCGCCGCATTGACGTGCTGAACCCCGCCAATGAGGAAGTGATCGGCACTGTCGCCCATGCTTCCATCCAGGATCTGGATGCCGCCCTGGCCGCGACCGAGCGCGGCTTCGCGCTCTGGCGCAAGGTCGGCGCCTTCGACCGTTACAAGACCATGCGAAAGGCCGCCGACCTGCTGCGCGCCCGTGCCGATGACATCGCCCGGCTGATGACGCTGGAGCAGGGCAAGCCCCTGGCCGAGGCCAAGGTCGAGATCATGGGCGGCGCCGACACGATCGACTGGTTCGCCGAGGAAGGCCGCCGCAGCTACGGCCATGTCATCCCCGCGCGCGCCGCGGGCATCCAACAGATGACCATCAAGGAACCGGTGGGTCCCGTCGCCGCCTTCACGCCCTGGAATTTCCCGATCAACCAGATCGTCCGCAAGCTCTCGGCGGCGCTGACCACCGGCTGCTCGATCATCGTGAAGGCCCCGGAGGAGACGCCGGCCAGCCCGGCCGCGCTCATCAAGTGCTTCCTGGATGCCGGCGTGCCGGGCGATGTGATCGGCCTGGTCTATGGCGTGCCGAGCGAGATCAGTTCCTACCTCATCGCCAGCCCCATCATCCGCAAGGTGACGTTCACGGGCTCCACCCCCGTGGGCAAGATGCTGGCCGGCATGGCCGGGCAGCATATGAAGCGCGTGACGATGGAGCTGGGCGGCCATGCGCCCGCCATGGTGTTCGACGATGCCGATGTCGAGCATGCGGCCAAGACGCTGGCCTTCGCCAAGTTCCGCAATGCCGGCCAGGTTTGCGTCAGCCCGACACGCTTCCTGGTGCAGGAGCGCGTCTATGACCAGTTCGTGGCCAGCTTCACGACCCACGCCAAATCCCTGAAGGTGGGCGATGGCCTGGATGCCAGCACCAATATGGGCCCGATGGCCAATGAGCGCCGCGTGCCCCAAATGGAGGCATTGATCGCCGATGCCCGCGCCAAGGGCGCCGAGATCGCCACCGGCGGCAACCGCATCGGCAATAAGGGTTACTTCTTCGAGCCCACCGTCATCGTCGGCGCCACGCTCGACATGCGGGCGATGAATGAGGAGCCTTTCGGCCCCGTGGCCCTGATGCGCCCCTTCAAGAGCATCGATGATGTGGTGACGGAAGCCAATCGCCTGCCCTTCGGCCTGGCCAGCTATGCCTTCACCGGCAGCGGCAAGACGGTGGCGACGCTGGCGGCCGGCGTGGAAGTCGGCATGATGACCGTCAACCATCTGGGCCTTGCCTTGCCCGAGCTGCCCTTCGGCGGCGTGCGGGATAGCGGTTATGGCACCGAGGGCGGCGATGAAGCGATCGAAGCCTATCTGAACACGAAGTTCGTGACCCAGGCGGGCTTTTAGCAAGAGCTTGCCGCCCGGCTTACCCCGGGCGGCAGCTCATTTAGATTGCGCTGCGACTTGATGCTGCCATGGCGCTGCCGCTGCTTCTGCCATGGCAGACCCTCTCGCCCACCGGGCGCGGCAATGGCCGGGTTTCGACCGCGGGCCGCACTGGAGACATGCGCGCGGCAGAGGCCGGGCGTGGCCCAGCCGATGCGACGCAGCGGGCACGCAGCCAGGAGAGAACATGACCGTCACGCTGGCCGCTACGGCTGAGAGCCCCATGCCGGAGGCCTCACCGCGCGAACTCACCATCCTGATGCCCTGCCTGAACGAGGCGGCGACGCTGGCCGCCTGCATCCGCAAGGCGATGGGCTACCTGGAGCGCAGCGGCGTCCTGGGCGAGGTGCTGATCGCGGATAATGGCAGCACCGATGGCAGCCAGGAGATCGCGGCCAGCCTCGGCGCCCGCGTGTTGCCGGTGGCCGAGCGCGGCTATGGCGCGGCACTGATCGCGGGGATCCGGGGCGCGCGCGGCCGCTACGTCATCATGGCCGATAGCGATGACAGCTATGATTTCGAGAACCTGGACCCCTTCGTGGCCAAGCTGCGCGAGGGCTACGCCCTGGTCATGGGCAACCGCTTCAAGGGCGGCATCAAGCCCGGCGCCATGCCGGCCTTGCACCGCTACCTCGGCAACCCTGTGCTGACGACCATTGGCCGGGTGTTCTTCGGCAGCCCCTGCGGCGATTTCCATTGCGGCCTGCGCGGCTTCAACCGCGACGCCATCCTCAAGCTCGACCTGCGGGCGCCGGGCATGGAATTCGCCAGCGAGATGGTGGTGAAGGCCACGCTGCAAAAGCTGCGCATCACCGAGGTGCCGACGACGCTCTCACCCGATGGCCGCTCCCGCCCGCCGCATCTGCGCTCCTGGCGGGATGGCTGGCGGCATCTGCGCTTCCTGCTGGTCTTCTGCCCGCGCTGGCTGTTCCTCTATCCGGGGCTGATCCTGTTCCTCGGCGGCCTCGCCGGCATGGCCGCGCTGCTGACCGGGCCGGTGCATCTGGGCGGCGTCACGCTCGACGTGCACACGCTGCTCTATGCCTCGGCCGCGACGACGATGGGCTTCCAGCTCACCAATTTCTGGGCCTTCGCCCGCATCCATGGCGCCCGCGAAGGCCTGGTGCCCGAGCAACCCTTCCTGACCCGCTTCCTGACGCGCTTCGGCCTGGAGCCGGCGTTGTTGACGGCGCTTGGCCTTTTCGTGCTGGGCCTGCTGCTCGGCCTGGTGACGGTGGCGATCTGGGGCGTCGGCAGCTTCGGCGATCTGGGCGGCTCGGGCACCATGCGGATGGCCATTGCCTCGGTGACGACCATGCTGCTGGGGCTGCAACTGGCCACGGGCGCCTTCTTCATCGCGGTGCTGGACATGGTGCGGGCGCGGCGCTGAGGCGACGGATTCGCCGGGCGTGCAGCCCGGCCTTCAGATGCTAGAGCTTTTTCCGTTCGAAAGGGCTCACGGAAAAAGCTCCAGATCATTGAATCACGAGCATCTTTATCCGGTCAAACGATTCCGTTTGATCGGATGATGCTCTAGCAGCCTGTCGGATTCAGGCCAAAAAACAGCTTCAAACGTAATGCTGTGACCCCGTTGCGCCCAAAAAAGACCGAAGATTTCCGGAGCGCAGCCAATCGCAGGCAAAAAATTACATGAAAAGTTCCAATCCGACAGGCTGCTAGGCCATGATGCGTTCGCTTGCGCTCACTTTCATGGTCTCGCCACTGCTGAGAGCGGGATTCAACGTTTTCGGCGATTCCGCCTCAACGCATCCCGCTCTAATCTGAGCCATGGCCGAGTCCTTCATCCACCTGCACACCCATTCCGCCTATTCGCTCAGCGAGGGCGCGATCAAGGTCGAGAAGCTGCCCGGCCTGGCTCTGGCGGCCAACATGCCCGCCGTGGCGCTGACCGATACCGCCAACCTGTTTGGTGCGCTGGAATTCGCGCAATACGCCTCGGGCAAGGGCATCCAGCCCATCATGGGCTGCCAGCTCTGGCTGTCCCGCTCCGCCACCGGCGAGGAACGGCCCGAGGCGCTGCGCGCCGGCGCCGATGCCGTGGTGGCGCTGGCCATGGATGCGACGGGGCTGGACAATCTCCAGCGCCTCTCCTCGCTCGGCTGGCTGGGCGAGGATGTCTCGGGCAAGCCGGCGCTGACGCTGGACCAGATTCTGACCCATGCGCCGGGCCTGATGCTGCTGACCGGCGGCGATCATGGCCCGCTCTCCCGCCTGCTCGCGGAGGGGCGGCGCGATGCGGCGACGCGGCTGCTCGGCGCCCTGGCCGAGGCCTATGATGGCCGCCTGGTGGTGGAACTCATGCGCCACCACACCGACCGCCAGCAGGCGCTGGAGCCGGGGCTGCTGCGCCTGGCCGATGAGGCGAGGCTGCCCATCGTCGCCACCAATGACGTGTATTTCGCCGAGGCGAAGACCCATATCGCCCATGACGCGCTGCTCTGCATCGCCGAGGGCCGACTGGTCGCGGAACAAAACCGCCGCCGCGTCACGCCGCATCACTGGTTCAAGCCGGCCAGCGAGATGCGCGCGCTTTTCGCTGATCTGCCGGAGGCCTGCGACAACACGCTCGCCATTGCCCGCATGTGCGCCGTCATGGCGGAATCCAAGAAGCCGGAACTGCCCATCTGCCCCAAGGTGCAGCCTGGCCGCACCGAGGCCGAGACGGTCGCCAACATGGCCCGTGCCGGCCTCGCGCGGCGCTTCCCGGATGGGGTTCCGCCTGTCCATGCCGAGCGGCTTGAATATGAACTCGGCGTCATCGAGCAGATGGGCTTTTCGGGCTACTTCCTCATCGTGGCCGACTTCATCCAATGGGCGAAGGAGCAGGGCATCCCGGTGGGCCCTGGCCGCGGCTCGGGTGCCGGCTCCGTCGCCGCCTGGGCGCTCTCCATCACCGACCTGGACCCGCTGCGCTTCGGATTGCTGTTCGAGCGCTTCCTCAATCCCGAACGCGTCTCCATGCCTGATTTCGACATTGATTTCTGCCAGGACCGGCGGGACGAGGTGATTGACTATGTCCGCCGCGAATATGGCGCGGATCGCGTCGCGCAGATCATCACCTTCGGCAAATTGCAGGCCAAGGCGGCGGTGCGCGATGTGGGGCGCGTGCTGGGCATGCCCTATGGCCAGGTGGACAAGATCGCCAGCCTGATCCCGAACAACCCGGCCAATCCGGTGAGCCTGGGCGATGCCATCAAGGGCGAGCCGAAGCTCCAGGAAATGCGGGAAAACGACGAGGCCGTAGCCAAGCTGCTGGACACGGCGCTCCAGGTGGAGGGGCTGTATCGCAACGCCTCCACCCATGCCGCCGGCGTGGTGATTGGCCGCAAGCCGCTGATCGAGATCACCTCGATCTATCGCGACCCGCGCTCGCCCTCGCTCATCACCCAGTACTCGATGAAATACGTCGAGCAGGCCAGCCTGGTGAAATTCGACTTCCTGGGCCTCAAGACGCTGACGGTGCTGCAACGCGCGGTGCAATTGCTGAAAGCGCGCGGCATCGAGGTCGATCTCGACAAGCTGCCGCTGGATGACGAGCGCACCTATGCCATGCTGGCCCGCGGCGATGCGGCGGGCGTCTTCCAGTTCGAAGGCCAGGGCATGCGGGACTGCCTGCGCTCCATGCGCCCCGACCGCTTCGAGGATTTGATCGCCGCCGTCTCGCTCTACCGGCCAGGCCCGATGGAGAACATCCCGGCCTATTGCGCCCGCAAGCATGGCGAGAAATGGGAGGCGCCGCACCCCTCCATCCAGGACATCCTGGGCGAGACCTATGGCATCATGGTCTACCAGGAGCAGGTGATGCAGATCGCCCAGGTCATGGCGGGCTATTCGCTTGGCGGCGCCGACCTGCTGCGCCGCGCCATGGGCAAAAAGGATGCGGCGGCGATGGCGAAGCAGCGCGCCATCTTCTGCGAGGGCGCCGAGAAGAACGGCGTGCCGGCCGAAAAGGCGGGCGAGGTCTTTGACCTCATGGAGAAATTCGCCAATTACGGCTTCAACAAATCGCATGCGGCGGCCTATGCGCTGGTCGCCTATCACACGGCCTGGCTGAAGGCGAACCACCCGGTGGCGTTCCTGGCCGCCTCCATGTCGCTCGATCTGGACAAGACGGAGAAGCTTGCCTCCCATATGCAGGAGGCGTCGCGCGCAGGCATCAAGGTGCTGCCGCCGGACATCAACCGCAGCGGCGCGGAATTCGTGATCGAGGAAACCGAAGCCGGGCCCGCCATTCGCTTCGCGCTCGCCGCCATCAAGCGCGTGGGCATGCAGGCCATGCGCGAATTGGTGGCGGCGCGTGGCGCGCCCTTTACCAGCATCGCGGATTTCGCGGCGCGGGTGGACCCCAAGCTGCTGAACAAGATGCAGGTGGAGAACCTCGCCAAGGCCGGCGCCTTCGACGCGCTGGAGGGCAACCGCGCCCGCCTCGTCGCCGGTGCCGAGACGGTGCTGCGCCGCGCCCAGGCCACCGCCGAAGACCGCGCCAGCAACCAGATCGGCCTCTTTGGCGAGGTGGAGCAGGGCCCGCCCTTGCTGCGCCTGCCCGACACTCCCGACTGGCCGCAACTCGACAAGCTGGGCTTCGAGGCGGAGGCGGTGGGCTTCCACCTCTCGGCCCATCCGCTGGATGAATACAAGAGCGCGCTGCGGCGGCTCGGCACCACGCCCTCGGCCTTGATCGCGGAGCGGGTGCGGGCGGGCTCCACACGGCTCAAGCTGGCGGGGACGGTGAATGCGAAGAAGGAGCGCAACACGCGCACCGGCAGCCGCATGGCCTGGATCAGCCTCTCCGATCAGGCGGGCAGCTATGAGGTCACCTTCTTCAGCGAAGTGCTGGGCCGCTCCCGCGAGGTGCTGGAGGAAGGGACAGCCGTGCTCATCACCGCCGATGCGAAGCTGGAGGGTGAGTCGCTCCGCCTGACGGCGGCGGATGTGGAACGGCTGGACAAGGCGGCGGCCGGGGTGGGGCAGGGGATGCGGATTTTCATCGAAGCCGCGACGGCCGTCCCCTACATCCAGAGCATCCTGGAGCGTGACGGCCGCGGCAAGGGTCGCGTCAGCCTGGTGCCTCGCCTGGCGCCGGGGCAGGAGGTGGAGGTGACGCTGCCCGGCGGCTGGAATGTCTCGCCCCGGATGATGCAGGCGATGAAGCTGGTGGCCGGGGTTGCGAGTGTGGAGGAAGTGTAGGGCTCAGCGATCAGGCCGGCTTCGCCTTCGATGACTGGCCTGGCGCGGCGGGTGAGCGCTCCCTGGTGCAGAACAGCGCGATGACCGCCACGGCGAGGAGATCGTCGATGATCGCGACCGCGGTCAGGAACACCTTGAGCGAGAGCGGCACCTGCTTGCTCCGGCAGCGCCATCAGCGCGCAATCGGTCCAGTGTTGGCTGCTCGGATCCGCCACATCGACCTTGAGGAGAGAAAAACAGGGGGCGCCAGCGCTGAATTGGCGGTGATCAGGCCAAGGGCGGCGGCCACCATCAGAACAATGCCCTTCGCCCTTGAGGATGGAGCGGAACAGCGAGGGGGGCGCGCGAGGGAGCGGATGACGATGTCATCTCGCGGATCGTCTGGGAGCGGCCCGTACCAAGTCAACCGAGCCCGTCTGGCCGCGGCGAGGCTGTCAGTCCTGTTCCTTTCCCTCCTTGGCGATGAGCTTCGTCTGCGCCTGCATCCGGTCAAGGAAGCCCAGCACCAGCGCGCCGGCGACGAAAGCCATGTGGATGATGACGCCCCAGGTCAGCGCCCGATCATCCAGGCTGTCCAGATTCATGAACTTCTGGAGCAGATGGATCGAGCTGATGGCGATGATCGCCAGCGCGACCTTCAGCTTGAGATTGCCCGGATCCAGGTTGGACACCCACTCGATGCGCGAGGTGCCGCTGCCATCCACCAGCCGCGAGACCAGGCTGTCATAGGAGGAGATGGCCACCATCGCGACCAGCGAGGCGACGAGCGCGCTATCCACGAGATAGAGGATGCTGAGCAGAATCTGGTTATCATCCTGCTCGACCATGATGGTGGTGGCGAATTTCCACACCTTCGAGGCGAATTTGACGGCGTAGGCGGCGAGCGCCACGGCCAGTCCGAGATAGAACACCGCCAGGATGTAGCGGCTGGCGATCATCGCGCGGTCGAGTAGATGTTGCATGGCGCGACATTTGGCTCAAGCTGCGCCGATGGAAAAGGGGATTCTGATGATCCGACGTTTGGCGGAGGAAGGGCGGCTTTCAGGGGCGGTGATGCATGGGGGCGTCATCTATCTCGCCGGCCAGGTGGCCGATGACGCGACGCTCGATACCGAGGGGCAGACCGCCGACATCCTGGCCCAGATTGATGCGCTCCTGGCCGAGGCCGGGACCAGCAAGGCGCATCTGCTCAGCGTGCAGATCATCCTGGCGGATATCGCCGACGCACCGGCCATGAACCGCGCCTGGGATGCCTGGCTGGACCACGACAACAAGCCGGCCCGCATGACGATCCAGGCGCCGCTGGTGAACCCTGCCTGGCGGGTGGAGATCACGGGCATCGCGGCGCTCCCATGATGCCAAGGCTCTCGGCACGGCGCCGCCTGTTTCTGCCGGATCGCCGATGGCCTGTCCCGCAGCCCGATCTTCCTGCCGGTGAACGAGGCTGGCCGGTTTTCCTTCTCGGATGCGCGGCGTTTCAGCATCGTCACCCTCTCCAGGGTCGGCTATGGCGATATCCTGCCGGCGGATGAGGGCATCCGGCTGCGGGCTGCGATCCATGGGGCAATTGCTGCTGCTGTCGGGCTTTGCCGAGATCATGCCAAGCCATGGCAGCGCGGGGCGGGCCGCGGATAAATGAAACCATCTCCGGGGCGTGATTCCGCCGCAATGCGGGCCATGATGAGGGGCGTTGAACACAGGTGGCGAAAGTGACGGCATTATTGGGTGATCCCGGCTTCTGGCGCCGGAAGCGGGTTCTGGTCACGGGGGGCGCTGGCTTCCTGGGCAGCAATATCTGCCATGCCCTGGCAGGCTTGGGCGCCCGCGTCACGGCGCTCGATGCGATGATGACCGATGGCGGGGCGAACCCGGCCAATCTGGAAGGCGCCGGCGTCATGCTGGTGCGCGGCGATCTGCGCGACACGGAACTGGCCAGTCTCTGCCAGGGTGTGGATGTGCTGTTCAACATGGCGGCGCAGACCAGCCACATGGGCGGCCAGCGCGACCCGGTGTCGGATATCGCGATCAACGCCGTGGCCCAGGTGCGGCTTGTCCAGGTGATGCGCCAGGCGGCGCCCAAGGCGGCGGTGATCCATGCCTCCACCCGCCAATTCTATGGCCGCCCGATCAGCCTGCCGGTGAATGAGCTGCACCCGGTCAATCCGCCCGATGCCAATGGCGTCTCGAAATGGGCGGGCGAGCAATATTGGATGCTGGAGAACCGGGTGCTGCACCGTCCCGTCGTCGCGCTGCGCCTGACGAATTGCTATGGTCCGCGCCTGCGGATCGCCGATGCGCGGCAGACCTTCCTGGGCATCTGGATGCGGCGCCTGCTGGAGAATGAGCCCTTCGAAGTCTGGGGCGGCGCGCAGCTGCGCGACCTCGCCTTCGTGGATGACGTGACGCGCGCCTTCCTTATGGCGGCCGAGCAGGCGGGCAGCGCCGATGTCGCGGGCCATGTGTTCAACCTGGGTGGTGCGCCGCCGGTGTCGCTGCTGGAACTGGCTGATATGGTCATCGCCGCCAATGGCGGGCAGGGCAGCTTCACCATGCGCGAATTCCCGGCCGACCGCGCGCCGATTGATATTGGCAGCTATCATGCCGATGATCAGGCCTTCCGGGCCGCCACCGGCTGGGTGCCGCTGACCACGCTGGCGGACGGCCTTCGCATCAGCCTGGACTGGTATCGGGAGCGGATGAGCGATTACATATTCACCGACGCGCCCGCCTGACCGATGACCGCGGGGCCGCATGGCCCCAAGGTCTGAATCGGCCAGCCAAGTTACCGCCGCCGATGACCGCGGGGCCGCATGGCCCCAAGGTCTGAATCGGCCAGCCAAGTTACCGCCGCCGATGACCGCGGGGCCGCATGGCCCCAAGGTCTGAATCGGCCAGCCACAAAGAGCCACGCCCATGAACGTCGCCCCTGCCATTCTTCCCTTTGCCGACCCCGGCGCCGGCTACCGTGCCCTCCAGCCCGAGATTGACGCCGCTGTCGCGCGCGCCCTGGCCTCGGGCTGGTACATCCTGGGCCGCGAGGGCGAGGCCTTCGAGGCCGAATTCGCCGCCTGGCTCGGCAACCAGGCGGGCGCGCCCAGCATGCATGCGGTGGGCTGCGCCAATGGCACGGATGCCATCATGCTCATTCTGCGCGGCATGGGCATTGGCGAGGGCAGCACGGTCGTCACCGTCAGCCATACGGCGGTTGCCACCGTCGCCGCCATCGAGATGGTGGGGGCGACGCCCCTGTTGCTCGACATTGACCCCGACACCTACACGATGGACCCGGACGAACTGGCCTCCGTCCTGGCCGACCCGCCGCCCGGCCTTCCGCCGATCCGTGCCGTGATCCCCGTGCATATCTATGGCCAGGCGGTGGACCTGCTGCCGATCAAGCAGGCCTGCGACGATGCGGGCGTCTTCCTCATCGAGGATTGCGCGCAATGCCACGGCGCGGGCCTGGGCGGCGCCAAGCTTGGCACCATCGGCCATGCGGCGGCGTTCAGTCTCTATCCCACCAAGAATCTCGGCGCGTTGGGCGATGGCGGCATCCTGGCCACGCCGGATGCCGAATTGGCGGCGCGGATCGCGGCGATCCGGCAATATGGCTGGAAGCAGCGCTACATCAGCGACCTTCCGGGCGTGAATTCGCGCCTGGACGAGGTGCAGGCCGCCATCCTGCGCGTGAAGCTCCAGCATCTGGACCGGCAGAATGACCGCCGGCGCGAGATCGCGGCCGCTTATGATGCGGCGCTGGCCGGCACGGCGCTGACCCCGCCGCATCGCCGGGGCGGGGCGCATCATGTCTTCCACCTCTATGTGCTACGCCACCCGCATCGCGACAGGCTGATGGCGGCCCTGAAGGCGCAGGGCATAGGCACCGGGATCCACTACCCCGTGCCGGTGCACGTCCAGCCCGCCTATGCCGGCCGCATCGCCCTCGGCCCGGCCAATTGCGCGGAGACCGCCCGTGCCGCGCATGAGGTCTTCAGCCTGCCGATGTATCCCGAGCTGGGCGATGCGGCCGTGGCGCGCGTCTGCGAAGCGCTGCGCCAACTCTGATCTCCGTGCCGATCCTGGCGCTGGCAGCACTGGCGGAGATCGCCGGCTGCTTCGCCGTCCGGTCCGTGCCGCGGTGATCCTGCCGGGTGCTGCGCGGCGAGTGTAACACGCTTGTCTCTGGCCAAGCCGGCTGGCCAGCATTAACTGCCCGCCATCCGAGCAGGGAGCCCGCCATGGATCGCCGTCACCTTTTTGTCTCCACCGCCACGCTTGCCCTTGCCGCGCAGCTGCCGGCCGTGGCGCAAACCCAGGCCCCGGCAGCCGGTACCACCCCCGCCGCCAATGTGATCTTCTTCCACCCCGACGGGTTCGGCGTGAACCATTGGGGCGCGGTTCGCATGGTGAAGCTCGGCCCCGACGGGCGCACGGAGTGGGATCGGCTGCCGCATAGCGCCGTCTATCTGGGCCACATGAAGGATGGGTTGACCGGCACCTCGCATGGTGGCGCTACCATCCATGCCTTTGGCGTGCGCGTGCAGGCCGACAGCTTCGGCATGGATGGCAGCACGGCCATCCGCAGCCTCTCTGGCTTCGAGGGCTCGATTGCGAAGGAGGCGCTCTCACGCGGCAAATGGGTGGGCCTGGTGAATTCAGGTGCGGCCTATGAGCCGGGTACGGCGGCCTTCGTTGCCAGCACCATTCGCCGCAACAGCCTGGCCGAGATCACCGATCTCGTCACTCGCTCGGGCGTGCAGGTGCATCTGGCGGGCGGCGAGCGCTGGTATCTGCCGCGCGGCACCCAGGGCCGCCATGGCGAGGGCGCGCGCGAGGATGGGCTGAACCTGATCGAGCGGCTGCGCGGCCAGGGATACACGGTGGTCTTCACCAGGGAGGAACTGGCCGCGGTGCCGGCCGGGACCAGCAAGCTCTGGGGCATCTTCGCCCATGACCACACCTTCCACGACCGCAACGAGGAGACGCTGGCGCGCGAGAACCTGCCGCACTACCTCGCCACCGCCCCAAGCATCGCCGAGATGAGCGAGGCGGCACTGGCCATCCTGGCCCGTGCGCCGGATGGCTTCCTGCTCGTTGCCGAGGAGGAAGGCACCGATAATTTCGGCAATGTGAACAACGCGCCGGGCTCCATCGAGGCCGGCACCCGCGCCGATGCCGCCATCGGGGTATTCCGCCGCTTCGTCGCCGCCCACCCGCAGACGCTGATGCTCACCACCTGCGATTCGGATGCCGGCGGGATGCAGGTGATCGGGCCGGGGCGCCAGCAGCAGATCCTGCGCGAGGGCGTGAACCTGCCAGAGCGCGACCGCAACGGCGCGCCACTGGATGGCCAGGCGGGCACCGGCACAACTGCCTGGCTCTCGGCGCCGGACCGCGCCGGGATGCGGCACCCCTTCGCCATCGCCTGGTCCACGCTCACCGATGTTTCGGGCGGCATCCTCGTGCGCGGCGTGGGGCGCAATGCGGAACTCATCAGCCAGGCCGGCACAATGGATAATGTGGATATCTACCGCATCATGTACCGCACTTTGTTCGGGCGTGAGGCTGCCTGAGGGGGTTTGTGTTGAACATCTGCGCCTGGGCCGGCCACCTCCCGGCCATCCACGTCACCGAGCAGGCCGCGGCCGAGATGCGGGAATGGCAGGAGGCCAGGCTCATCGCGGGCCTCGGCATCGAGGGCGACCGATACGCCACGGGCCGCGGCACCTACAGCAAGAAGCCGCAGCCTGAGCGCCAGGTGACGCTGATCGAGATCGAGACGCTGCAAGCCATCCAACGCGACCATCAGATCGAACTTCCGCCGCAACGCATCCCGCTCTAGAGCATCATCCGATCAAACGGAATCGTTTGATCGGATAAAGATGCTCGTAATTCAATGATTTAGAGCTTTTTCCGTGAGCCCTTCCGAACGGAAAATGCTCTAATCCTCGGTCTCAAGCCGCTCGATATCCTCATCCGAGAGGCCGAAATGATGCCCCACCTCGTGCACGAGCACGTTGCGGACCAGGCGGAACAGGTCCTCGCCCGTCTCGATCCATTCCAGCAGGATGGGCTCGCGATAGAGCAGGATGGTGTCGGGCTCGGCCGGCGTGTCCATCGTGGATTTGTGCGTGAGCGGCGTGCCCCGGTAAAGCCCGGTCAATTCCCAGGGGCTTTCCAGGCCAAGCTCGGTCACGATCTCGTCCTCCGGGACCTCTTCCACGATGATGGCGGTGCCGCGCACCATGTCCCGCAGGGGCTGGGGGATTGCGGCGAGCGCATCCTCGGCCATCTCCATCAGGTCTTCGAGGCTGGGGGGTGTTGTTGGGCGCATGGGCCGTTCTGCCACGCCGAAAAGGGAAAGGGGAGAGGCGCATGATCGAGGTCCTGAATGATGCCGCACGCGCGGCGCTGCCGGATGAACTGCCCGAATGGCGGGTGATGCCGGAGCGTGATGCACTGCATCGGCAATTCCGCTTCCGGGATTTCAACCAGGCCTGGGGCTTCATGTGCCGCGTGGCGCTGCTGGCGGAAGCGCAGGACCATCATCCGGAATGGTCCAACGTCTATAACCGGCTGGACATCACGCTCACCACGCATGATGCGGGCGGGCTTTCCGCGCGGGATGTGAAGCTGGCCCGCGCTATAGACGCGCTGTGACCACCCCCTGGCCCCCGCCCGCAGCCGCACCGCGCTTCGGTACCCTCGCCGCCACCCGGCTGGCCGCCGTGGGCGATCCGGCTGGATTGGATACCTTCCGTTGCCGAAAAGGCTTCTCCCGCGCAGCATGCGCGCTGGAGGAGTAACACATGCTCAGATACCTGATCCCGCTCGCCCTTCTCGCCGGCACCGCCGCCGCCCAGGGGCAGCAACCCTGGCGGGCGAGGGGCTGCGCGTCGCGCGGCAATGGTGCGCCAGCTGCCACATCGTCTCGCGCGACATGCCACCCCTCGCGACCGATGTGGCGCCGACCTTTCCGGGCATCGCGGCGCGCCCCACGACGACGGAAACCGGCCTGCGCGTCTTCCTGCAAACCCCGCACGCCAACATGCCGAACTGGCAACTCAGCCAGACGGAACTGGATGTCCTGGTCGCGCATATCCTCTCGCTGGGCCGATGATCCTCTACATTGCGCCGGGCAGCCCCTTCGCTCGCATCCTTCGCATCCTCTCGCGCGAGCGCGGCGGGCTTCTCACCGAGGTCGAGACGCCGCTGCGCGACCCCGCCGCGCCGCAACTGGCGCATAACCCGGCCGGGCGCGTGCCCGCGCTGCTGGATGGCGGGACGCTGGTTTGCGAGACGCCGCTGATCCTGGCGCGGCTGGGCTGGCTGCCGACGGAGGCCGCCGCTCTTTCGCGCCTCGGCCAGGCGCTCGCATTCATGGACGGCATCGCGGCCTGGAATCGCGACCTCAGGCGGCCGGAGCACGAACGCTCGCCCGGCTTCCAGGCGCTGGAGCGGCTGCGGGCCAATCGCATCCTGGATGCGCTCGACCTCGCGGCCCACGCGCCGTACTCCGTGGAGGCCATCGCGCTGGCCTGCGGGCTTGGATATTGCGACCGCCGGCATATGGTTTTCGGCTGGCGGGAGGGGCGCCAGGCGCTCGCGTCATGGTATGAATCCATGATGGCTCGGCCCGCCTTCGCCGAGACGATCCCACCCGTTTCCGGAATTTGACCATGCAGAATAGTGAGCCCGTCTGGCGCCTTGTGGATGAAAAGGCGCAGCCCGCGATCGAGCTGAGCGACCGCGTCTGGGGCATGCCCGAACTCGCCTATGGCGAACACAAATCCGCCGCCGAACACACCGCCTATCTGAACGCCGAAGGCTTCCGCGTGACCGAGCGCCTGGCCGGCATCCCGACCGCCATGATGGGCGAAGCGGGCGAGGGCGGCCCCGTCATCGCCATCCTGGGCGAGTTCGACGCGCTGCCGGGCCTGTCCAACGAGGCGGGCGCCACCACGCACAGCCCCGTGCCGGGCGATGGCAATGGCCATGGCTGCGGCCACAACCTGCTGGGCGCGGCCTCGCTGCTGGCCGCGACCGCGGTGAAGGACTACCTGAAGGCCAACGGCATGAAGGGGCGCGTGCGCTATTACGGCTGCCCGGCCGAGGAAGGCGGCGCCGCCAAGGGCTTCATGGCCCGCGCCGGCCTGTTCGACGATGTGGACATCGCCATCTCCTGGCATCCCGGCAGCTTCGCCAGCGTGAATGAGCCGTTGTCGCTCGCCAATACGCGCATTGATTTCACCTTCCATGGCCGCGCGAGCCATGCCGCCGCCTCGCCGCATCTGGGCCGCAGCGCGCTGGACGCGGTCGAGCTCATGTCGGTCGGCGTGAACTACCTGCGCGAGCACATCCCCTCCGAGAGCCGCATCCACTACGCCTATCTCGATGCCGGCGGTGTGGCACCCAATGTGGTGCAGGCGAAAGCAAAGGTGCGCTACCTGATTCGCGCCGCCGATGTGAAGGACCTCAACAGCCTGGTCGCACGCGTTCGCAAGATCGCCGACGGCGCGGCGTTGATGACGGAAACCCGCGTGGAAACGCAGGTGATCTCAGCCGTCTCCAACCTGCTCGGCAATACGCCGCTGGAGAAGCTGATGCAGGACAGCCTGGACCGTCTCGGCCCGCCACCCTTCGACGCCGAGGACCGCAAGCGCGCCGCCGAATTCCAGGCGACCCTGTCGGAGGAGGATATCGCCTCCGCCTTCCGCAAGGTGGGCATGCCGCGCACCGACAACCCGCTGCCCGACAGCATCGTGCCGCTGGATTCCAGGCGCGCGCCGATGATCGGCAGCACGGATGTGGGCGATGTCTCCTGGGTGGTGCCCACGGTGCAGGCGCGGGGTGCGACGCACGCCATCGGCACGCCGCTGCATTCCTGGCAGGCGACGGCGCAGGGCAAGCTGCCGCACGCGCATAAGGGCATGGTGCATGTGGCCAAGGTGATGGCGGGCACGGCGGTGGATGCGCTGCTGAAGCCCGAGATCATCGCCGCCGCCAAGGCCGATCACGCGGCGCGGGCGGGCGGCGCTTATGTCAGCCCGCTGCCGGCCGATGCGGTGCCGCCGATCGGCATGTCGCTGGCCGCCCGATGCGCCTGATCCGGGACGCGGCAGAGCTTCGCTCCGCCACCCAGGGCTGGCGGAGCGGGGGCGATCGCATCGCCCTCGTTCCCACCATGGGCTACCTGCATGCGGGGCACCTGGCGCTGGTGGCGC
>Ga0209103_1000171_pt1 | contig 19823 bp, 21 predicted proteins | sample 4C3metaG_FD_184152 | JGI IMG/M metagenome (GOLD analysis project Ga0209103, IMG submission 184152) | Freshwater bacterial and archeal communities from Indian Creek, Illinois, USA - 4C3 metaG (SPAdes) (version 2) | ecosystem: Environmental > Aquatic > Freshwater > Unclassified | place: USA...
ATGCCTTAGAGTCGGTATTGATATTATAAAGGCTCAAATACTCCCTTTTGCGATTTTTATGAAACAAGAACCCCATATATTCCTACAATCTTTTCTTTATTTTTCTTACATATTTATGCTAACACAAGGAAATAAGATTTTCAATAGCTGCTTCTCTGAATACTTCTTCACTATCAATGATTATGTCGCAGTATCTTTTTCACGAGTGCACTATAGTCATTGATACATAAGAGCTTTGCATGTTAGACACCGGAAAATACGAATAAACCAAAAGACAAGTCGCCTAACGCTAAACCTGTCTCGGTTAAAGGAATGTGTGTTGTTAATTTAATCAATCCTATTTTTTACCCTTACGATTATCGAAATCCTCATCAATACGTTTTTTCCAATCAGCATTCATCGGGATATTAGCTCGCATCTTACTAACAGTTTCGCTCATTACTTGATAGTTTAGTGTTGTGCCGGCACTGTCCGCATGAAAATTTGCCGCCCTGTCTTTATTTATGCCAATACGCTCCGCAACATCAATAGCATCGATATTTGCTCCGAGAAAGATGAACTCCCAACCATATTTGATTTTCTGGTGCTCAATCATTTGCCGTATCTTCTCATAACTGAATTCACGGCTTGCATTTTCCAAACCATCGGTAGTTATCACGAACAAAACTTTTTCTGCGCGCTCATCTTCGGCTGTGTGCTTCTGAACATTTCCTATCTTATTGATCGTCTTACCGATAGCGTCAAGCAATGCCGTTGAGCCTCGAACAAAATATTCTTTGCTTGTTATAGGTGCAATTCCCCGAAGATTGATTCGATCGTGAAGCAATTCATATCTGTCGTCAAAAAGCACCGTTGTAATTATAGCTTCCCCCGCTTCCTTCTTTTGCTTTTCAATCATGGTATTATAGCCACCTATGGTATCGCTTTCAAGTCCGCCCATCGATCCGCTTCTGTCCAATATAAACACCAGTTCAGTCAAATCTTTTTTCATATTTTTATCCTCCAATCACGATTTCGTAATTAAAGAATACCATCAAACCAAAGGTATCAGGTCGCTTTCGAGGCGACAAATTATATTTTATGCAAGCTGAATTAACCGCTTAAAAGCTGTTGATCAAATGCGAATAGAGCCTCGTTAATCTCAAAAATATTGTAATTGCCTTCCTCAATAAAATACTGGACGATTACATCAAACTTACTACAGTTAGAAAGGGCAAATCCTGCCTTTAGCAAAAGGTCTTTAGTCTCATCAAGATTAAGCTTAAGCGCTATGGCAAAGGCAATAGCGGTAGGTTTACTCGGCTTATAATTAGTGTTAATTCTGATTTTAGAAAACAGCTTCCGGTCGATATTCGCCTTTTTGTAAACATCCGAATCAGTCAAGCCTTTCTCGTCAATCAATCTAAGTAATCTTTGAGAAAAAGTTTCTCCTATCTGTTTCACTACATCAGCAAGATATCTCTTAGGTTCCCTAACAAGTGCCTCTTTCGGCACGAATTGCATAAGTCTCTTGTCATCTTGATATATTTCTGCGCTTCTGGCGGAAAGTTCTCTATTTCTGTGTCTACGATCAGGAGGGTAGCTTGCGACATACTTTTCATCAATATATTGTGTAATCGACGAAAACAGCTTCTCCGACAGAGTGAATGCTTCCGTATCAAACACAACGAGCAAAACCTTCATATCGTATTTTAAAAGAAAATCACCTATTATCGATATCGCTGTTTTTATCGCCCTGTCTTTAGGATAACCAAATTCCCCCGTTGAAATTAACGGGAAAGCGATACTCTTAAGATTATGCTCTAAAGCTAGAGCAAGCGAATTCCTATAACAGTCCGCCAGCAGTTTTTCTTCACCCTTTTCGCCGTTTTTCCAAATCGGGCCGACTGTATGAATGACATATTTCGAGGGTAGTTCATACGCTTTTGTAATTTTAGCTTGTCCAACTTTACAACCACCTAAAGTACGGCATTCAGCAAGCAATCCGGGACCAGCAGCACGATGAATTGCGCCATCAACACCTCCGCCACCTAGCAATGATGAGTTTGCGGTGTTTACTATCGCATCAGCCTTAACTTTTGTTATATCGTTGCGAATTATTTCAAGCGGCATGACTTCGCCTCCGTATGTAAGTAGGACAAGATTTCACATTCCTGAAGTTGGGGTGTCCAAATATGCTGAATTTCCTCCGGTTTGCTTCCTTTTGAATACCCTAAAATTTTATCTTAGACAGTAGAAAAACGCAAGGATAATCTGATCTCCCAATATTGAGCGAAGGATTGTGTGATAGCTGCTATTATTTTGCAAAAGGAGAAACATTATTCCTGAGCCATATCAAAAAGCTTCCCCATAAACAGGATAGTGCCGGTTACATCATCTGCAATAATAAACACGAAAGGTCTGTCGGCTATAAAAGTCAATGGCTCATTTGCAGCCGATTCTTGCATTACTACCACTGTTGCCGCTGCCGCTTCACTGCCTTCTTCATTTACTTCGATTACAGCCTTGTGAAGCACTTCGCTTATGAAAATCCCGTTGCGTATACCTGAAAAATCAGCTGTGGCTGAGAATGCATTGCCCATTCCAAGAGCTTTTAAGCTATCGTTAAGATTTTTGATGCCATATTCCAGTTTAAAACGCGGTATACGCAATTGAACACTCTCTTGTTCCGAGAGGCTATCCTTTATTGTATTCCAATATTCTTTATCTAGCTCAGCGATAAAATCATTGATATTTTTGTCTTCATCCGGAAGAATGATATACATAGCCGTCTTTCCGTTGCCATAAGGAAGTCTTACCGCTTTGAAGCCATCACCCTGTCCGAATTCAACTTTACCATTCATACTCATCATCATCGCTTCCTGTGTGATTCCGTTTCCGGCATAAAATGGTGAACTGATGGTATTGTTCTTGTTAAACTGATTGGTCCAGTCGCCCTTGAAATAGATGGCATTTATAAGATACATGACTACATTTGGCGATATCGGAGGGCCTACCATTTTTTCGATTTTCTTATTTGTTGCATCGGAAATCCACTGATTGATCTGATCCGCAGCATCATCCCTTGAAAAATCAAGCTGGGTTACGAAAGCGTCGAAGACTTCGCGATTAGTCGTTAAAAATTCATCCTCAATCGATTCGCCTTCTCTAATCCAGATAGAGTTGCTTATGTTAAGGGTTATTTCCTTATCGATCTGTCTTAGATGGCGCAACAAGTTTTTATAGCTCTCATTGAGGTTTGCATCGTCTATTTGTGTGTATCCCAAAGCCTCAGCCATAGCTTCTTTAGTTTCCGTCCTTGCTCCCTGGTAAGTCATTGTAAGTGCGCTAGAGATGCTAAACGGGGAAATAAAAACACTTTTGATTTCATCTTCAGCATTTAATTGTCTGAAAATATTAAAGGCAAATTCGGTATTTGAGCCAACAGTTTCAACATTGATTTTGTCAATATCAAATGGCTGTACCCTTACGGCAAGCGATTCGACAGCTGAACATCCGCTTAAAATAGCCAACGCTATAATTAGGCTCAGCATTATGGGTAAACGTTTTTTCATGCGTATCATCTCCTTAAGTGATTTTAAATATATAGACGATACAACGTATCATTTTGTTTCAAACAGACAAGGGGACAGGGACTTGTCTGGTGATGATCTGCTGAAATTAAAAATGCTAAATATTGACGTAGTTCGTGTCTTCACCCATTGAAGTCATGCCATCAAGTATGATTTTGTTGCCATCGCTATCTGTAACATAGCCCATCACTTTACCAAAGGGAGCAATATAGTTCGCTCCGCTCCCAAAAAACATTTTACGGAAAACATAACTATCATCCACAAAAAAAGTAATGTCTACGGTCTTGTGCTTGTCACAAATGTGCCAATTGCCGTTCAAACGCTCAAAACTGACAGTTGGCAAAAGATGCGCTTCTTTTCCTAGCCAAAGTATATTCTCACAGTATTTTTCCGGCTCCAATGCCTGATTCTTGCAAAGATTTACTCCAAAATGAACACCGTCTATTTGCCCCATACAAGTTATCCAGTCGTAGTGAGTGCGACGTGGATAATAACCTTTGTGGTCATCTATTATACCGAGGCTTCTCTCGTTCATTTTAAAAACTCTACCACCGATTTTTATACTGCCCTCGACTTTAAAAAGGTTTTTGTAAGTATAAAGCGGGCGATTTTCTCCGAGGGGCATAATTGTTACTCCAGGCTTCGACAACATGGTCAATAAAAGGTCTGCCACCATAGGAATACGTTTTTTCGAGCTAGGGGAATAATCCACCGATATTAACACTATGCCTTTTTCAAGGTTATTCCTGATTTCAGCCTTAAAAGCATCTGTTTCGAGACTATTTGTTCCACCAAAGAGCGTATTTCCAACGCAGTTTCTTGGATATCCAAAAATATGGTTTGCTTTAACAGTTTTCTCAGTCTTTTCGTAAAACATCATGATATTAAAAACTGCGGCACCCATGTTATAAATAGCGCCGCAGATGAATCCCTCGTCAAATGAGACTTGATATGCCTCCCACTCTTTCATGCGAAGTCTATTTATGAACCGCGGCAAAGCAATGGAAAGGGGACGATGAGTCTCATCAATATTGACGTTTTTGATTACGCCATCGAAGGCACCGAAAACCGATCTTCCATCGAAAACGGCTTTCTCCGGAGCAGGTTGTGGGTACCTGTCTTTGTGAATGTGAGAGGATTGGATAAATGTATTGATGTTTGACATAATTTTTCCCCTTTCTGTATTAATTATTTCTCTTTTTTCCGTGCTTGCTTTGGCATATGTTGCCATCCTCTGTGAGATTAGATCATGTCTCATTCTGACCAGACAAGTCCCTGTCCCCTTGTCTGTCCCCTTGTCTGTCCCCTTGTCTGTGAGACAACAGAACCGTCCCCCTGTCTGCTATTAATCTCGTTAACGCCGAGACCTGAGCGGTAAGGCTTTTTAGTTGGTCAGCACTGTTTGTACTAACGCGGCAGTAAATCCCTACACGCTTTTCCCGCTTAGGTGGCAATGGTGGTATGAAATGAATTGTTTTATTATCAGCCATAACAATACCTCCATGATTACAGGTTCATTGAAAAATTGGAATTGCAGCGTAACTCTATTTCTTTTTAGTCTCGATTAATATACTGGATACAATGGCATAAATTATCGTCACAGCTATTACTGCTGACACTATGTAATAAATCCATCCGCTATCCAAAAGCACTTCAATCGCACTTAATAAAAAAATGATACTAATCAAGAAAAATACTATTGCCGATTGTCGATAATGTGGCTTTTTATCCATACTGTTTCGTTCTTTTTTTGATGCATAAATATAGGCATTATTAAACAAAAATCCTTTTTCTTTAAAAGAGAAAAAACTTAAAACAAATGCTACCATTGATACTATAAAAAGAATTACCGTTTCTTTCATTTAAATATCACACCTCCGTCAAATTCAAATTTAGCTTGTAATAAAAGTGTTTACAGCCGTTATGAACTTTTCGACACCTTGCCCGATAATGTCTTTCAAAACTTTCTGATCCTCAAAATCCGGCACAGAAATCAAGGTGCTTTCTATAATGGCATCCCTATTATTCTCGTCATGAAATACTGTAATTTCATCAAAGGTTTTACCGCAAAATACAGAATCGTATCGCTTGGATATTTCTCTGTTTCGAGCGGAAAGCCATACCTCAAAGCATCCTTTTTCGTGCAGATAGACTATGGCGATCTTAAGCCCCTTATCCTTTAATGGTTTTGTGCTTAATGAAAAATACGACATGTCCATATAGCCCTGGTATATGCTACTTGTTTCGTAATGCGGATATTTCTTAATAAAATCAGCTCGCAATTTACCAATGAACTCAAGTATTCCCTTATATGCAACCTGCATTTCTCCCTGCTGTAAATTACAAGTGTAATCGCTTATAAGCTGATTCAGAGTTTTCATACATATCCTCCTCGGTAAATTCAATTTGACGAACTGTTAGATCTCTCTAACAGACAAGGGGACAGGGACTTGTCTGTTAAGCCTTTTCAACCATGAACTTGCTTACCCCAGTTATTCTCATAAGCTGCCTTATACTTACACCATTTATTGCCTTTAAATCTCTCAGAATTATATCCCTATCTTTCCTTTCCAGTAAATGAAAATAATCCTTTTTTACTCTATATTTGTCTTCAATTAGTTTAATTATCTCTTCATCCACAATTCGGTGTTTTTCTCCGTAATCCAAACAAACATCCTCAGTAACTTCAATCATGCTTTTTTTAAACATCTTCATTGCTGTTTGTTTTTTTGATGCAAATAATTCCAATATGAATTTAGAATTTTTAGCAAACCATGATACACCTGTTTTACTCTTTCTTCGTGCTTTTCTTGGCATATATTATCATCCTCTGAGAAATTGTATCATATTTCATCCAGACCAGACAAGTCCCTGTCCCCCTGTCTGGTGTGTAAACCCCTATATGTTTTTAAGCTGCTCAAAGCATTGAGCAAGGACTTGTGACTCTTCCCACTTAACCGAACGAATCTGCTCGTCAATAAAAGAAAAGAGCTTCTCTGGATATTGAATAGCCCAAGTTACACCCAAACAAGCTTTAAGCTTTAGTCGGTTTTTCGATAAATACTTAGCTGCAAGCGGTTGGATCTCATCTATGTATGAAATACTTCTTTTTACAATAGCTTCATCCTCTGCGTTTTCTGAAATCGCATCTAATAGTAATATTTCCAATGCTCCATCTTTATCTGACGGGATTATCACTAACAAAAAATCAATACAGGCTTCTTGCTTATAACTATTTTCATAAGAATTTGGCATCCATTTTTCATTCTCAATTTTTGTAATTATAGGCCTCAACGATGCCTGAAATGAATCAATAATAGATTTTTCAGCACGGTCATCATGATCCGTCACTACTGCGATTTTCGAAAATGCACTTGTGTCAACTATAACCGACTGTATTTTCTCTCTGAAGAAGCTTCCGAAATTATCTTTTCCACCTACACCACAAATTAAAAGATTTTCGCTTTCTCTTCGATACCAATAAGCTGACTCACCTCTAATTTCATTAGCTCTGATATCCAGTCCTTTGGGGGCATTCCGATGTGTCCAACCACAGGTTTTCTCTAGATAATAGCTTAATAAAATTGCATCTGTTTTTCCTTCACATAAGATTAACTTGTTCATAGACGTACCTCAAAACCGAACTGCTCACGATTTAAATAAACATGCCTTCCACTCAAAACTCGAGAATACGTTCTAAGCTCATTGCTATTTTTCTTAAATGTCAAAACACTAATGTCATCCTTTTGATCTTGATGCTCATAGTCTTGAGTAGCAAGTAATCCATCTATCGCTTCAATGCTATGTGTTGTGATAAAAACCTGCACATCAAATTGCAAAGAAGCCTTTACTAAAAAGCTAAAGATATCATCATAATATTTTGAATGGATTGCGGTTTCCACCTCATCGATTAGTAACACACCACCGGCAGCTTGAGCTATAGCATTCGCCAGGGATAATACTTTTTTTATTCCATCACCGTAAGTCGATAGAGGCATGTTACCCAACTTTGCATGCTTTACGTATTCCGTTGAACGGCTATTGTCCTCATTCTTTAATATCACTAGATCGACTATTTCTAAATCAAATAGTTGCAAAATTCGCAGACATATTTTTTTATACACGTCATTTCGTATGATGCTATCGAATACAAAACCTCTAACGTGATCTGTTGGAGATAGATACACCATATTCATAAAATTATCTTTCTTAATCTCTCTACCTGAAGTAGTCGCATAGGTGTCAATCTCAACAGGAATTTTATCCCCCATGCTATCAACTTCAAACATAAGTTCTCCACTAAATTCATTTACTTCTATAAGTTCAGTATCCATATCACGCATCATCCGATTCCGTTTTGCAGCATTTAGCTTCTTTAAGACATCTTCGGGATCCATCATTATCTTTTTTTGTTCACCAAACAACTTATATGCTACATTTTTACCTCTACACTTCGCATTCATTGCTACTTCCATTCTAGCAATATCTCTCGGGAACAAATTAATAAAGCTTTCATATACAGGAGTTCCACTAAAGAAAGTATTTGTATCTCGCATGCGAGCAATACGGAGTATATTTGTAAAATCATTTGGATTACGTAATAATAACATGGCCTCCAACACACTGGTTTTTCCACTGTTGTTGTCACCTGCGATAATGTTGATATGATTCAGATTATCGATAGCAAGACTATGAATGCCTCGAAAATGAACAATATCTATATTTTCAATATGATTCGCCATTACAACACCTCCTCACGGTCGGCAAATTCTATTACTAAACGTTTCCCAAGCCCCTCAGCAATTCTCTTTAGTATTGGTATACTCGGTTTATAAATTCCATTTTCAATCTTGCTAATATTGGCCTGAGAAACGCCTGATTTCTCAGCCAATTGCTTCTGAGTAATGCCAAGCTGATTTCGAGCATTAGCAATCAGTTCGCATAATTCAGCCTCAATATCATAATCCACAAAATTTGGTTTATCATCAGATTCAACTAATTGAACTTCCTTCAGTGCTTTATCTAAATATGATTGTAAATCGTCCATTTTGAACCTCCTTAACTTATCCATCGCCTCACATTAATGATATGTTATATTAGATATATTGTCAATTGATTTTATGTTGAATTAAATATATTCTATCCAGTATATTATAGTTTTATTCTCTACGCTCTCGCAAATTCTGTAAGCATCAATTCATAATATCTCTGGTTTATTTCCTTCTTCCTGTCATTATGTGCTTTGATCTTCTTCGCTGACATGGGTCTCTTTCTAAGGAAGCAACCCACCGTTATCACCGAATATGACGAACAGCTCATACGGCAATTGATTGAAAATGTCACTGTTTACAATGAAAAATTCAATATTTACAGACATCATGAAATCCAGCGCAGTCTGCACATCTGAAATGCAAATATCTTAACTGTTTACAATCGCTATTTCAATGGCCTCGATCTTAACTGTTTTTATATTCATAGCTGAATTCTTCTCCTTACAAATCCCCTACATCGGCTTGTCTCTTCATGAGAAACGGAATAATATAGTCGATCGAATTGGCCACTACATGCCCACAGTCTGTAAGCAGTTGGACTTCTGCAGATGGTATAAGACTGGAAAGTCTCTTCGCCGACCCTCTCACATCAATGATTACATCATCTTCACCGTCTATGAAGAGAACCGGCATATCAAGCCGCATTGCAATTGTTCGTCCAAAAATACTGGAATTTCCTGAATCGGGTTGTAGCTGTTGCCGATCAAAACAGTTCTTTCAATACTCAGGACATTCAACACATCCTTCATCCATATTACAAAAGCGTCAGAATCAATGTCGGGCCTGTATTCCTAGCTATTTCCGGCTTCGCCAATTATGTCAACGGCATAAACTCTGTAATCATTGGATAAGGCCATGATCTCAGGAAACCAGAATGCACTGTTACTACAAGAGCCGAGTAACAGAATAACAGGTGGATTTGACTCCCGGCCGGCAGTTAATATAAACGTCTGTCCATAGGTGGTTTCGACGTATTGCTGCCCGAAAGGAAACTGACTAAGCACTCGATTATAATAGTCTCGAAATTTGTCTCGACCGGGGGGGTGGGGAAATTTCTCCGCACCCCCACAGGGGGAATTTTCATTGACAATAACAGAAATCGAAAATGAAATAAAAAAACGTTTTGAAGAAGCACTGGCAAAATAATTTGTTTAACAGGGGTACCGGTCAGGGAAATAAGAATCTATTACGCTCGGAAATTACCATATTTAAAAGCCCAAAATTTCAACATTTATAAAAGCAAGAGGCTCCGTCCCAAAGATTGTGTCAACCCACTGTAGGGAAAAATTTTTCACCGATCCATAGAGAGGACTCTATGCTGGATAGCTTAAGCCACATAGTGCTTTTGTCAGGTATGTCGCTCGCCATTTAAGAGCCGAAGGCAAGTTTTTTCAGCTGACAAAGAGCAATAATCTTATCAAAATGGGTGTCACGCTTTGACGGGGTTGTTGACACCTTTTTCTTAAAAGATGTTCCTAGGATGACATCTATGGGTGAAAAAGGTATAATGAATTTAAAAAAGCAGACACTAAAAGGAGTTATTTTTTGTTGCGATAGAATGAGACTATTAAAAATATAATGACCGGCAAAGCCCTTATTGAATAGAATGCCTTGTTTTTTTAGTTTATCTAAAGGAAACAACAAGGATACAAAAAGACAAAAGAAGAAAGGGATATACGATGCAAAACAGAGAAGGTATCATAGAAACAGGATGGAACTTAGACAACAGTTACGCCCGCCTGCCAAAATCATTTCATTCAAATCTTAAACCAATCGCTGTACGATCACCGAAGTTGATCATTTTGAATCATGCTTTGGCAACATCCTTGGGGTTGAACGTCCAAGAGCTACAAAGCAAAGATGGCGTAGCAGTGCTTTCTGGCAATCGGATTCCTGAAGGCTCTTTGCCAATTGCTCAAGCTTATGCAGGGCATCAATTCGGGCATTTTACCATGTTAGGGGACGGTCGGGCTCTGCTGCTTGGTGAACAGATCACGCCTTCAGGTGAACGGTTTGATATTCAACTCAAAGGTTCAGGTAGAACGCCATATTCCCGCGGGGGCGATGGTCGAGCGGCACTTGGACCGATGCTACGCGAATATATTATCAGCGGAGCAATGAATGCACTTGGTATTGCCACTACCCGTAGCCTAGCGGTGGTGACAACCGGTGAATCAGTAATCCGTGAAACTGATCTGCCTGGTGCAGTTCTGACTAGGGTGGCTGCCAGTCATCTGCGTGTCGGCACATTTCAATACTTTTCAAAATGGGGCACTGTTCAGGATCTTCAGGTTCTGGCTGATTATACATTGCAACGACATTTTCCTGATGGCGACGCTGGTGAGAACCCCTATCTTTTCCTTCTTCAGGAAGTGATCAAGCGTCAGGCGATGCTGATTGCCAAATGGCAACTAGTTGGTTTTATTCATGGGGTGATGAACACCGACAACATGGCTCTTAGTGGAGAAACCATTGATTATGGTCCTTGTGCCTTCATGGATGCCTATGACCCGGCAACGGTATTCAGTTCTATTGACCTTCAAGGTCGCTATGCCTATGGCAATCAGCCACATATTGCTGGGTGGAATTTGGCGCGATTTGCTGAAACCCTATTGCCGTTGCTGCATGTCGATCAGGCGGAGGCTGTAAAGCTCGCCCAGGATGAGATCTCAGATTTTGCTGAGTTGTATCACCGTAATTGGCTGGCTGGAATGAGAGCGAAATTAGGAATATTCAATGAAGAGATACAGGATGAAGCCCTGATTCAAGACCTGCTCGGCATGATGCACAAATATGGTGCGGACTATACAAATACCTTCCGTGCATTAACTTTTGATAAGCTGGAGGATACTGTCCTATTTGGCATCACAGAATTTGTTCAGTGGTATGAGCTGTGGCAGGTTAGGCTAGACAGGCAGCAGGAATCAAAAACCTCTTCCCATCAGCTGATGCGAAGCTGCAATCCTGCGATAATTCCTCGCAACCACCGAGTAGAAGCCGCACTAGATGCCGCAGTAAAACAAGAAGACTACAGTTTGGTTGAGAAGCTTCTTGATCTTCTTTCAAGCCCCTACGCTCACTCCTCAGAACAGAATGACTACAACACACTGCCTGTGCTATCAACCGGACCTTATCGAACATTTTGTGGTACCTGATATAGAAGCATTGGGAAGAACCATATAATACAAAAAAATATAATAATTGAGCTGATTTATGGTACCAATGAAATAAATGCAAAAAGTATTATATACATGGTGTTAATTATTTTACCTCCAACAATTTTGAGATGTCCTTAGCAAGCCCCTCTGGCTTGCTAGTAGGAGCATAACGCTCTACTACATTTCCGTTTCGATCAACAAGAAACTTGGTAAAGTTCCATTTGATTGCGTCGCCGAAAAGACCGCCCTTTTGCTTTTTTAGAAAAGTATAGAGCGGGCTTTCATTTTCACCGTTTACGTTAATTTTTGCAAACTGCGGAAAGGTTACGCCGAAACGTCCAGTGCAAAAGCTGTGAATTTCCGCTGTGGTGCCAGGGGCTTGTTCACCGAATTGGTTACATGGAAAGTCAAGGATCAGAAATCCATCGTCTGCATATTTTTCGTATAGATCCTGTAACCCGTCATACTGGGGTGTAAACCCACAGCTTGTGGCAGTGTTGATGATCAGCAACACTTTTCCGCTATATTGGGAAAGTTCAACCTCTTTGTCGTCCATATCCCGCACTTTAATTTTATATAAACTCATCATATATTCTCCTCCTTGCAATTTTAATTTAACACAATTTAATTATACGCAATAAAAATAGGCGTGGCAATAGGTTTCTCGAGATTTTACATTCTTGACATTTATAAAAAGATGATACAAAATATAGCTAGATTAATTAAATTGTATTCAATTGAATTGAATTGAGAGGTGTTTTATGAACACAGATGAATTATTAAAGCTTGACAACCAACTTTGCTTCGCCTTGTACGTCTGTTCTAAGGAAATTATCAAAAAATACAAGCCGATTCTTGCACCTTTAGGACTTACCTATACAGGATATATTGCAATGCTCAGTCTGTGGGAGAAGGACAATATCACTGTGTCAGAGCTTGGTGATACTCTATACCTTGATTCGGGGACGCTTACACCACTGCTAAAAAAATTAGAGGAGGTTGGTTTGGTTGGACGTTTGCGCAGTCGTGAGGACGAGCGGACGGTAGTTATTTCCCTAACAGAAAAAGGAAGATCTCTAAAGAAAAAAGCACTCACTGTTCCCAAAGATTTAATTTGTGCGGTTATGCAAGGCACAAACAAAGATGAGGTTGATGGGGCAAGACTGATTTCTGATTTGCACAAGGTTATGCATATGTTGAAATAAATAAAGGAGGCGTTTATGCAATATCGAATTGACCCTAAAAATGGGAAAGAGTTGTCGATCCTAGGATTCGGCTGTATGCGTTTTCCATCTGATAACAATGAAACTGAGAGGCTTATTATTAAAGCAATCGAGGCAGGCATCAACTATTTTGATACCGCATATATCTACCCAAATTCGGAACAAAGGCTGGGAAGTATTTTAACAAAACATAATTTGAGGGATAAAATCTACATTGCTACAAAACTGCCTCTTATTTATGTCCGCAAAATGGAGGATTTCGACCGCTTTTTTGATGAACATCTAAAAAGGTTGCAAACTAACTACATAGATTACTATCTAATGCATATGCTCCCTGATATGCATTTGTGGAATACGCTTGTGAGTATGGGCATTCGGGAGTGGATAGAGAAAAAGAAGAAATCAGGAGAGATTCGTCACATCGGGTTTTCTTTTCATGGTACAAGTGCGGACTTTTTAGCCCTGCTCGATGCTTACGATTGGGAGTTTTGTCAAATACAATATAACTATGTAGATGAATACAATCAAGCAGGAGTAAATGGACTGAAGGCAGCTGCAAAAAAAGGGCTCGCTGTAATCATTATGGAGCCGCTTTTGGGTGGAAAGTTGGCGACACATCTGCCAGCAAAGGCTATTTTAGCATTTGCTGAGGCTGACAAAAGTATTTCTCCGGCTGGGTGGGCTTTTCGTTGGTTATATAACCAGCCAGAGGTTACCTGCGTGCTTTCTGGTATGAGTAGCTTTTCACAACTTCAGGAAAACATAAAGACAGCGGAAAATGCTAAACCTAATATGCTAACAGAGATAGAAAAAGCAGTTTTTGCAGAGGTCAAGGAGACTTTTCTAAAATCACAAAAGATTCCTTGTACCGCATGCAATTACTGTATGCCTTGCCCTGAGAATGTAAGCATTCCAGGTTGTTTTAATGCTTACAACGCATCGTATTCCATCAGCTTTATGGCAGGGCTTCAGCAGTATATTCTTAATGCCGGAGTTGCTTCCACAATACCAGCGACCGCTTCACGCTGTTCTGGGTGCGGCAAATGTGAAAAGCACTGTCCGCAAGCTATTGAAATCCGAAAGCAGTTGAAAGCGGTCGAAAAACGCCTTGAACCCCTTTGGTTTAAAGGTGTCATAAAAATCGCAAGGAAATTTATGGGGAGATAGGAGAAAACTTTATTATTCTTAGCAATAAAAATGGATAAAAAGGATATTGCGTGCTGTCCTTTTAAGATGAGGGTTTTGTGGTACAATATATTTTGCTGAAGCAATAACATATGGATTTAGAACCCTGTAATTATTGGAGGGAAGTCTGTGCATGAATACTATATGGAGCAAGCATTAATGGAAGCTCAAAAGGCTATTGCAATAATGGAAGTTCCTATAGGTGCTGTAATTGTAAAAAATCACGAAATTATTGCTAGGGGATTCAACATGAGAGAAACCTCAAAGGATCCAACTGCCCATGCGTAGATGATTGCTATTCGTCAAGCCTCCCAGATATTAGGAAACTGGCGTCTACCAGACTGTGACCTCTATATTACTATTGAGCCATGTCCGATGTGTGCAGGGGCTATTTTATTGTCTCGAATCCGCACTCTTGTAATAGGATCTATGGATGCTAAAGGTGGATCAGCGGAATCACTGCTAAATATTCCTGAAGATGACAGATTTAATCATAAAACTGAAATTGTCATAGGAATTCTTGAAGAACAATGTTCCCAGATAATGAAAGAGTTTTTTAGAGAACTAAGGAATAAATAATATCGAGAGATGTCAGAGTTTAGTTGAGTGAGAACGTCTTGGAATCAAGAGAGTTATTTTGAAGATTAAACTTGGAAGCCGTTGATATTACTAAGTTTGCCGAGTAGGATTAGCAATTTTGCACAATAAGTTTTTTCCATCAGTTTTTTGTTTTTCCTAGGGATTTCAGAGGGCTGGTGTTTGGGATAAAGCATGGAGAAGTACCCAAGTGACTGAAGGGTCTGCACTCGAAACGCAGTAGGTCGGCTAAACCGGCGCGGGGGTTCATGACCTGACAAGGGGACAGGGACTTGTCTGTTAAGCCTTTTCAATCACGAACTTGCTTACCCCAGTTATTCTCATAAGCTGACTAATGCTTACACCGTTTACTGCCTTTAAATTTCTCAGTTTCATACACAATTCGATATCTTTCTTCTTAGAATAACATGATAAATTCATGTTATTCTCTTTTTTCGTGCTTGTCTTGGCATAACCTATCTCCCTCTGAGAGATTGTATCATGTTTCGGATCAGGTTTCAAACAGAGGGGTACTTATATACCTTCCCCCGAATCAGGAAACATTGCCACTATAAGTTTAGCTTTGTTTTCTACCCTTCTTGCCACTTGCAGGGCGGCCCACATCGCCGCACCGGATGAGATCCCGCAAAGTATCCCTTCTTCTTTAGCTACTCTTCGTGCTGTGTCAAACGCATTTTCATTTGTAACTTGTATAACCTCATCTATAATCCCTTTATTAAAAATTCGAGGTATAAATCCTTCTCCTATACCTTGAATCCGGTGCGGACCGGCTTTCCCTCCCGATATGACAGCAGACGCTTCAGGTTCGACCCCTATTGCTTTAAAATCACTTTTACGCTTTTTTAAAACTTCTGAAACTCCTGTAATGGTTCCTCCCGTTCCAATTCCGGAAACAAGTATATCGACTTTGCCTTGGGTGTCCGCCCATATCTCCTCAGCCGTTGTACGTGAGTGAATTTTTGGGTTAGCTACGTTCTCGAATTGCTGCGGTATGAAGCTGCCGGGTATTTGTCTTTTGAGTTCCTCGGCTTTTTTCATCGCTCCTTTCATTCCTGCAGAAGCGGGAGTCAAAACCACATCGGCACCATGCATTTTAAGAAGTTTTCTCCGCTCAATCGGCATGGTTTCCGGCATGGTCAAAATAAGTCAATAGCCCTTTGACGCACAAACAAATTACATTCGCTGTTTGCATAATCTTTCTTCTACTAAATCAGCTAGTCCTCTTGCTCCAAGTGTATTCAGATGACATCCATCAATTGTAATATGTAATCCTCTCTTGCGACTCAAACAATCACTGACAGGCAAAAATGAAGTTAGGAGGGAGTCAATAGCAACATCAAAAGGATTTTTTGAGATAAAGTAATTATTTCCATTATTCTTATCTTTAAGCATGTTTTTCTGCCAGTTGTTAAAATCAATATAATCAATACCATATTCATCTGTCAAGGTTTTTAAAACGTTATTATATGTATCAACTTTTGTGTTTAACGTGCTTTTTAAGTCTTCTCCAATGCAGGGGATATTTATAATCTTGAGCTTCTTGCCCTGTTTCTGGAATTTAAGTATTAGTCGTTCAAATTCTTCTTTAAAATTGTGTTCATTTTCGCAAGGTTTACTTCCTCTTTTTATTAATCCCGCAATCCTATCTCTCCATAATTCCGAGTGATTGAAAAGATAGGGAAGCAAAATATCATTCGTCCCAATCTGAAGTATATAGCTATCACGTCTTCGTTTCTCCATATTTAAAAATACTCTATTACTTAGTCCTATTAAAGTATCCCCACCTAATCCATAGTTTTTAAGTTTCCATTTTTTATTGATAAAGCTTAAATATGTAACTCCCGGCACTCCTCTGGTTATACTATCGCCATAGCATAAAACTAAATCTGCAGTTTCTGCCGTCAATGGCTCTGCAAGTTTTTCTTCAACCGTTGACATAGTCTTTCTCCTGTCAAGACAGACAAGCAGACAACAGAACCGTCCCCTTGTCTGAGATTATTTATGATTTCATTATAGCGCCTGGTTGCCAGTTCGCTTGGTTTACCTTTTTTACAGAAAGAAAGGCTTGCTAACTTTGGCACAACCCGCTCAACAACGATCTGTCCGTCTACCACTTTAGATTTCAGCGCTTCCAAGGCTTCCAAAAACCTTTTATCCTTTTTAGCCTTGTCATAAAACGATAATATGTATACATAAACAAAAAGGTTGTAGTTGCGAAAAGGGTACTCCACCTGCATAAATAATGTGCCGATTCCGTAGTGGCACGGACCTATAGGTTTCTTGATTGTCCAGTGATCCAGCAGAAACTCCACAGCCTTTTCAAGCGCCGGTTCTTTGTTTAGATAATCAGTAAAACGGAACGCATCCAAGGCGGTAAGAGTTGGAAACGGGTTTGAAAACTCTGTTTCCGGCCCACGGCCAAAGCTGAATTTATTGCAGCGCCAGCCACCATCTTTATATTGAATTTCTAAAAGATGCTGGAAAGTTTTTTGAACTCTACTATCGTCAGCATATCCCATGTGACAAAGCGTACTGGTAGCATTGATTGTTTGACATGGATATATAGAGCCTTGTGGGTACAGTTTGAAACGTCCGTCCTCCTGCCATGTACTAAATATTAATTCTGCAATTTCTTTAAACAAAGAGTTCGTAGGTTCCATGCCCAATTCCAACAAGTACAGAACACTCTCAAAAGTTGAGAACGGAGATCCTTTTATTAAACGCTTATCGGGTGTAGTCCAAAGGTCGGCACCATTATCATGCCTATGTGATAATATCTCTTCAACATCCAATGAATATCGTTTCTCTACAGACATTACTTTCACCTCTCACACACAAACAAACAGCACCAGACAAGAGAGCCGTCCCCTTTTCTGGTGCTACTTCCTTCTTACGAGTAAAAATTAAATTACTAAAGAAGGTGCTATATAAACACGAGCTTTCATCTCATTATCGAGCATGTATAAGCCTTTGGCATCGGAAGCAAATAAGTCAAACTTCTTAATATTGTCATCCGCATTCTTTTCTTCCTCACCCTGTTCCTTAATAAACCAATCCAGAAACTGCATTGTTCGAAAGTCTTTGCACTTATAAGCTTCATCATAAATTACATTGATTGAAGCTGTTACATACTGTTCATGCTTGAGTGCTGCTACCAAAGGCTCACGAAAATTATCATATTTTTTTGCCGGTGCATCAATAGGTAAAAGGGTTACGCTCCCTCCATTGTTTAATATATATTGTCTGAATAAAAGTGCGTGATCTTTTTCCTCTTGCGTTTGTACATTAAACCAATTTTCGAAGCCGTTCAAGCTCTTTTCTGAGTAATAATTTGCCATATCCATATAAAGATAAGCAGAGTAAAACTCCTTATTGATTTGTTCGTTTAACAATTTAACTACATTTTCATCTAACATAAATAATCCTCCTAATTTTAATATTTAGACCTGACAAGGGGACAGGGACTTGTCTGTTAAGCCTTTTCAATCATGAACTTGCTTACCCCAGTTTTTCTCATAAGCTGCCTTATGCTTGCACCGTTTATGGTTTCCCATTAATCAGTACCCATAGAGATCAAATTCACTCTTTTCACCCTCTGAGAGATTATATCATATTTCATCCAGACCAGACAAGTCTCTGTCTCCTTGCCTGTGTTTCATTCAGACCAGACAAGTCCCTGTCCCCTTGTCTGGTTATGCTAATGTAAACGATGAAAGGCCAACAAATCCCTTGCCTTGATAGGTGAAATACAGCGCATGTACGCCATCCGGCAGAGGAATGTCGCAGGTCAGATCCTGCCACTCAGCATTGTGCCCTACATGGATAGTCCCCAGGATCTCGCCATCCCATTTTGTCCTAACCTCAAAAACGCCGTTGGCGTATCCACGCACTTTTATTTTTGTAAGACAAGCATTCTTGAATTCGAAATATTTGAATCCAACGGTAGCCGAATCGGTGAGATTGAATACATACCCAATATCCTCATCGCCATCCCGCCCGTCTTGCATCAGTCGGGGATATTGAGAATCAAGCCAAAATCCGTTGCCGCCCATCCCACCGGTATATTCGTTTGTGTCATTGCAAAACAGGTTGCAGGCGATATATGCCGCGTACTCACCCCTGCCCATAAGCGGACCGCCATTCAATCCGCAGGAGGTAAGTTCGACCTGAGGAATGGTGCCGTCCTCCAGCACATGAATACGCTCGGCACAAGCCTGACGGCTGTAGTTGGTACCGTTGGTGTGGCGGTGGTAGAATATGTACCAGTTATCTCCAATCTGTACAATGCTGCCATGGTTATTGCCACCGTAAAACATGGGCTTATCTGCGGGCTTGTAGGTGCCGATGCCCAGGTCATTATTGCTTATGATGACCCCGCCATACACAAAGCCTTTGGTGGGGTGCTTGCTGGTGGCATAACACAACTCGTACATTTTAATTGAAGAATAGATTAAATAGTAGGTATCACCCATCTTGCGTATCGACGGTGCTTCAAAAAACTCATGGCCTTCAAATCCGCTGCCCTGGCTATAGGGTTGACTGGGGGCGATGAACACCGGTTCCTCTATAATGGTCAGCATATCAGGACCCAGAACCGTTGCCATGGCGCCGCTGCGGCTCTTATCACCAACCATGCAGAAGCCGGTATAAAGATAGGTTTTATCTCCCTCAGTCAACACACCGGGATCAAACTGAGGCTCGTCTCCTAGCCGTTCACCCAATCGGGTGCCATCCGCATAACGCACATAGCTAAGAAATTCGTACTTCCCTGCCGGTGTATCGCAAACAGCCACCGAAACCACCTTCATCGTGCTTAAAACATAATACAAATAGTACCGGCCATCGGGCCCGCAGGTGACATCTGGGGCAAACAAACAGCCCCGGCCGTCCGCGTTTTCAGGTTCATCGGTTTTTTTGAAAATTACGCCCTCGTAACGCCAGCTGCCCAAATCATTCACAGGCACAGACCAGCAGACATAGTCGTTCAGACAGTATGCCTGCCCGTTATAGCGGTCATGAGAGCCGTAGATATAGACA
>Ga0209103_1000172_pt1 | contig 19695 bp, 19 predicted proteins | sample 4C3metaG_FD_184152 | JGI IMG/M metagenome (GOLD analysis project Ga0209103, IMG submission 184152) | Freshwater bacterial and archeal communities from Indian Creek, Illinois, USA - 4C3 metaG (SPAdes) (version 2) | ecosystem: Environmental > Aquatic > Freshwater > Unclassified | place: USA...
GGATGAGGCGGCCGTGCGCGCCTGGGTGCCCTTCCTGAAATCCGAAGGCATCCGGAGCCTGGCCATCGGCTTCATCCATGGCTTCGTGAACCCGGCGCATGAGCGCCGCGCGGCCGAGATCATCCACGCCGAATGGCCCGAATTGCCGATCTCGCTGAGCTGCGAAGTCAGCCCCGAGATGCGTGAGTGGGAGCGTTTCTCCACCACCGTCGCCAATGCCTATGTGCAGCCCTTGATGGCCAGCTACCTGGCGCGTCTTGAAGCCGGGTTGCGCGGCGGCGGCATGGCCTGCCCGTTGTTCCTGATGCTCTCGGGCGGTGGGCTCACCACCATCGAGACGGCCTCGCGCTTTCCCATCCGCCTCGTGGAAAGCGGGCCGGCGGGCGGCGCCATCTTCTCGGCGCATGTGGCCAGGCAGCGCGGCTGGCCCAAGGTGCTGAGCTTCGACATGGGCGGCACCACGGCCAAGGTCTGCCTGATTGACGATTTCGCCCCCCAGGCCAGCCGCAGCTTCGAGGTGGCGCGCGTGGGCCGCTTCCGGAAGGGCTCGGGCCTGCCGCTGCGAATCCCCGTGATCGAGATGGTGGAGATCGGCGCGGGTGGCGGGTCGCTCGCGCATCTGGACAGCATGGGGCGCATCCAGGTGGGGCCTGAGTCGGCGGGCGCTGATCCCGGCCCGGCCTGCTATGGCCGCGGCGGCACCAGGCCGGCCGTGACGGATGCCAACCTCGCACTTGGCCGTTATGACGCGGCGGCGTTTGCGGGCGGTTCGCTCGCGCTCAACACGGATGCGGCGGAGGCCGCGCTGGTCGAGCATGTCGGCCAGGGGCTCGGCCTCGAAGCCGGCATGGCGGCGCTGGGCGTGGTCGAGATGGTGGATGAGAACATGGCCAATGCGGCGCGTGTGCACGCCATCGAGAGCGCGAAATCCTATGAGGGCCGCGCCATCATCGCCTTTGGCGGCGGTGGCCCGGTGCATGGCTATCGCGTGGCCGAGAAGATCGGCGTGAAGAAGCTGCTGGTGCCATCCGGCGCGGGCGTCGGCTCGGCCATCGGCTTCCTTCGGGCGCCGGTCGGCTATGAGGTGGTGAAAAGCCTCTACACCCGCTTCGCCAACTTCGATGTGGCGGGCGTGAACACCCTGCTGGCGTCCATGAGCGCCGAGGCCGCGAAGGTGGTGGCCGAGGGCAGTTTTGGCGCACCCACGGTCGAGCATCGCATCGGCTATATGCGCTATGTCGGGCAGGGGCATGAGATCGCCGTGGCGCTGCCGGCGCGGCCGCTGGTGGAGGCCGACATCACCGAAATCCGCGCCGCCTATGACGCCGAATATACCCGCTTCTATGACCGCCCGGTGCCGGGCTCTGATGTGGAAGTGCTGAGCTTCGCCGTCACGGTCGCCACCGTGGTGGATGCCGTGCAAGCAGCGGCGGACGTGGCCAATTCGGCCGCCCCCGCGCCAATCCGCAGCCAGCAGGTCCGCGACACAGCGACCGGCACCGTCGCCACCTGGCAGGTCTATGTGCGCCACCAGATGGCGCCGGGCTGCGAGGTGCCGGGGCCCTGCATCATCGCCGAGGATGAGACGAGCACGCTGGTGGGGCCGGGCTGGACCTGCCGGATGGACGGGCTTGGCTATCTGGAACTGACGCGGGGAGACGCATGATGGACGCCTTGCAGAAAATCCAACGCCAGATCCAATGGAACCGCCTCATCGCGGTGGTCGAGGAGCAGGCGCAGACCATGATCCGCACCGCCTTCAGCACCACGGTGCGCGAGGCGGGCGATCTCTCGGCCGGCGTCTTCGACCTGGAGGGCCGCATGCTGGCCCAGGCCGTCACCGGCACGCCGGGCCATGTGAATTCCATGGCCGAGGCGGTGGGCCACTTCCTCAAGAAATTCCCCGCCCACACGATGAAGCCGGGCGACCACTACATCACCAACGACCCCTGGCTCGCGACGGGTCACCTGCATGACCTCACGGTGGTCAGTCCCGCTTTCCGTGGTGGAAAAATTATCGGCATCTTCGCCAATACCGCGCATATCATTGACATTGGCGGCCTGGGCATGGGGCCGGAAGGGCGCTCGGTCTTCGAGGAGGGGCTCTATATCCCCATCGTGAAGTGCTTCGACGCCGGTCAGCCCAACGAGACCTTCTTCGACTTCATCCGCGTGGGCAGCCGCACGCCGGTCGAATTGGAGGGCGACATCTACTCGCTCTGCGCCTGCAACGACGCCGGTGCCAAGCGCCTCATCGAGATGATGGACGAGTACAAGATGGACGGGCTGGAGGATCTGGCCGCCTTCATCTTCGACGCCAGCATGTCCGCCACCCAGGCCGAGATCGCCAAGCTGCCGCAGGGCGTCATCTGGCATTCCGAAATCCGGTCGGATGGCTATGAGGCGCCGGTCACGCTGCATGCGGCGATGCGCGCCGAGGGCGGCGAGATCGTGGTGGATTTCACCGGCACTTCGGGGCTTTCCACGCGCGGCATCAACGTTCCGCCGGCCTATTGCCGCGCCTATGCCTGCTTCGGGCTGAAATGCGTCATCGCGCCGGAAATCCCGAACAACTGGGCCAGCCTGCTGCCATTTCGGATGGACATCCCCGAGGGCTGCATCCTCAACGCGCCGCACCCCTATCCGGTCAGCGTGCGCCACGTCATCGGCCAGCTCATTCCCGATTTGATGATGGGCTGCCTGGCGCAAACCATCCCCGAGCGGGTGAATGCCGAAGGCTCCTCAGCGCTGTGGAACCCGCCCTTGCGCGGCGGCAGCCAGGTGAGCGGCCAGGCGGCGGAGGTCGAGGATTTCGAGATCGTCACCTTCAATTCGGGCGGCACCGGCGCGCGGCCCACGAAGGATGGGCTGGACGGCATCGCCTTCCCCTCCGGCGTGCGGACCATGCCGGTGGAGGCCACGGAAAACGTGGCGCCCGTGATCTTCTGGCGCAAGGAACTCCGTCCGGATTCCGCGGGGGCCGGCAAGACGCGCGGCGGCTTCGGGCAGATCATGGAGATCGGCGCGAAGAAGGACGCCGAATTCGCCGTGAACGCCATCTTCGACCGCGTGGCCAACCCGCCCAAGGGCCGTTTCGGCGGCGGCATGGGCGCTGCCGGCTGGGTCGGGCTGGATGACGACAATGGCACCGTGCTGCGGACCAAGGGCTTCCAGGTCATCCCGAAGGGGCGGCACCTGGTGCTGCTGCTGCCCGGCGGCGGCGGCATGGGCGACCCCAGCCAGCGCGACCCGGCGCTGGTGGCGCGTGACGTGGCGGATGGGCTGGTGAGCGCGGCCGAGGCGCGGAAGCTCTACGGCTTCATCGGCTGATCGGCGGGCCGCCGCGCGGCATGCGTGGCGGCCTTTCCCGTCAGTTCCGGATTCGCGCGGCGCGCAGTACCGCCAGGGCAAGCGCCGTCTTGATGAGCGTGCCAGGCAGGAACAGGATGAAGCCGGCCTGGAATGCCCGCTCCCAGCCGACGAAACCGGCGAGCCAGATGACCCCCGGCACGAAGATCGCGAGATGCGCAATGAGCAGCACCAGCGCCTGACGCCAGAAGGCGCCACGCGCGGAGCCGGCGATCCAGGCGGCGGCGACAAAGCCCAGCAGATATCCCGCCGTCGGCCCGGCGAGCACCGCGATGCCATTGGAGCCATTGGCGAAGAAGGGCAGGCCCGCGGCACCCTGCGCGAGATAAAGCGCGACCGCGGTGACGCCCAGGGCGGGCCCGCCAATCGCACCCAGAAGTAGCACCGCGAGACTCTGCAAGGTCGCGGGCACGGGCCACATCGGCAATGCGACCTGCGCCGAGGCGGCGAGCACCCAGGACCCCAACAGGGCGAATGCCAGGAAGCGCACCGACAGCCAGGGGGCGATGATAGTTTGCATGGTTTGTCTCCGGAACCTTCGAGGGAGCCTATCGCGGCTGTGGGATGGTTTGACAAGCGGCCTGCCGCTGCGCGACACTCGCCATATCCAAGGGGAGCCCTTTCCGCAGGGCTGAGAGACCGCGAGCGACGCGGTGACCCTTCGAACCTGATCCGGGTCATGCCGGCGAAGGGATGGGCAAAAGGCGCAAGGCGTCACCTCCCTTCGGTCAATCTTTGTCGAGGGAGGTCTCCATGCCTGATACCGTGCCGCCGCAGCATCCGGCCATCACCACCGGGCCCTTGCCCGCGAGCCGCAAGATCCATGTGCCGGGGCAGCTTCACCCCGAGATCCGCGTCGCCATGCGGCAAATCTCGGTCTCCGGGGGCGAGCCGGCGCTGCGCGTCTATGATACCTCCGGCCCCTATACCGACGCCGCCATCCAGACCGACATCGCCCGCGGCCTGGCGCCGCATCGTCATGACTGGATCATGGCGCGCGGCGATGTCGAGCAGATCGCGGGCCGCGCACAGAAGCCCGAGGATGACGGCCTCAAGCCCGGCGAGGCCCGGCGCGTGCCGCTGTTCGACCGCGCCGGCCGCATGCCGTTGCGCGCCAAGCCCGGCCGCGCGGTGACGCAGCTGGCCTATGCGCGGGCCGGCATCATCACGCCCGAGATGGAATACATCGCCATCCGCGAAAACCTGGGGCGCGCGGCAGCCCTGGGCAGCAAGCGCGATGGCGAGAGCTTCGGCGCGGAAATCCCGGATCACGTCACGCCCGAATTCGTGCGCAGCGAAGTGGCGCGGGGCCGCGCCATCATCCCCGCCAACATCAACCACCCCGAGAGCGAGCCGATGATCATCGGCCGCAACTTCCTGGTGAAGATCAACGCGAATATCGGCAATTCCGCCGTCTCCTCCAGCGTGGCCGAGGAGGTGGACAAGCTGGTCTGGGCCATCCGCTGGGGTGCGGATAATGTGATGGACCTGAGCACGGGCCGGAACATCCACACCACGCGCGAATGGATCCTGCGCAACTCTCCCGTGCCGATCGGCACCGTGCCGATCTACCAGGCGCTGGAGAAGGTGGAGGGCCGCGCCGAGGAGCTCACCTGGGAAATCTTCCGAGACACGCTGATCGAACAGGCCGAGCAAGGGGTGGACTACTTCACCATCCATGCCGGCGTGCGCCTGGCCTATGTGCCCCTGACGGCGGAGCGCGTGACGGGCATCGTCTCGCGCGGTGGTTCCATCATGGCGAAGTGGTGCCTGGCGCATCACAAGGAGAGCTTCCTCTACGAGCGCTTCGGCGAAATCTGCGAGATCATGCGCGCCTATGATGTCAGCTTCTCGCTGGGTGACGGGCTGCGGCCCGGCTCCATCGCCGATGCCAATGATGCGGCGCAATTCGCGGAACTGGAGACGCTCGGAGAGCTCACGCAGGTCGCCTGGAAGCAGGATGTGCAGGTGATGATCGAAGGCCCCGGCCATGTGCCGATGCACAAGATCAAGGTGAACATGGAGAAGCAGCTGGAAGCCTGCGGCGAGGCGCCCTTCTACACCCTCGGGCCACTGACCACCGATATCGCGCCGGGCTATGACCACATCACCTCGGGCATCGGGGCCGCGATGATCGGCTGGTTCGGCTGCGCGATGCTGTGCTACGTGACGCCGAAGGAGCATCTGGGCCTGCCCGATCGCGATGACGTGAAGACCGGCGTCATCACCTACAAGATCGCGGCCCATGCGGCGGACTTGGCGAAGGGACACCCGGCGGCGCAATTGCGCGATGACGCGCTCTCCCGCGCGCGGTTCGAGTTCCGCTGGCGCGATCAGTTCAACCTGGGCCTGGACCCCGAGACGGCAGAGAAGTTCCACGACCAGACCCTGCCGGCCGAGGGCGCCAAGCTCGCGCATTTCTGCTCGATGTGCGGGCCGAAATTCTGCTCGATGAAGATCAGCCAGGAGGTGCGCGAAGCGGCCATGGCGCAGAAAAGCAGGGATTTTCTCGGCAATGGGGGGCAGATCTATCTGCCACCTGTGCCGGCTGGGGAGTGAAGTGCAGGGCGCTGCCCTGCACCCGCCGGGGCCGCGAGGCCCCGGACGCCGTTCATTGGGCTTCGCGCTTTTCTTTCACCGCTTTCCTGAGGGCGCAGAGGCCCAGCACGCCGGCTGTGCCGGCTACGGCGCCCAGCGTGAAGGCACCGCGCACCGCCAGCTTGGTCAGCATCACCTGGGCGCAGATCAGTTTCAGGACCATGGCTTTTCTCCTCGGTTGTGACATGGGCGCCCGGCCGCGCCCTGCAATGCCTTGCGCCTAAATCCATTGTTAGGCCCATCCGGATAGGTGAACATAAGCCTCAACCTTCGGAGCTTCGCCATGTCCCGCCTCGCCTGTGCCGCCGCTGGCCTCCTGATGGCCACCGCCCTTTCCATCCAGCCCGCCGCCGCCCAGCGCAGCGGCACCTACGCGGTGGAGGGGCGCGGCGTGGATGGCACCGTCTATGAGGGCTCGGCCACGCTCACCGCCACCGGCCCGCAAACCTGGCGGATGACCTGGCGCGTGGGCGGTACGACATCCACCGGCGTCGCGCTGACGGTCGGGAAACTGCTGGTGATCGGCTACATCTCCGGCCGCGAAACCGGCGTCGCCGCCTATGAGGTGATGGAGGATGGCCGCCTGGTCGGCCGCTGGACCCAGGGCCGCGAGGGCGGCGTGGGGACGGAAATTCTCTCCCCACGCTGAGGCTTCAGCCGCGCAGGCGTTCCAGCATCGCGTCATAGACCGGGTTCCTGAACAGATTCCGGGTATGCGTCCGGCTGCTCGGCCCCTGCGCCATGAACACGCCGACGAGCTTCCGGGCGCGTTCCACCACGCCGCGGGTCGGGAGATTCCCCTGCTCGGCGGCGAGCGCGGCCAGGAGCTTCCAGCGGCGCAGATTCTCGATGGTCAGCCTGGGGCCGCGCCTCTCGGGGAAGGGTGCCGGATGGGAAAGCATGCGCCTTCCCATGGGAGTCAGATCAAGCTGGCACTCAGCGGAACACCAGATCGGGCAGGAACATCACGATGGCCGGCACATAGGTGATGACCATCAGGCAGGCGAAGATCACCCCGATGAAGACGGGCAGATACCGCATCATCCGGTCAATGCTGGTGCCCGCCACCTGGGCCGCGGCAAAGAGGTTCACGCCGAAGGGCGGCGTGATCATCCCCATGGCGAGGTTCACCACCATCACCGTGCCGAAATGCACCTGGTTGATGCCCATGCGCTCCGCCGCTTCCGCGAGGATCGGCGCCAGCACGATGATGGAGGCCGAGGTCTCGACGAACATGCCCACGACAAAGAGGAAGGCATTCACCCCCAGCAGGAACCAGGCCGGCGAGTCGAAGGTCTGCACGATAAGTTCCGCCGCCGCATCCGGCACGCCCTGGCGGTTCAGCAGCCAGGAGAACAGCCCCGCGCAGGCGATGATGAAAAGGATGACGGCCGAGCTGATGACCGACTTCTTGAAGATCGGGTAGAGGTGACGCGGCGTGATCTCGCGGTGCAGGAACACCCCCACCAGGATGGCATAGACCACGGCGATGACCGAGGCCTCGGTCGGTGTGGTGATGCCGCCATAAATGCCGCCCAGCACCACGAAGGGCATGAGCAGCGCGAAGCCCGCCTGCTTGGTGGCCGCCAGGAATGGCAGGCGGCCCTCGCCGTCATTCTTGCCCCAGCCGGTGATGCGGCACCAGATGAGGACGGTGGCGATCAGCGCGCCGCCGATCAGCAGGCCCGGACCGAAGCCGGCCATGAACAGCTCGGGGATGCTGGTCTGGGTGGTGACGCCGTAGAGAATCAGCGGGATGGAGGGGGGGATGATGACGCCCAGCTCGGCCGCCGTCGCCATCAGGGCGGCGGCGAAGGGCACCGGATAGCCCGCCTTGATCAGTGCCGGGATCATCACCGCGCCAACCGCGAAGGTGGTGGCGACGGAGGAGCCGGAGATGGCGGCGAAGATCATGCAGGTGATGATGCAGGTGGCGGGCAGCCCGCCCTGGATGCCGCCCACGATGGATTTCGCGAAATTCACCAGCCGGCGCGAGATGCCGCCCACATCCATCAGGTTGCCGGCCAGGATGAAGAAGGGGATGGCGGCCAGCGGAAAGCGGTCCAGCGAGACATAGAGCTGTTGCGCGGCCACGATCAGCGGGAAGTTCGTGAATCCGGCCACGCCGATGACAGCCACGATTCCGATGGCGACGGCGACCGGGATGCTGACTGCGAACAGCACCAGCATCGCGGTCAGCATGAAGCTGCTCATACTGCCATCTCCAGTTCTTCGGCTTTACGGTCGAGGAATTGCCCCAGCGCGCCCATGGCCGCGAAGGCGGCGCCGATGGGCAGGGCCGCGTAGCCCCAGCTGATGGAGATTTCGAGGCCCGCCATCTCCTGGAACTTCACGCGCTCGGCCATCATCCAGCCGAACCAGAACAGCACGCCCATGAGCGAGAGGTTGCCAGCCAGCACCGCCGCCTCGATGCCCCGCCGGAGCTTCCCGCGCGAATAGCGATGGGCCATGTCAATGGAGACGAGCGAACCGGTGCGGATGGCGGCGGCCAGGCCGATGAAGGCCATCCAGATCAGCGCGGTGCGGACCAGCGCCTCGGACCAGACGGAGGGGGTTTCGGTCGCGAAGCGTGCCACCACCTGCCAGAAGCCGGCAAACACCGCGACCATCAGGGCGACGACGGCGATGGCGGTGGCGATGGAGGTGGTCACGCGGTCCGCCAGCAGCAGCGAGCGGCGGATTTGCGCGCGCGGGCCATATTCCGCCCCGCCCACCCAAATGGCGACGGCCACCAGAGTGAATGTGCCGCCAAGCACGATGATCAGCGGCCAGATGTTCATGGCATTCACGCGGGAGGCCCCCTCAAAGGAAGGGCCGCGAGGATGATCCCGCGGCCCTGGTGTCAGGCTTCGCTTCGGCTTATTGCGCCGGGCGCCAGTCGCGGATGCGGCGCAGCAGGGCGGCATCCATCGTGCGCTCCCATTCGGCGAAGGCCGGGGCGAGGGCTTCCTGGAAGGCGGCCGTGTTGACGGTGGTGATCACCGTCATGCCACGGCGGCGCAGTTCCTCGACGCCGGTCGCCTCATCGGCGGTGACGCGGGCGCGATTCGCTTCCTGGAGGGCGCGCGCGGCGGTCATGAAATGCGCGCGGTCGGCGGCGTTCATGCGCTGGGTCACGGCCGGGTTGCAGATCGTGACCTGCGGCGAATAGACGTGGTTGGTCAGCGTCATGAAGCGCTGCACCTGGTTCAGGTTGTTCGCCACGATCACCGAGATCGGGTTCTCCTGCCCATCCACCGTGCCCTGCTGCAGCGCAGGCACCAGCTCCGAGAAGGCCATCGGCGTGGGCAGCGCGCCCAGCTGGGAGAAGGCGCGCATATGCACCTGGTTCTCCATGGTGCGGACCTTCAGGCCACGCATGTCAGCCGGCAGGTTCACGTCGCGGCGCGAATTGGTCAACTGGCGGAAGCCGTTCTCGCTCCAGATCACGCCATGCAGGCCGCGGGCGCTGAAGCGGCTCAGCACCTGCTGGCCGATCTCGCTGTCGAGCACGCCGCGCGCATGCGCCGTGTCGCGGAACAGGAAGGGCACGTCGAAGATCCGCACCTCGGGCACGAAATTGCCGACCGGGCCGGTGGAGGTCACGGTGCAGTCAATCGTGCCGATCTGCACGCTCTCGACCATTTCGCGCTCGTTGTCATTGCGCTGGATGACGACGCGGTAGCGGTTGTTGGTCAGCCGCTCGAACACTTCCTTGAAGGCGATGGGGCCGGCGCCGGTATGGCTGTTGGGCGGCAGCGCGTGCTGAATGGTGATTTGCGTCTGCGCCAGCGCGGGGCCGGCGGCGACAAGCGTTGCAAGACCGGCCATAAGGGCCGAACGACGGAACATGGACATGTTTTCCTCCAGGCTTTGTGAGTGCTGGATACGTTAATAACATGCTCGCGCGCAACATGGCTTTGCAGGCCATTTTGTTTCATGATCCGAAGAAAGGCTTGAGGGAAACACACATGACGCTGCGCTGTGACCTTGTGATCCGGGATGCCACCATCCTGGACGGCACCGGCGCCCCGCGCTTCACCGCCGATGTGGCGGTCGAGGGGGACCGCATCATCGCGGTGGGGGAACTCGGCAGCGCGGCAGGGCGTGAGGAGGTGCAGGCGAAGGGCCTGGCGCTGGCGCCGGGCTTCATTGACGCGCACACCCATGATGACCGCGCCGTGACCTGCGGGCCGGAATGCATGCACTGCAAGACCAGCCAGGGCGTCACCACCGTGGTCGTCGGCAATTGCGGCGTGAGCCTGGCGCCGCTGCGCCTCTCCAACCGCCCGCCACCGCCGCTCGACCTGCTGGGCGATGAGAGCTGGTTCACGCTGGGCGGCTTTGGCGAATATGCCGAGGCGCTGGCGAAGCGGCCCACCTCGGTCAACACCTTTGCCTTTTGCGGCCACATGTCGCTGCGCGTGGAAGCCATGGCGGGCGATGTCTATCGCGCCGCCAATGACCGCGAGATCGCGCACATGCAGGACCGCCTGCGCGGCGCGTTGCGGGAGGGCGCGGGCGGCTTCTCCACTGGCCTCTACTACCCCCCCAACGCCCAGGCGCCGACGGAGGAGGTCATCGCCATCGCGCAGGTGCTGCGCGAGGAGGGCGGCCTCTATGCCACCCACATGCGTGACGAAGCGGATCTCGTGATGGAAAGCATCCGCGAGACGCTGCGCGTGGGCCGTGAGGCCGGCACGGAGGAGCAGCCGCTCGAACTCGTCATCAGCCACCACAAATGCAGCATGAGCGAGAATTTCGGCCGATCGCGCGATACGCTGGCCCTGATGGACCGCATGGGCCAGGACCAGCCCGTGGCGTTTGACGTCTATCCCTATCCCGCCGGCTCCACCGTGCTGATGCCCGACAAGCTGCGCCAGGATGTGCCCGTGCAGATCACCTGGTCCATCCCGTACCCCCAGATGGCGGGCCGCAAGCTGGACGATATCGCCCATGACTGGGGCATGACGCGGCGCGCGGCGGCGGAGAAGCTGCTGCCCGCCGGCGCCATCTCCTTCATGATGGATGAGGCCGATGTGCGCCGCATCATGGCCCATCCCCGCGCCATGATCGGCAGTGACGGCATCCCGCATGACGCCAGGCCGCATCCGCGCCTCTGGGGCACCTTCCCGCGCGTGCTGGGCATGTATGCGCGCGACCTCAAGATCTTCACCCTGGAGAGCGCCGTCCACAAGATGACCGGCCGCGCGGCCCAGGTGTTCGGCCTGCCCGATCGCGGCGTGATTCGCGCCGGCGCCTTCGCCGACCTCGTGCTGTTCGACCCCGCGCGCGTGCGCGACAATGCAACCTATGCCGAGCCGATGCTGGTCTCGGACGGCATCGCGCAGGTGTGGTGCAATGGCGTGCGGACGCATGTGGAAGGGCAGGGGCCGGGCCATGCGGCGCCGGGGCGCTTCCTGGGCAATCCCCGCCTCAAAGCGGCCTGATGGCGGTGCACCCGGAGGATTCGACCGTCATGCAGCCTGGGACGATGAAGCGGGCGGCGATCGTGGGGGCCGTCATCCTCGCCGGCGTCGCCGTGGTGGCCTTCATGTGGCCGGATTTTCGGCCAGTGACGCCGCTTGAGACCTATCTGCGCCAGGGCACGCGCCAGGCCACCGAATTGCTGAAGCGCGATGTGGACCAGCTCTCGCCCCGTGGCGCCGATCCGGGGCCGGCGATCCAGCGGCTGAACATGCTGGGCTTCAGCTGCGCCGCACCGGCCAGTGCCTCGGGCGAATGGAAGTGCAGCATGCGCCGCCCGCTGGAAAACCGGCAGATGCTCCTGATGGAAGTCATCCTTCGCGTGGAGCGGGGCCATGTGGCCGAGACGAGCGCGCGCATCTGGGAGGCGGATACGCGCTGATCCTCACCCCCGATCAATTCCCCGCGGCGGGCGCCGATGCCGATTTTCGCCGGATCCATTTTTGCAGCAGCCCCGTGCTGGCCAGAATGGTGATGATGAACACTCCGATCAGGAGGAGGGAGAGCGGCCGCGTATAGAGCGGCTCCAGGCTGCCATGGCTTGCCGTCAGCGCGCGGCGGAATTCCGCATCCGCCATGGGGCCCAGGATCATGCCCAGCACCAGGGGCGGGGCGGGGATGGTCAGCGCCCGCATGCCCCAGCCCAGCAGGCCGAAGGCGAACATCACCCAGACGTCGAACAGGCGGTTGTTCACCGCATAGCTGCCGACGATGGCGAGCAGCACCACCACCGGAAACAGGATCCAGGCCGGCACGGAGAGGATGCGCGGCGTGACCGTCGCCAGCATCAGCCCCATGACCAGCAGGCAGATGGCGGCGATGATCATGATCATCGGGATGATGGCGAAATATTGCGGGCTTTCGAGGAAGAACATCGGCCCCGGGCGCAGCCCGTGCAGCACCATGCCGCCCAGGATCACGGCGGTGACCGCATCGCCCGGAATGCCCAGGGTGAGCATGGGCACATAGGTGCCGCCGACCGCCGCGTTGTTCGCGGCCTCGGCGCTGACCACGCCCTCGGGCGTGCCCTTGCCGTAGTTTTCCCTTTCCTTCGACAACTGGCGATTGGCGCCATAACTGACCCAGGCTGCGATATCGGCGCCGACACCAGGCAAGGCGCCGATGACCACGCCGATGATGCTGGCGCGCAGGAGCGCCATGCGGTAGCGCCAGTAATCGCCGAATCGCGTCATCAACCCGGTGATCTTGGTGGCGAGCGGCTTGCCCTTGGGGGCGGAGAGCGCGTGCAGCACCTCGGCCAGGCCGAACAGGCCGATCATCGCGGGGATGAAGGAGAAGCCCGCCGCCAGATCCGTGCTGCCATAGGTGAAGCGCTGATAGCCCCAGACGCTGTCCATGCCGACCAACGCGATCAGCATGCCCAGGAAGGCGCCGATCAGGCCCAGCGCCATGGAGCGCCCGCAGAGCGCCGCACTGATCGCCATGCCGACCAGGGCCAGCAGGAAATACTCCCAGGCCGCGAATTGCAGCGCGAATTCCGCCATGGCCGGCGCCACCGCAAAGAGCACCAGTGCGCCGAAGATGGTGCCGAGGAAGGAGGCGACGGTGGAATAGCCGATCGCCTTGCCCGCCTGGCCGCGCTTGCACATCTCATGCCCTTCGAGGGCGGTGGCGGCGGCGGCCGGGCTGCCCGGCACATTGATCAGGATGGCCGATTGGCTGCCGCCATAGATGCCGCCCACGAAGACGCAGGTCAGGATGATCAGCGCATCCAGCGCCGGCATGCCGAAGGTGAGGCCGACGAGGAGGCCCACACTCATCGTCACCGTGATGCCGGGCAGCATGCCGACCAGGATGCCGCCCAAGGTGGAGATCGCCATCAACCCCAGAAAATAGGGCGTGAACAAGGGCGCGACGTGGTTCCAGACATCCATAGTCCGATTCGCCTCAGGGCAGGGGTGTCAGGAAGACACGGGTGAACAGAAGATGGGTGAGGAAGGGCAGGGCCAGCCCAAAGATTGCGATCAACAGGCCCTCGCCGCCCGTGGGCCGGCGGCCGAGGCCCGCCAGCATCAGACCCACGGTGCAGAGGATGCCCGCCGCGATGAAGCCCAGCGGGCGCATCAGCAGGATGCTGACGCCTACGATCGTGGCGCAGAGAATCACCTGCGCCACGCTGCCCAGCGGTTCCTCCGGCGCCTCGGCCGGCGTCGCGCGCCAGCCCAGCCATTGCGGCACGCGCACCACCAGCACGATGAGCGCGAGCAGGCCGATGGCGCCCGCAGTCAGCGCCGGGAAAAGCCCCGGCGCCGAGAGATATTGCCCCGCGAAAACCGGCATGCGCCAGCTTTCGTAAAAGGCCGCGATGGCGAAGGCGAGCATCACCCCCGCGACCGCGACATCGCGACCCGGCATGGATTAGCTGGCCAGGCGCGGCAGGTTCACCGTGCTGGGATCTCGCTGCCCGCGACCGGTATCGAAGAGCATCCAGGAGATGCGGCGCGTCTCCCGCTCGGCATGGGCATTCGCCTCGTCGCGCAGCAGGCGGGCGAGGATGGTGCCGGTATCATCGGTGAAGCGCTGGGAGGCGGGGTCACTGACCGCGCGCTGATAGGCCTGGGTGATGCGCTCGATGACGGGGGCCGGCGTGCCGCGCTTGACAGCGGGGCCGAACCAGCCGCCCAGCGGCAGCATGTCATCCATCGAGCGCAACTCGGGCGAGACGCCGGGGATTTCGCCATAGCCGGCCACCGTGGTCGGCTGCGCGGCGAAATGGAACAGCGGGCGGATGCGCCGGCCGATGATCAGTTCCCGCCCGGAGGCCGCATCGGTGGTGATGATGGGAACGTCGCCGCGCAGCAGGCCGGTCTGCGCGGGTGCGTGGCCGGGGAAGGAGACATCGGTGTAGCGGATGTTCTCGCGGCTGGTGAAGGCGGTCATCGCCACATGGCCCATGGTGCCGGGGCCGGACGTGCCGATGGCAAGCCGCCCATCCTGCTCGCGCAGGGCGCGCAGGAAGTCGGTGGCGTTGCGCATCGGGTTGTCGGGGCGGACGGCGATGTAGGTTGTGGCGATGACGAAGACGCCGATCATGTCGAAATCCCGCCAGGAGCGATCGGTCTGGCCCATTGTGGGGTAGGTGCGGATGGCGTCGGTCTGCAGCAGGATGGTCTGGCCATCGGCCGGCTGGTCGAAGACGTGCTGCTTGCCGACGGCGCCGCTGGCGCCCGTGATGTTCACCACGCCTATGGGCACGCCCAATTCGCGCTGCATCAGCGGGGCCAGGTGCCGGGCTGTCCGGTCGGTCAGGCCGCCGGCGCCGAAGGGCACCACCACGGTGATGGGGCCGCGCGGAAAACTGCCCTGCGCGCGGAGAATTGCGGGGGAAGCGAGAAGGCTGGCGCCGGAAACGCCGGCCCCCAGCAGAAGGCTACGCCGTTGCATCTTGGTGGGATCTCCCTGGGTTCTGAGGCGGGTTCTGCGACCTGCTGCGGCGACTATTCGACCAAGTCTCCTTGGATTGCAAGCATGTTATAAATCGCCCTGCTTCCGGCGGCGCGAATCGGCACTTTGACGGCCATCCCCATGCCGCCTAACCCTTGGTCAACATAATTCCGGGGAACGCCTTGACCACAGCCGCTCAACGCCTCGTCACCTTCCTGGTGGAGCGGGGCATGGACCGCGCCTTCTGCGTGCCGGGGGAGAGCTACATCGCCCTGCTGGACGCGCTGCATGACGCGCCGATTGATCTCGTCGTCTGCCGCCATGAGGGCGGCGCGGGCTTCGCCGCCATCGCCGATGCCAGGCTGACCGGCCGCCCCGGCATCGTGCTGGTCAGCCGCGGGCCAGGGGCCTGCAACGCCGCCATCGCGCTGCACACGGCCGAGCAGGATGCGGTGCCGCTGATCCTGCTGATCGGCCAGGTGGAGGCGCGGGATTTGCGGCGCGATGCCTTCCAGGAGATCGACTACACTCGAATGTTCGGCGGCTTCTGCAAATTCGTGGCCGAGGCGACACGGCCCGAGCAGGTGCCCGAACTCATCGCCCGCGCCTATGCGGCGGCCATGCAGGGCGTGCCCGGCCCGGTGGTGCTCTCCCTGCCCGAGGATGTGCTGGCGATGGAATGCGCGCCCCACGCCCCCGCCATCACCCCCGCATGCCCGGCCCTGCCCGCGCCCGCCGAAGTGGCGCGCATCTCAGATCTGCTGCACAGGGCCGAGCGGCCCATCCTGCTCGCCGGCCATGGCTTCGAGAGCGAGGCGGGGCGGGCCGCCCTGGCGCGCTTCGCGGCGCAGTGGGAAATTCCGGTTGCCGTCTCCTTCCGGCGGCAGGATTTGTTCGACAATGCCAGCCGCTTTTATGCCGGCGACCTCGGCCTGCGGAACCCCGACGCCCAGCGCGCCGCCTTTGCCGAGGCCGACCTCATCCTCGCCTTCGGCACACGCCTGACGGACATCACGACGCAGGGCTATTCCTGGCCGGCGCCGGGGCAGCGCCTGGTGCATCTCTGCGCCGAGCCCAGGCACCTGAACTGGCACTTCCCCGCCGAGATCGCCACCACGGCGGACCCCGTCTCGCTCATGGCGGTGCTGGGCGCACCCGGCAAGCGGCCGGCACGCGGCCAATGGATCACCCGGCTGCGCGCCTTGCATCTGGCCGATTGCGGCGTGGTGCCGCGCGACTGGCCCGATGGCCTGGCCTTCGCCGAGGTGGCGCAGGCGGTGCATGCCGCGCTGCCGGCGGATGGGATCATCACGCTGGATGCCGGCACATTCGGCGCGCCCTTCTACCGCAAGGTGGATTGGCGGCCGGGGCAAAGGCTGCTGGCACCCGTCTCCGGCGCCATGGGCTTTGGCGTGCCGGCCGCCATTGCCGCCGCGCTGCGCTGCCCGCGCCGTACCGTGGTCTGCGGCGTGGGGGATGGCGGCATCCTGATGACCGGCGGTGAGATGGCGGTGGCGCTGGAGCGGCAATTGCCGATCAAGCTGCTGCTCTCGGAGAATCTCGGCTATGCCTCGATTCGCATCCATCAGGAGCGGCAGCATCCGGGGCGCGTCAGTGGCACCATGTTCGCCAATCCGGATTTCGGCCATTGGGCGCAGGCCTTTGGCATGCCGGTGACGCGGGTGAAGACGCGCGATGATTTCGCGGCGATGCAGGCGGCCATCGCCGCGCCCGGCCCGGCGGCGATATTGGTGAAGACCTCCATGCAGGCGGTGCTGCCCCATGCCTCCTGAAGTCCTGGCCCAACTGGCGCCGGGCGTCTGGGCGTGCCCATCCGCTACATGCCTTTCCCAAGCCCCGGCGAATTGGCCGATGCGGTGGGCCGATGGGATATCGGGCTGATCGGCGCCGCGTGGATGCGCGATTTCGTGGCACCCGTCAGGCTTACGCCAGCCCAAGGCGCGCATCGCGCCGGCGCAGCAGCGCCACGATGGGCAGGGCCAGCAGCACCATCCAGGCCTTCCCGATCACCTGGCCCGAGAGGTAGTCCAGGCTGCCAAAGGCCAGCCACAGGAAGATCACGCTATCCACCAGCAGCCCCACCACCGAGGATGCCGCGACGGCCAGAACCATCCCGCGCCTCTGCAAGGGCGTGTAGATGCCCAGATCAACCAGCTCTGACAGCAGGAAGGCCACGGTGGAGGCGATGACCAGCGCCGGCGGCGCGATATAGGCTGAAAGCGCCGCGCCAGCGAAAATCGCACCCAGCGCCCAGTTCACTCCAAGCCGGCGCTGCACCAGATCCCGCAGAACCAGGGCGAGGCCGATCATCAGGACGCCGGAGGGCGCCATGACGCCCGGCGCCACCGGGATCAGGCAGGGGCCATTGGGCACGCAGAAGGTGCCGGCATTGCCGATCAGCCAATTGGCTGCCGGGATGCAAAGGGCGAAGGCAAGGAGGAAGGCGAAACCTTCGAGGCGGGCGCGCTGTGTCATGCGCCCGCATAAGCCGCCCAGCCCTTCGCGCGCAAGTCACAAGCGGGGCATTCCCCGCAGCCATGGCCCCATGGGTGCAGGATGGCGCGCTCGCCCTTGTAGCAGGAGTGGCTTTGCACCCGGATCAACTCGACCAGGGGGGGGCCGCCCAGGCGTTCGGCCAGGCGCCAGGTCTGGGCCTTGTCGCGCCACATCAGCGGCGTGTGGAGCACCAGGCGGCTGTTCATGCCGAGGTTGATCGCGGCTTGCAGCGCCTTGATCGTGTCATCCCGGCAATCGGGGTAGCCGGAGTAATCCGTCTCGCACATGCCGGCGACGATGTGTTTCAGGCCGCGGCGGTATGCCAGGGCGGCGGCGAAGGTCAGGAAGATCAGGTTGCGGCCAGGGACGAAGGTGTTGGGCAGGCCATCCTCGCGCAGGGCGATCTCGGCATGGCGGGTCAGCGCGGTCTCGCTCAGCGCGCCCAGCACGCCGAGGTCGAGTGTGTGGTCCGGCCCGAGCCGGGGCGAAGCCATGCCGGCGCGCAGGGCGGCGCGGCAGGTGAGTTCGATGGCGTGGCGCTGGCGGTAGTCGAAGCCGAGCGTTTCCACATGGCCGAAGCGCTCAAGCGCCCAAGCCAGGCAAGTGGCGGAATCCTGCCCGCCGGAAAACAGGACAAGCGCCCCATCATTCATGCACTGAGTTGCTCCACGGCCCAGGCGGCGGCCTCGGCCACCACGGGGTCGGCATCTTCGCACAGGCGGCGCGCCACGGGCAGGAGGGCGGCATCCGCGCTGTTGCCGATGGCGATCAGCACATTGCGGATGAAGCGGTTGCGCCCGATCCGCTTGATGGGCGAGCCGGCATGGCGGGCGCGGAATTGCGCATCATCCAGCGCCGCCAATTCCGCCAGCGGCGGCGCCACTTCGGCGCGCGGCGAAAACTGCATCTCGGCCGAGGCCCGGGCGAATTTATTCCAGGGGCAGGCGGCCAGGCAGTCATCGCAGCCATAGATGCGGTTGCCCATGGCGCGGCGGAATTCGTGCGGGATGGGGCCGTGATGCTCGATGGTGAGGTAGGAGATGCAGCGCCGCGCATCCAGCCGGTAGGGGGCGGGGAAGGCCGCGGTGGGGCAGGCATCGAGGCAGGCGCGGCAACTGCCGCAATGATCCGATTCGGGCGCGTCGGGCGCCAGATCCAGCGTGGTGTAGATCTCGCCGAGGAACAGCCAGGAGCCATGCGCGCGGCTGACAAGGTTGGTGTGCTTGCCCTGCCAGCCCAGCCCCGCCTGGGCGGCAATCGGCTTTTCCATCACCGGCGCCGTATCCACGAAGACCTTGAGCGGCTGGCCGCGAAACTCCCGCGCCATCCATTGGCCGAGCGCCTTGAGCCGCTTTTTCATCACATCATGATAATCGCGCCCCTGGGCATAGGCGCTGATGGTGGCGCGGCTGCGCTGGGAGAGGCTCGCCAGCGGGTCGTAATCGGGGCCGTAGTTGAGGCCGAGGGAGATGATGCTCACCGCCTCGGGCCACAGCCCGCGCGGCTGGGCGCGCTGCTCGCGGCGGGTTTCCATCCAGGCCATGCCGCCATGCGCGCCGGCTTCCAGGAAGGCATCGAGCCGGGCGCGGGCCTGAGCGGGGAGGGTGGCCTGGGTGAAGCGGGCGATGTCGAAGCCCAGGCGCAGGGCTTCGGCGCGGATAAGCTCGGTCGGGCTCACCCCTTGGGCAGGATGGCCGTCGCCTCGATCTCGACCTTCGCCTCCTCCTCCACCAGCGCGCCCACCTGCACCAGGGTCATCGCCGGGAAGTGGCGGCCCATGACGGCGCGATAGGCGGGGCCGAGTTCGGCCAGGCTCGCGCGGTATTCGCCGATATCGGTCACGAACCAGGTGAGGCGCGCGATGTGCTCGGGCTTGCCCCCCGCCTCGGCCAGCACGGCGAGGATGTTGGAGAGCGCCTGGCGCACCTGCGGCACGAAGCTGTCGGGGAAGCGGCCGGCGGTGTCCCAGCCGATCTGCCCGCCGATGATGACGATCCGGCCCTCGCCCATCAGGCCATTGGCGTAGCCTTTGGGGGCGGGCCAGCCCTTGGGTTGCAGTTGCGTGAGGCTCATGGGCAGAGGCTTTCGCAGGCGGCGGCGTAGTGTGCAAGGGCCGCGCGGAGGTCATCGGGGATGGGCTTGGGGCGGGCGCTGTCCAGCTCCGTCGTCGCATTCACGAAGCGGAAGCGGACCAGCTCCGTCTCGCCGCGATGGGCATGCAGCGTCGTGGCATAGGAGGCGCCGCCGATGCGGGTGATGAGCGGCGTGAAGACCACGTGATCCCCCATGCGGCCAGGCGCGAACCAATCGGCCTCGGCA
>Ga0209103_1000174_pt1 | contig 19636 bp, 20 predicted proteins | sample 4C3metaG_FD_184152 | JGI IMG/M metagenome (GOLD analysis project Ga0209103, IMG submission 184152) | Freshwater bacterial and archeal communities from Indian Creek, Illinois, USA - 4C3 metaG (SPAdes) (version 2) | ecosystem: Environmental > Aquatic > Freshwater > Unclassified | place: USA...
TCGAAGCGGTGGCCAAGGCCGGCCGTCCGCTGCTGATCGTGGCCGAAGACGTGGAAGGCGAGGCGCTGGCCACGCTGGTGGTCAACACCATCCGCGGCATCCTGAAAGTGGTGGCCGTGAAAGCCCCGGGCTTTGGCGACCGCCGCAAAGCCATGCTGGAAGACATCGCCATCCTGACCGGTGGCAAAGTGATCGCCGAAGAAGTGGGCCTGACGCTGGAGAAGGTCACGCTGGCCGATCTGGGCCAAGCCAAGCGCATCGAAGTGGCCAAGGAAAACACCATCATCATCGACGGTGCCGGCTCCGAAGACGACATCCAGGCGCGTGTCAAGCAAATCCGCATCCAGATCGAGGAAGCCACCTCGGACTACGACAAAGAGAAGCTGCAAGAGCGCGTGGCCAAGCTGGCCGGTGGCGTGGCGGTGATCAAGGTGGGCGCGGCCACCGAAGTCGAGATGAAAGAGAAGAAAGCCCGCGTCGAAGACGCGCTGCACGCGACCCGTGCGGCTGTGGAAGAAGGCATCGTGGCCGGCGGCGGCGTGGCGCTGCTGCGTGCGCGCCAGGCCATCAGCTCGATCAAGGGCGACAACGCCGACCAAGAAGCCGGCATCAAGATCGTGCTGCGCGCGGTCGAAGAGCCGATTCGCATCATCGTGTCCAACGCCGGTGGCGAGCCGAGCGTGGTGGTGAATGCGGTGCTGGCCGGCAAGGGCAACTACGGCTTCAACGCCGCCAACGACACCTACGGCGACATGATCGAGATGGGCATTCTGGACCCGACCAAGGTGACGCGCATGGCGCTGCAAAACGCCGCCTCGGTGGCCTCGCTGATGCTCACCACCGAAGCCATGGTGGCCGAGGCCCCCAAAGACGACGCCCCAGCAATGCCGGGCGGCGGCATGGGCGGCATGGGTGGTATGGGCGGCATGGATATGTGATGCCGCTCTGGGTGTAAGCGCTGGGCCCCTTCGGGGGTGTGGCGCTGGCACTTCCAGACCCAAAGCCGGGGGGTGCAAGCCTCCCGGCTTTTTTTGCGCCTTGCGCGGGCGTTGTCGTTGCTGGGCTCAGGCCCGCCAAAACCCGGCATCCAACACCAGCCGCTCGTTGTCGCGCCGCCACACAACGGCGTGTTGCTGCACCGCCAGCCACCAAGTCTGCATGATGGGGTCGGGCTTGGGCGAGGCGAACGCTGCAGGGTCCAGCACCGCGACGCACCACCCCGGCTCTGGGTCGCGGACCGAGTGGTAGAGTATGCCCCCGATGTGGGCTTGCCGTGCAACGCCAGCAATCGATTGCGTGCTGCTGTAGTCAGATGGGTGCATCCAGGCGCGGTGGTCGATGGCAAAGGGCGGCTCGCGCAGATCGACCACTGGGGTGGCGAGTTCGACCCTAAAGGCGGTGTGCGCCACGGGCTCGATGCGCTTCAGATCAACGGCGTCATGGAGAAATTTCCAACGCCAGTAGCCCAGTTCTGCGCACGCCGTGCGCACACTACCGGCACCGTAGTACACCCCGGGATCGGTGCTCGCCCTGAAGCGAGAGCCGCCACGCAAGGGGTCGTAGCGAAACGGTGTGGCCAGCAAATAGTCCAAGTGGGCGGCGCTCGATGGCAGCGCCGGCTTGCTGCTTTCGAGCAAGGCTTCCAGCACATCCTGCTCGGCCGCGTCATCGACGATCTTCATGGTCGAGGCCACGTGCTGGGCTTCGACCATGCGCCAGGCTGACGCTGCCCAAGCGCGGGCCTCAGACGCGAGCGCGTGAGGCGTCCAGGTAGTGCACGACACGAACCAGCCCTTCTGTGCTGCGGATGAGCTCAAGCGGGCAACCGTTGAGCCCAATGTTGTGGCTGCCCAGCCAGGCGCGCGCGCTGCCCTGCTCGCCGACGATGGAGTCGAGCGAGCGAAACAAGCGCACGAACAACAGGGCGAACTCCCACTCTTTGCGCTGTGGCTCAAGCTGGTACTGGCCGGCATAGAGCCGCGTGACCGTCGATGGGCTGAGCCCGAGCACCCTGGCCAGCAGGGCGCGCGAAACGTCGAGGTGCTCCGCAGCGCGGGCGACCGCCTTGGACAGCACGGCTGCCGCGTTGACGGTCTGGGCGGGAGCGTTGGCATTTGCAGACATGGCACATACCCTTTCTGAGGAAATTTTAATTGATTTTTATTTCTTCAGAAAGTTTTCAGGCAATAAACTGAAACAACGACAACCGCTGCACCTGCCCATACGACTGCAACGCCGCTTGCAGGCCGAGCTGGCGGTTTTGAAATTCGGAAATGGCGCGCACCATGTCGAGGTCGGTGAGCTCCGAGAGCGCCTGCTGGCCGGCCACCGAGCGGTCTTGCAGCAAGCTGCCGAGGCTGTCGGCGCGGTTGAGCAGCTCGCCCAAGCGCCCGCGCACCAGCAGCAGCCGGTCTTGGCCGGTTTGCAGGTCGGCGTTGGCGTGGGCGAGCGCCTGCGTGCGGTCGCCCACGCTCAAGATGGGGCTTTCGAGTGCATCGATGGCGCGCTGCATGACGGCAAACAGGTCGGTGCTGCCCACCACTGCCGGATCCACCGAAGCGAGGTTGCGCAGCGCAAAATCGCCATCGACGCGGTTGGGCAAGCCCACTTCGGTGGCCGCCGCCTGGCCGGGCAACAGGTGCGACAGCACGGCAGCGGGTGGGCCGGTTTCTTGGAACGGGCGCCCGTTGGGGTGCGTCACGCCCAAACCGCCCAGCAGGGCGTTGCCCTCGGTGTCTTGGGTGTTGGCCAAGTTGAGCAGTTGCTCGCGCAAGCCGCGCATTTCTGCGCTTAGGGTTCGTCTATCGCTGTTGCTCAGCGAGGAGTTTCCGCCCTGCACCAACAGCTCATGGAAACGGCCCAGTACATCTCCCATCTGGCCAATGGCACTCTCGGCCAACTGCAAACTGGAGCGTGAACGCTCAAGCGCGCGCAAATCGGCTTCGGTGCGTTGCAGACGGTTGCTTTCGCGCTCGGCCAGCGTGGCCGCCACCGGGTCGTCACTGGCGCGCAGCACGCGTTTGCCGGCGGCCAGCTTTTCTTGCAGGTCGTTGATTTCGGCACCGCGCTGGGTGATGCGCGCCATGGTGGCTTCGTAGCTGTGTGCGGTGGCGACGCGGATCAGGCTCATGGCGTGGCTCCTTAGCGGCCGAAGGTGGCCAGCAAGGTTTCAAAAATCGACTGGATGCTTTGCAGGTAGCGCGCCGAAGCCTGGTAGGCTTGCTGAAACTGCATCAGGCGGGCGGCTTCTTCGTCTAGGTTGACGCCAGACTGGTTGGCGCGCACGGCCTCGGCTTGCGCGGCCACGCGGGTGGCGAAATCGGATTCGGCCTGGGCCACCTGAATGCTGCTCGAGACCGATGCGAAAACCGGAATGTAGCCATCCGACAGGGTGTAGCCGTCGAGCGCATCGAGGTCGCGCAGGGCCAGCAGGGCTTGCGCATTGCCCGCATTTTGGCGCATATCTAGCCCGGCGGCGTCGCTCACGGTGAAGCTGTCGCCCACAGCCGGCGAGCCGCGCAAGGTGAGGCTAAAACCGTTGGCCACAATCGGCTGCCCCGACACAAAAGGCTGCACCGCACCGCCGTTGAGGGTGTAGCCACCTGCCACGAAGGCGATCGTGGCGGGCAAGGTGAAGGGCGGGCTCTGCCCAGCCGGCCGATGCAGCGCTTCGACCTGCACATTGCCCGAGTTGCCCGCCGTGGCAGCCACCACCACCGGGCTGGCCAAGGCCAATTGAGAGGGCGCGCTCAGGTTCACGGCCATCGCTGCAGCGGCACCGCGAAACGGCCGCACCAGCACCTCGGTATTGGGCGCGCCGGTGTTCAATCCTGCAAAGCGCAAGCCGTCCAGCGTGAGGTCGGTGGCGGGGGGGGTGAAAGCCACGCTGTGGCCGTCGCTGACGCGGGTGATCGACCCAGTGCCAGCTGCGGTGAATGAAATTCGGTAGTCGGAGGCTTGAAAGCTGGCGGGCGCGGCGGCTGCGCTGTCGATGCTCCAGCTCACCCCCGGTGGCGCCACCGAACCACTCACCACCGACACCGAGGCCGTAAAGTAAGAGGCTGGCAAGGCGCGGAAAAAATCGACGCCTTGGTTGCCATTGAGGTCCAAGCCGGCCCGGTGTTGGCGGTTCGTCAGCTCCAGGGTCGAGAGCGCCAAGCGCCCGAGCTGGGTGGCCACGGCGGCCACGTCGTCGTTGTAGAAAGCCAGCACACCGCGCAGTTGCCCACCGGCCAGCAGGTCTTCGTTGATGATGGCCCCGGCGCTGCCAAAGCCTATGGTGTAGCGCCCTTCGGCACTGACCGACTCCGAGCCCACCAAGGGCGTGGCGCGCACCCCCAGCACCAAGGGCACGCTGCCGCCCACGAACACCGTGAGCGAGCGGTCGTCGGCCTCTAGCGTGTTGACCTGGACGATTTTGTTCAGGTCGGCCACCAGCCGGTCGCGCTGGTCGAGCAGATCGTTGGGTGCGGTGCCACCGGCGTAGGCATCGACGATGCGCTGGTTGAGCTGCGCGATGCTGGCCCCGAGCCGGTTGGCCTGCTCGATACCGGCCTCGATCTGCACCCGCGTGGTGGCGCGCAGCTCTTCGAGCTGGCTGGCGGTCTGGTTGAGCCGGTTGCTAAATTCCTCGGCGCGCGACAGCACCACGGAGCGCGCGGTCTGGTTGGTGGGCGAGGCCACGGTGTCGGCCCAGGCATTTAAAAAGCCGTTGAGCTGGTGCCCGACGCCCGCCTCGCCCATGGGGAACAACTGCTCCAGCGTTTGCAGCCGCTGGAAGCGAATGTTGGCCGATTCGGCGGCGGCGGCGCTGAGGTTGGCTTCGCGGGTCAGAAATTGGTTGAAGGCGCGATCGACCGACGCCACCTGCACACCCTTGCCAAAATATCCCGTACCAAATTTTTGCCCCGGCACCTGCTGCAAATCGACGTGCTGGCGCGAAAAGCCGGGCGTGTTGACATTGGCGATGTTGTGCCCGACCACCTGCAGGGCCGCCATATTGGCTCTGAGCGCCGTGACGCCGACGTTGAATCCCATGGCGGCTTAGCCCAAGGCCCGTTTGACGTTGACCGTGGCGTTGATCATGCGCTCGAGCTTTTCGGCGTAGCGCGGATCGGTGGCGAAGCCGGCCTGTTGCACCTCTTGCGCAAAGGCGCGTGGCGAGTGCAGGTTTTGCATCACTTCGGCGTAGCGCGGGCTGCGCCCGATCAGGCGGGCGTAGTCGCGAAAGGCCTCGAGCGGGCTGTCGTAGGCGCGAAAGCGCTGCACCATGCGCTGCGGCGCGCCGTTGACGTATTCGGTGGTGGTGATCTCGGTCACGCGGCCGCGCCAACCTGATGTGGCTTTGATGCCAAAGAGGTTGAAGCTGTCAGAGCCATCGGCGTTGCGGATCGGGCTGCGGCCCCAGCCGGTTTCGTGCGCGGCCTTGCCGATCATGAAGCTGGCCGGAATGCCGCTCTCGCGCTCGACCTGCTGCGCCACCTGGCGGTGCTGCGAGACAAAGGCGGCTTGGGTTGCGCTGGGCTGGGCCACCGGGCCGCGCACCGCAGCCGAAGCGGGGGGCAAGGCCAGCGCAGCTGCGGGCGCCGCACCCGCCGCTGCGCCCGCTGCGCCGGGCTGGGTTTGCAGCAGCAACTGGCGCTCGATCATTTCACCCAGACCGCGTGGCAGCCCGGTCATCTTGAGCGCCCATTGTTCGTCGAGCATTTGGGTGCCCAAGCCGGCCGATTCGTCGCCCATCAGGCCGCTGCTGTCGGTGGCTTCGCGCATGCTCTTGAGCAGCTCGCGCATGAACAGGGCCTCGAACTGGCGCGCGGTTTCGCGCACGGCGGCGCGGCTGTCGCGGCCCGCGAGGTGGTTGAGCTGATCAAGCGAGGTGGAATCGACCGCCAGCCCGCGCTGCAGCGCCAGCGGCATGGCCGAGGCGGCCGGCAGGCTCAGGCTGGTGGTGGGGGTCATTCAGATCACCTCCAGCTCGGCACGCAAGGAGCCGGCGGCACGCAAGGCTTGCAGGATCGAGACCAAATCCATCGGCGTAGCGCCCATGGCGTTGAGGGCGCGCACCACTTCGCTTAGCTGGGTGCTGGCGGGCATTTGAATGAGCGCCCCACCCTCTTGCCCGATCTGCACTTCGGCCTGCTCCACCACCACCGGCCGCGTACCCGGCGGAGAAAAAGGCGCTGGCATGGCCACTTGGGGCGTGACGCGGATGGTCACGGTCAGGTTGCCGTGTGCCACCGCCGCCGGCGCCAGCGTGACGGTCTGGTTCATGACCACCGAGCCGGTGCGCGAGTTGATCACCACCCGGGCCATTGGGGGTGCGAGCTGCAGCGGCAAGTCTTCGATGTCGGCCATGAAGGCTACCCGCGCATGGGGGTCGGCGGGCGCGCGCAAGCGCACCAAGCGGCCATCGAGTGCCTGCGCCGTGCCCTCGCCTTTGGCCTGGTTGATCGACTGCGCGACCCGGCGCGCGGTCTGAAAATCGGCCGCGTTGAGGTTGAGGTCGATGGTTGACCCGAGCAAAAACGGGGTGGCCACGGCGCGCTCGACCTGGCCGCCGTTTGGAATGCGCCCCACACCGAGGTGGTTGATCACGACTTGCGTTCCAGCCGCCCCCGCACCCGCCCCACCGACCAGCAAGTTACCCTGGGCGAGCGCGTAAATCTGGCCATCGACCCCGCGCAGCGGGGTGGTGATGAGGGTGCCGCCGCGCAGCGAGCGCGCATTGCCCACCGACGAAACCGTGATATCGATGGCCTGCCCAGGCTGGGCAAAGGCCGGCAGTTGCGCCGTCACCAGCACCGCCGCCACATTGCGCGGCTGGAAGTTGGCCCCTGGCGGCAGGCTCAGGCCGTGTTGCTCGAGGTAGTTGCGCAGCGACTGCGCGGTAAAGGGCATCTGCGCGGCCTGGTCGCCGGTGCCATCTAGGCCCACCACCAGCCCATAGCCGGTGAGCGGGTTGCTGCGCACCCCTTGCACCACCGCCACATCTTTGATGCGGGTGCTGGCTTGCAAGGGCGCGGCCGCGGCCAGCCAGAGTGCCAGGCACACGACCCAAAGCGCCGCCCAGCCGGATGGGCCAGATGCGAGGGCGGGGCGGGGGCGAAACATCATGCAAACTCCGAAGCGGTAAGGTGCGGCCATCGGTGCAGGCCTTCGGTTCGATTGTGGGAAACTTTAGAACGGCATAAGCGTTAAAAAGAAGCGCGAAAGCCAGCCAAATGTGTGCGCATCGGCCTGTGCCCCGCGCCCGCGCGAGAGCACGCGCACGTTGGCGACCTGGGTCGATTGCACCGTGTTGCCGGGCCGGATGGTGCGCGGGTCGACCGTGCCCGAAAACTGCAGCACGTCCACGTTTTGATTCACCCCGATTTGTTTTTCCCCGACCACGATCAGGTGCCCGTTGGGCAGCACCTGCGTCACCACCGCCACGATGCTGCCGGCGAAGGTGTTGCTGGCCTCGGTGCTGCCGTCGCCGTCAAAAGTGTTTTCGGTTTGGGCCCCGGTGTCCAGCCGCCCCAGCATGCGCGCCCCGGTGAAAGGCAAGGCGCTGATGCCGGCGCTGATATCGGAGTTGCGGTTGACCGTGGTGGACGACTCTTGGGCGGCGCTCAGGCGTTCGCTGATCTGGATGTTGAGGACATCGCCCACCAAGCGGGCGCGGTGGTCTTCGAAGCCGGGGCGAAAGGTGGCGGCGTTGAACAGGCTGCCGTTGAGCGGCGCGGCGGCGGCCGGCTGCACCGGGGCGATCTCGAGCGTGCGCGGGGCCGGCACCAAATCGACCTCGGGGATTTGCGACAGGGCGGTGCAGCCGCTCAGCCACAAGGCCGCCAGCCCCAGCATGGAAGACAATGCCCCGCGGGTGTGAGAGGGTTTCATTTTCTGTGCCCCAAAAAATCGCTGTGCAAAAAGATCAAATCTGCGCCAGCCGCTGCAGCATCTGGTCCGAGGTTTGCACGGCGCGCGAATTGAGCTCGAAGGCGCGCTGGGTCTGGATCATGGCCACCAGCTCTTGCACCACGTTCACGTTGGAGCCCTCCAAAAAGCCTTGCATCACCGGGCCACGCCCTTCGCTGCCCGGCGCCCCGACGGCGGCCTCGCCCGAGGCGGCGGTCTCGGTGAACAGGTTTTGCCCGCGCGGCTCCAGCCCGGCCGGGTTGATGAAGGTGGCCAGCGTGATGGTGCCGGCCTGCTGCGGCTGCGGGTTGTTGCCCACCAGCACCGAAACCGTGCCATCGGTGCCGATGGTGATGCTGCGCGTGTCGGCCGGAATGGTCACGCCGCCCAGCACCGGCATGCCGCTGTTGGTGACCAAGCGCCCATCGGGGGCAATTTTGAAGCTACCGTCGCGGGAGTAGGCGGTGCTGCCGTCGGGCATTTCGACCTGGAAAAAGCCGTCGCCGTTGATGGCCACATCGAGCTGGTTGTTGCTCTGCTGCAGGGCGCCCTGGGTGTAGGTGCGCGCGGTGGCCACGGTGCGCACCCCGAGCCCGAGCTGCAAGCCGGTGGGCAGCTCGGACTGCTCGGCAGTCTGGCCGCCGGCTTGGCGCAGGTTTTGGTAGATCAGGTCTTCGAACAAGGCGGTGCTGCGCTTGAAGCCGGTGGTCGAGACGTTGGCCAGGTTGTGCGAAATCACGTCGAGCTGGGTTTGCTGGGCGCGCATGCCGGTGCTGGCAATGTGCAAGGAGTTGATCATGATGGACCTCTCGGTGGCAAATGGGGGGGGTTAGCCTTGCAGGCTCAGCAGGCGGGTGGCGGCTTGGTCGTTGCGTTCGGCGTTTTGCAGCATGCGCAGTTGCAGCTCGTACTGGCGCGCCACGCTGATCATGCCGACCATGGCCTCGATCGGGTTCACGTTGGAACCCTCCAGCGTGCCGTCGGCCAAGGTGGCGGTCGGGTCGACCGCTAGGGGGGCGCCGTTGGCGCTGCGAAACAGGCCGTCGTTGCCGCGCACCAGCCGCTGCGCGGCGTCGTCGGGGGTGACCAGCTTCAAGCGCCCGATGGCTTGCGGCGGCTCGTTGCCCACGCGCGCGCTCACGCTGCCGTCGCTGGCGATCATCACCTGGGCATTGGCGGGCACGGCGATCGGGGCGGCGCCGTCGTCGAGCATGGGCAGGCCGTTGACGCCCACCAACTGCCCCTGCGCCGACACCTGCAAGGCGCCGGCGCGGGTGTAGGCCTCGGTGCCATCGAGCGCTTGCACGGCAAAGAAGGCGCGCCCAACGGCGGCCACATCGAGGTTGCGCCCGGTGTGGTTCATGGTGCCCGGTGTGTCGAGGTGGCCGGCGGTGGCCTCCAGCGCAAAGGCGCGCGTGCTGGCCCCTTCGCCGCGCAAGGGCACCGCGCGAAAGGTGGACAGCTCGGCCCGAAAGCCATTCGTGCTCACGTTGGCCAGGTTGTGCGTGAGCGCCTGCTTGCGGTGCATGGCCGCATTGGCGCCCGAGAGCGCGAGGTAGATCATGCGGTCCATGGGGGTGCTCCTGGGTCAGGCGGTGGTTTTTGCGCTCATCAGCGCAGGTTGACCAGCGTCTGCATCATCTGGTCTTGGGTGCGAATGGTCTGCGCGTTGGCCTGGTAGGAGCGCTGCGCCACGATCATGTTGACCAGCTCCTGCGTCAGATCGACGTTCGATTCTTCGAGCGAGCTTTGGCGAATCAGCCCCAAGCGACCCTCCAGCGGCCCGCCCAGCACCACCGCACCCGAGGCGATGGTCTCGGACCAATAGCCGCCGTTGATCGGCTGCAGGCCCTGCAGGTTGCGAAAGTTGCCCAGCGCCACCTGGCCCTCGGCGATCGAGACCCCGTTGGAGTAGCGCGCCAAAATGACGCCGTTTTCGCCGATGTCGATCGAGGTCAGCTCGCCCGAGCTGTAGCCGTCTTGGCTCAAATCGAAGACGCCAAACTTGCTGCCGAACTGGGTCAGGGTAAAACCGGCCGTAGGGTCACCCAAACGCAGCCCAAAGCTGAATGTGCCATCGCTCGGAAACGATGCGTTGCCGGTAAACACAGACGGGGGCGGGGGCGGGGCAGGGGAAGTGGGCGGTGAACCGGCAGTGATTCTGACCGGCGCCAGCGCGGCACTGGAAACCTGCCCGGCGGCATCGAACACCACGTTGCCCAGCGACATGCCCGAGACCCCGTTGTCGGCGCTGGCCACGACCTGCCACGTGTTGGCGGCCGGCAAGCGCACAAAGTACATCTGCAAGGCGATGGGGTTGCCTTGCGAATCAAACACATTGGCGGCGGTGCCAAAGGTTTTTTGGCCCTCACTCAAGGGAAAACTGGCGCTGGTGGCCGGCGACACCACCTGCGGCGCGGCCCGGGCGTCGAGGTTGGCGCTCAGGAACAAGCCTTGCATGGCCACGTCTGGGTTGCTGCCGGTGCGGCGTGGGGCAATGGCGGCTCCGGTGGGCAAGCTCAGATCGGCGGTCACCACGCTGGTGCGCCGCCCCGCTTCGTCGGTCGGGAAGCCCTGCAAGCGCGAGCCGTTGTTGGTGACGATGAAGCCATCGCGGTCGAGTTTGAACTCGCCGTTGCGGGTGTAGAGGGTGGAGCCGTCGGGTGCGGCGACCTGGAAAAACCCGCTGCCGTTGATGGCCAGATCGAGCTGGTTGCCGGTGATCTTCAGGTTGCCCTGGGTAAAGAGCTGTGCCACCGTGGCCACCTGCACCCCAATGCCGGCGTTGTCGCCTCCCGCCGCACCCAGCGATGAGGCAAAGACCTCGGAAAACTCGACCCGCGAGGCCTTCATGCCGGTGGTGTTGGCGTTGGCAATGTTGTGCCCGATCACCTCCAGATTGCGCGACGATGCGTTGAGGCCCGACAGGCCAGTCTGAAAACTCATGGAATGCTCCTGATTGAGAGGGATGCGGCCTCAAAGAAAGGCCAAAATCTGCTTTTGGGTCATGGTGCTGCCGTCGGCGCTGCGCAGCCGCAGGGCCCCATCGACCACACCGACCGAATCGATGCGCTGGCGCGCCAGAGGCAGCGCGGTCACCGCCTGCCCGGCGCTGCTGGCTTGGACTTGCATGCTCCCCACGCGCGCCGGATCGATGCTGCCCAGCGGCCATTCGAAATGCTGCATACCCGCCCCGCGCGCCCCCAACTCGACGCTGCCCAGCACCTCGCCGGCCCGCCCCAGCACATCGACGCGCACCTGATCGACCGCCTGCGGCAAGCTGAAACTGCCCTGCGCCACCCCGTTGCTGACGGCCAGCGCATTGCCCTGTGCCACCACCTGGCGCCCGACCAGCGCCGCCGACTGCACCCCTTGCGCCATGTGAAACTGCTCGGCCAGGTTGTTGACGGTCTGGTTGAGCTGCTGGATGCCGGTGACGGTGTTGATCTGCGCCATCTGGGTCGTCATCTGCGCGTTGTCCATTGGGTTGAGCGGGTCCTGGTTGCTCAACTGGGCCAAAAAGAGCTTGAGAAAACGGTCTTGCGCGGCCTGCGGATCGGTGGCCTGCGCTTGGGCGCCGCCGCTGGCGTTGTAGGCGTCGATCTGGCTGCGGTTGAGCGGTGTCATGAACATGGGGAGGGCTCCAAAAAGGGGTCGTTCATTGGCCCATTTGCAGCGTGCGCAGCAACAGGGTGCGGGCGGTGTTCATCACCTCGACGTTGTTTTGGTAGGCGCGCGAGGCCGAGATCATGTTGACCATCTCCTCCACCGGGTTCACGTTGGAGTGCGTCACATAGCCTTCGCCGTCGGCGCTCGGGTGCTGCGGGTTGAAGACGCGCCGGTTGGGGGCATCGCTCTCGATGATGTTTTGCACCCGCACCCCGGCCGAGGCCGGGTTGTTGCCCATGGGCACGGTCTGAAACACCACCTGGCGCGCGCGAAAGGCCTGTCCGTCGGGGCCGGCCACGGCGTCGGCGTTGGCCAAGTTGCTGGCCACGGCGTTGAGGCGCTGCGCCTGCGCGCTGATGGCGCTGCCCGAGACGCTGAAAATGGTGAACATCGACATGAGGCTTCTCCTTACTGGCCCTGGATGGCGCTGAGCATGGTGCGCACATGGCCGTTGATGAAACGCAGGGTCGATTCGTACTGCACCGCGTTGTGGATGAAGTTGGCGCGCTGCTGGTCCATGTCCACGCTGTTGCCGTCTAGGCTGGGCTGGGTCTGCACGGTGTACTGCACGCGGTTGCGGTCGGCCACATCGCCCATCGCCGCACTGGTGCGCAGATGCCGCGCATCGGAGCCGCCCAGCACTGGCATGGCGCCGGCGCGCAGCTCGGAGCCGCGCGCTTGCACGTTGCCCAGCGCCTGTTTGAAGTCGAAGTCGCGCGCCACGAAGCCGGGCGTGTCGGCGTTGGCGATGTTGCTGGCCAGCACCTGCTGGCGGTGCGCCCGCAGTTGCAAGACGTCGGAGAAAAACTCCATGCGACGGGTCAGGTGCTCGAACACGCTGCGCTCCTGGTGTGGAAGGGCCGGGGGCACGAAACCAATGGCCCCCGATGCAGCGATTGTGGAAAACTTGAGCCCAATCCAAGCGCGGAATAACCGGACCAAGGTCACGCTTTTTCCGCTTTAGCCGATCTGGCCGCTGACTACAGTTGGTGCAATCGCTTTTTGTCCCATGTCACCGCCCCTTTCAACCCCCGCTCCACCCGCTTGGCTCACCCAAGGCTGGGCCAAGTGGGCGTTGCTGTGCGTACTGGGCCTTGCGGCCAGTGGCTGGCTCGGCGCCGCAGGCAGCGTCAGCGGGCCGGCGCAGTGGTCGCAACAAACCGAGCAATGGATCAACCAGCAACTACTGACCCAGCTCGACCCAGACCTGCCGCTGCGCCCCGAGGTGGAGGTGGGGCGCTTCGACAGCCGCTTGCGGCTGGCCCCGTGCCAGCGTGTGGAGCCCTTCTTGCCGGCTGGAACGCGGCTGTGGGGGCGCACCCGCATCGGGCTGCGCTGCACCCAAGGCCCGGTGGCGTGGAGCGTGTTTCTGCCGATCCAAGTGCGCGTGTGGGGGCCGTCGTGGGCGCTGCGCCAGCCGGTGGCCGCCGGCACCCCGTTGCGCCCCGAAGACGTGGAGCAAACCGAGACCGATTGGGCCGCCAGCAACGCCCTGCCCCTGACCCAGACCGCGCAATGGCTGGGCTTGGCGGCCAACCAAACCCTGCAACCCGGGCAGGTGCTGCGTTCGGGCATGGTGCGCGCCCCGCAGGTTTTTGCCTCGGGCAGCCAGGTGCGTTTGGCCATGCAGGGACCGGGCTTTAGCCTGTATGCGGCTGGCACTGCGCTGCAACACGGCATACTCGGGCAAACGGTGCGGGTGCGCCTGCCCAACCGCAAAGTGGTCAGCGGTGTGGTGCGCGACGAGCAAACGGTTGAAGTCCGGCTGTGACTTAAAAAAGACACCTCAAAAGCCGAAATAGGGTTAAAGTCAGCCCATCTTTGGCCGATAAAGCTCTTAACCGCCCCGCTCTAGTGGGGTTTGGAGCGTGTCATGAACATCAACAGCCTTTTCGACAAGCCCGTCACCCCTGCCTCCCTCGCCCAGTCGCGGTCGCTGGAGCGTGCGGCCGTGCCTGCGCAGGCTGCCACCAGCCAAGCCGCCCCAGACGCTCCGGCCAGCGTGGAAGTCCGGTTGTCGCCGGTGACGCAAAGCATGACCAACAACGTCGCGCGCTCGGGCACCGATGTGTTCAACGCCGAAAAAGTGCAGGCCATGCGCAGCGCCATTCAAAACGGCTCGTTTTCGGTCAACGCCGATGCCATCGCCGACCGCCTGATCGCCAGCGCGCGCGACATGCTGAGCGTGGCCGCTGCCGCACCGCGCAACGAGCAGCCCGCCCAACCGGGCCGATGAACGCCGCTGCCGCCGTGCCGCCGCCTTGGCAGGCCGCACAGCAGGCGCTGCTGGGCTTGCGCACGGCCATTTCGGCCGCCCACCAAAGCGGCCTCGACTCCATTGGTCACGACGACGCCGAGCCCTTCATCGGCTTGGTGGCCGATCTGTCCCGTGCGCTGGAACGGCAGCTGCCCACCTTGCAAGCGGCTGCGCAGAGCGGTCCCATGCCACCCGCAACGGCGGCGCTGCTGCAGCAAGTGGGCCAAGAACTGCAAGCCCTGCTGGCACTCAACACCAGGCTGTCGGCGCGCACCCAGCGTGCGCTCGACGTGCTGTTCCCCGCCGACCACGTCAAGGCCTACAGCCGCTTGGGTGGACGCACCAGTCCATTTTCCGGCCCGCTCGCCAGCGGCAACAGCGGCGGCGGCTACCTGAAGGCCTAGGCTCCCAGCGCTAGGCACCGGCCAAGGGCTGCGCGCTTTAGTGTTCGCGCAAGCGCGCCCGCAGCCGGGCGATCGACTGGCTGTGCAACTGGCTCACGCGCGATTCGGTCACCCCCAGCACGGACGCAATCTCCTTGAGGTTCATGTCGTGCTCGTAGTACATGCTCATCACGTATTGCTCGCGCTCGGGCAGCTTGTTGATGCCCTCGATCAGCGCCGTGCGCATGCGCTGGTCGCCGAGCATGGTCTGTGGGTTGGCGCGGTCGTCGGCGGGCAGGAAACGGTCCAGAAACTGGTCGTCCTCGCCAGCTCCCGCCAGGTCTTCCAGGTACACCAGCTGGGTTCCGCGCACCCGCGTCAGGCTCTCTTGGTACTCGGCCAGCGTCAAGCCCAGCTCTTGCGCGATTTCGGATTCGCGCGGCACCCGTTGCAGGCGCTGCTCCAGCCGCTGCACCGCCGCCTCGATGTCTTTTTGCTGCTTGCGCGAGCTGCGCGAGAGCCAGTCGCCGTCGCGCAGCTCATCTAGCATGGCCCCGCGTATGCGCTGGCTGGCAAAGGTCTCGAACTGCACCCCCTGGGTGGGCTCGAAGCGCGACAAGGCCTCATTGAGGCCGATCATGCCGACTTGGATCAGGTCGTCGATTTGGACGCTGGCGGGCAGCCGGGCCATCAGATGATGCGCCAAGCGAACCACCAAGGGGCTGTATCGATGGAGTTGGGCATCGCGGTCAAGCGTACCTTTGGCGGTGTACATCAGGAACTCCGCTGGTCTGATCAGCTGAAAGCGCGAAAAAATCGTTTGATATGGAATGAACATGGGGTTGTCTCACGCTATCTTGCAGCACCAAGGCCGTTTCCAGAACCCGTTGCGCACAGGACCCATCGGCCGCTGGGTGTGAGACACCCTGCTGACGATCATACCCGAGCGGCCAGACCGTCGGCCGCAGGCCCAGACGCAACCACGCCTGCTGGCGCAGCGTTTGCACCGGGGCGGGCTCGTTGCCTGGCTCCCAATGCGCTGGCCCACTGGAGGGCGCCTCGGCAGCGGGCAGCCACAGCACCAGGGGCTGCAAAGCCGCCACCTGCCACAGCACCTTAAGCGCGTTGTAGGCGTACACCAAACTCGCCGGGCTTGGGCTGAGCACCACCAAGGGGCGCGCCTGGCTGGCGGCCAACAACACCGCCCACGCCTCCAGCGGGGCCTGCCAGAGCAGCACCCCAGCGGGCGGAAGCGCCTCGTCCCAATGGCCCATCCATGCGCCCGCAATCGAAAGCGGCCCACCCGCATCGGGCAAGCCGTCGATGCGCAGCACGCTCAGGCCGAGCCCGTGCAAGCCGCACTCGAGCTGCGTCAACAGGGCCTCGGTGAGCACCCGGTCGGGGCTTTGCACCACCGGCAGCAAGCGCCTGGGCGGCCGAAAACCCAAGGCCGCCAAGCCAGCGGCTTGGTCGAAGCCCAACTCACGCATGACGCCCATCCAAGGCCACCCGCTCTTGGCCCGATTCGGCAAAATACAAAGGCAGCTCGGCCGATTGCGGGTCGAAAGCCGATTTGCCGCTGGTGGCCATCGAGAGCCGCACCAGCGTGGGGGCGTCGGGGCGCTGCCAGTCTTCGGGCACGCGCTGGCCGGTGCTCAGGCCGCGCAGCACCAGTTGGTGCCGGATCAGGGTGTCGAGCGCCGGACCGAGTTTGGCGGCCTCGTCGAGCTTGGACAAGACCACGCCGTGCAGGCTGGGGCCTTGGTAGGCATGCACCACCTCGTCGAGGGTGTCGCCATGCGCGCCGGCGTTGAGCACCAGCAGTTTTTTGATGCTCGGCGCCGCCAGCAGCTCCATCATTTCGGCAATGCGCGGGTCTTTTTGGCCCAAGCCTGCGGTGTCGATGATCACCATGCGTTTGTTGGCCAGCAGCTCCAGCAAATCTTGCAGCGCGGCGCGGTCGTGCGCCAGGTGCGCCACCACGCCCAGCATGCGCGCATAGGAGCGCAGCTGCTCGTAACCGGCCACGCGGTAGCTGTCGAGTGTGATCAGGCCAATGCTGCTCGATCCATAGGCCTGCACGCATTGCGCCGCCAGCTTGGCCGCGGTGGTGGTTTTGCCCACCCCGGTGGCCCCCACGAGGGCAAACACCCCGCCTTCGTCACAGAGGTGGCCGGCCTCGCGGTGGGTGCGCAGGTTGCGCGCCAGCACCTCTTGCGTCCAGCGAAAGGCCTCGGCGGGGGCGTAGCTCTCGGGCAGACGCTCCATCACGGCGCGTGCCACGGTGGGCGAGTAGCCGCAACGGATGAGTTTGAGCAGCAGCCCGGCCTCGATCGGGTTTTGTTTGGCCTGCCCGAGCCAAGCCAAGGTGCTGAGCCGCTCCTCCATCATGGCTTGGAGTTTGTCGATCTGCTCGGTCAGGCGCGCTGCCGCAGCTGGGGTGGCTGCCGCGGCCACGCTGGGCTCGGGCTGTGCGGGGGCTGGGGCTGGGCGCGCTTTGGGCCTGGGCGGCTCCTGGGGGGTCTGGGCAAAACGCAAGCGCACGTCGAATTCCTCTGGCTGCAGCCGCGAGCCGTCGCGCGCGGGCGCGGCGCTGCGTGCCGGCACCCCGCCTTGGGCGCGCAGCGGCTCTTGGGGCGCCGGTTCGCGTTGCGGCATGTCAGCGGCCTGCGGCGCCTGCAGAACTTCGCGGCGTTTGCGCAGCATGCGCTCGCGCACGTAGTCCTGGAACGACAGGGTGCTCATGGCCATGGCTTCGGTGTCTTGCGCCACGCTGCTGCCCGCCGATTGGCGCGGCAACTGGTTCTCGGCGCGTTGTTGCAGGTTGGCGCGTTGCACCCGTTCGCTGGGCCGTTGCGTTGGGTTGGGCGCCGCCGCGACCTGGGTGCGCAACTGCCCCAGGTCGGCCTCGCTGGTGGCCACCACCTCAAACCCTTGCTCGACGGAGCGGCTCGACAAAATCACGGCGCTGTCGCCAAAGGTGGCCTTGGCCAGCGCCATGGCTTCGCGCGAATTGGGGGCAATAAAGCGTTGGGCGTTCATGCGGGCTCTCCGAGTATTGGGCCGATGCGGATCAAATGGGTATCAGGAATTTCGCTGTGCGCCAGCACCTGCAGACGCGGCGCGGCGCGCTTGAGCAGGCGCGCCATGGCGCTGCGGATGGAGTCGGGCACCAGCAGGCAGGCCGGGATGCCTTTTTCCTCCTGCCGGTTCGCGACCTTGGCCGCCGATTGGGTGAGCATCTCGGCCACGCCGGGATCCAGCGCGCCCTGCCCGCTCAGGGCCTGCGTCAGCAGCCGCTCCAGCCCGGGCTCGATGGCGATCACTTCCAGTTCGCTCACGGGGCCGTAGATTTGCTGCACGATGGCCGGTGCCAGCGCCTGCCGGATGCGGCGCGCCAGTTCGGCCGCATCTTGCGTCTGGCCGGCGTGCTCGGCCAGCACCTCGACGATGGTGCGGATGTCGCGGATGTGCACCGACTCTTCCAGCAGCAGTTGCAACACCTTGTGAAACACGCCGATCGGCACCATGGCCGGCACCACCTCCTCGATCAGCTTGGGCGCCAGCTTGGCCACGTGCGCCACCAACTCCTGCACCTCGGTGCGGCTGAGCAGCTTGGCCGCATGCACCAGCATCAGGTGCGACAAGTGGGTGGCCAGCACGGTTTCCGAGTCCACCACGGTGTAGCCGGCCATTTGGGCGTTTTCTTTTTGCCGCTCCTCGATCCAGTGCGCCGGCAGGCCAAAGGCCGGATCGGTGGTCGGGGTGCCGATGAGCGGGGTGCGGATATGACCTGGGTTGATGGCCAGAAACTGGCCCGGAAACACCTCGCCCTCGCCCACCACCACGCCGCGCAAGGCGATGCGGTAGCTGCTCGGGCGCAGCTCGAGGTTGTCGCGCACGTGCACCGGCGGCGGCAAGAAGCCCACATCTTGGGCAAACTTTTTGCGCACGCCCTTGATGCGGGTGAGCAAATCGCCTTGGCGCGTTTTGTCCACCAGCGGAATCAGGCGGTAGCCCAGTTCCAGCCCGAGCAGATCGACGGGCTGCATATCGCTCCACGAGGCTTCGCCGTCGGTCGAAACCGGGGTGTTGGCAAGCTGCTGCGCCTGCAGCTTGGCCGCCTCTTTCTGGCGCTGTTGCCACCCGATCCAGAACGCCATGCCGCCAAGCAAAAAGGCAAAACCCAGAAACACCACGTTCGGCATGCCGGGGATGATGCCCAGCAAAAACATCACCAGCGCGGTGACGCCCAACACCTTGGGCGAATCGAACACCTGGCCCACGATCTGCTGGCCCAAATCTTCTTCTTTGCCCACGCGCGAGACCACCATCGCGGCCGCGACCGAGATCAGCAGCGCCGGAATCTGGGCCGCCAGCGCATCGCCAATGGCCAGTGTGACGTAGGTGGCCGAGGCGTCGCCCGCGCTCATGTCGTGCTGCAGCATGCCGATCGCAAAACCGCCGATCATGGTGATGAGCAAGATCAGGATGCCGGCGATGGCGTCGCCGCGCACGAACTTGGCGGCACCGTCCATGTTGCCAAAAAAGTCGGCTTCTTCGGCCACTTCGGCGCGCCGTTGCTTGGCCTCTTTGTCGTCGATGACGCCGGCGTTGAGGTCGGCGTCGATCGCCATCTGCTTGCCCGGCATGGCGTCGAGCGTGAAGCGCGCCCCGACTTCGGCGATGCGCTCGGCCCCCTTGGTGACCACCACGAAGTTGATCACCACCAAAATCAGGAACACGATCACCCCGACGGCGAAGTTGCCACCCACCACAAAGGTGCCAAAGGCCTCGATCACGTTGCCGGCGGCGCCGGTGCCTTGGTGCCCTTCCATCAGCACCACGCGGGTCGAGGCCACGTTGAGCGCCAAGCGCATCAGGGTGGTGAGCAGCAACACGGTGGGAAAGACGATGAAGTCCATCGCCCGCCGCATGTAGGCGGCCACCATCATCACCATCAGCGCGATGGCGATGTTGAGGGTAAAGAGCAGGTCCAGCAGCCACGGCGGCAGCGGCAGCACCAGCATCGCCAACAGCAGCAGCACCAAGATGGGCACCGCAATCGTGGCGCCAATACCGCTGCGCGTGCGCAACAGGTTTTGGGCGGTTTGTAAAAAGGCGTTCATGGGCGCTGCGGCATCGGGTCGGCGGGCTTAGGCTGGCACCGGGGCGACGGCTAGGTCATGGTGCGGGTCGAGTTCGGGCGGCACCTCGGGCTCTGGCGGCTGGCCCGGCATCGGGCCTTGCCCGCGCAGCGCGGCGCGCAGGCGGTACACATAGGCCAGCACCTGAGCCACCGCTGTGAACAGCGGCGCCGGCACCTGCTGGTTGATTTCGGTGTGGGCGTAGAGGGCGCGCGCCAGCATGGGCGACTGGAGCACCGGAATCTGGTGCTGTTTGGCCATGTCGCGGATGCGCAGCGCGATCA
>Ga0209103_1000175_pt1 | contig 19626 bp, 14 predicted proteins | sample 4C3metaG_FD_184152 | JGI IMG/M metagenome (GOLD analysis project Ga0209103, IMG submission 184152) | Freshwater bacterial and archeal communities from Indian Creek, Illinois, USA - 4C3 metaG (SPAdes) (version 2) | ecosystem: Environmental > Aquatic > Freshwater > Unclassified | place: USA...
GCTCACCCCAGACGATGCGCCGCTCGCGCGTCCACTGCGCCTGGTGCTGTATATTGTTGTTTATCAACTGATCCCTGCACAGGAAGCCGCGCTGCGCCGGGCCGCCGCGGTACGGATTCTAGGGGCAAGGTCAGTGCCCACGCCCTGTCCACGCGTGCCCCCTTGGCGAACGTGCTGTCCAAGCATGGCTTCAAGTTGCCGCTCTCGAGCCGGCCCCTGAACCGCTCGCGCTACGACCTGTCCCGATTCTCCCAGCCGTTGAAGGATGTCAAGCCGCGATTGGATGGCGCAAAGGTCGAGACCACGGAAACCCCGCTCTCCATCGTGCTGGCAGAGCCGGGGCGCTGCAGCCTGCAGGGCGAGAAAGATCGGCGGCTCAAGCAAACCGGAACGCAGTTGGCAACCAGCCCGATGGATGGCTTTGCCCCGGCGCAACTGGGAACAGACATCGACCGCTTGCCAGCGAGCACACGGGCACAGCCATCGACACCGAACGGCTCAAGGTTGCGTAACGCCATGGGCGGCAGCGCGGTGAGCCTCATGGTCTTGGCCGTTGGCTATTCAGCCACGCTGTATATCCCCGGTAAAGCGCCTTGGCAGGTGACCGGCCACGGAAAAATCGCCCTGCTGCAGCGCCTGGTCGATGCCTATGCAGCAGGTACGCCGCACGTGAACACCAAAATGCTGATGGAAGGCACCGGCTGCAGCTCACCCGCCAACCTGTACGCCAAGACCTCGCCGTGGAGAAACTATCTGGTCAAGGTCGAGGGCGCGCACGCTTGGCAACTGCATCTGCCGAACTGTGACACCCCGGTTCAAGAAGATGAGGGGCCGGACGAGGCGGTGGTTGGTGCGCTGGAGGGCGGAAGAGCGGGCGGGCGGTGCTGCTTGTTTACGGGGCTTGGTTTGGGGGTCGTGGTTTTCTTGCCACGATGTTGCTTTTGCGATCTGCTTCGGGGAGAATCATCGAACGAGCAAGGGGCCGAGACTGCCGCAACCGGAGACACGGCGCCTAGTCGGCCGGACGTGCCTTCGGCACGCCGGTTATTCTCAACACTGGACACTGCGTTTATTAAGCGGCGCAGTATCCTTTTCCTGAATCCGTGATCCCGTTTGCAAACCAAGCCCAAAATAGGGTCGATGGGCTTCACCTTCGGGGTGACGCCTACTTTGGGGCTAGGATGTTGATTTCAATGTGGAATAAGCACTATTTTTGATGCGGATTCACGGATTCACGGGTTCACGAATTCAGGTGGAGTTCAAACGACGATGACTGTGGGGTTGGGTGATTGGCGGAATTTCACCTAACAGGCCGTTTAAAAAACCCCCTTCACTCCCCCTCACATCTGATAAAATCACACCTATCGAAACAGCGACGAGGCAAGCAGCGATGAGAGGCACGCAGAGCTTTCAGGGTGCGATGTTTACCTACCTCAGTTTGGAAGAGCGGGTGCCGGCCAAGCACCCGCTGCGCAAACTGCGCGCTGTGGTTGATGCCTTGTTGGCCAGCATGAGCAGCGAGTTCGATGCGGCCTACTCCAAGGTCGGCCGGCCCTCGGTGCCGCCCGAGATGCTGCTCAAAGCCCTGCTGCTGCAAATCCTGTTCTCCATCCGCTCCGAGCGGCTCTTGGTCGAATCCATCGACTACAACCTGCTGTATCGCTGGTTTGTCGGCCTCAACCTCGAAGACAAAGTCTGGGATCACTCCACCTTCAGCGCCAACCGCGAGCGGCTCTTCAACGAAGGGCTGGCGCGCAGCTTCTTTGAGCGCGTCAAGCTCAGCGCCCAGTGGGCCGGACTCACCAGCGACGAGCATTTCAGCGTTGACGGCACCCTCATCGAGGCTTGGGCCTCGCACAAGAGCTTTCAGCGCAAAGACCAAGACGGCCCGCTGCCGCCGGGGCGCAACCCCGAAGTCAACTTCCAAGGCGAGCGCCGCAGCAACGACAGCCACGCCAGCCGCAGCGATGCAGATGCGCGGCTGTACAAAAAATCCGAAGGCGACAAATCCCGACTCTGTCACATGGCCCACATCCTGATGGACAACCGCCATGGTTTGGTCAGCGATGTCGAGGTCAGCCACGCCAACGGCAGCGCCGAACGCCAAGCGGCCCTCAAAATGCTTGGGCGCCGCAGCAAGAAGACGCGCGCCACGCTCGGTGCCGACAAGGGCTACGACAGCCAAGAATTCGTACAAGGCTGCCGCGAACTCAACGTCACCCCACACGTGGCGGCCAAGAAAGCCCACTCGGCCATCGATGGCCGCACCACCCGGCATGCCAGCTACAAAAGCAGCCTGCGCGTGCGCAAGCGCATCGAAGAGGCCTTTGGCTGGATCAAAACCGTGGGCGGCTTGGCCAAGACCAAACTCATTGGGCATGCTAAACTCAGCGCTCAGGTGCTGCTGTGCTTTGCCGCCTACAACCTGGTCCGCATGGGCTCGATCAGTGGCTGGTGGGATGCGCATCATGCATGAGGCCCAAGGCGGTGGTGCGTCAAAAATGGGCGAAAAAGCCGAAAATTGATGCAGAAAATCAGCAAAAAAACCTCCGTCACAGAATTCAAACGCACTCACTCCGCAATGAGCGAGGAAGGGTGCGCGTTGCGGGGCATTTTTTCAACGGCCTGCTAATCCATGTATTTCAGAGGGGGTGGTATATGACGAGCATTGAATTTGTTAAGTCTGCGTTTTTAGTGGAACGCAAAGTACCAGTATATTTGGGATTTATAATTTCTGCGTCAATATTTTTTTATGCTGTACTGGGGGATATTTATGAGTACGAAGTTGTATTGGCTTTTATTTTTGGTCCGCTATTGATAGTTTACGCGTTGCTGGCATCTATTCAGTTGTGCGAAACCGTCCTCTTTGATCGAGTTGAAGTGCTTGGAGTACCTTTGACTATTTCAAACATGCGTGTGCCTTTCGGGCACGGAGTGAGTTTTCTTTTCGGGGCAGGCTTGATAGGTGCCGCAATTAGCTTTATTCTTTTTATCGTCTTACTTATTTTTGGATCGGATGTGCTCTTAGACAGTATATCGGGAGGTCTTGGTTTTCTACTTTTTTGGGGTGTGGTGATACTACTGGCGCATATCATTGCTGTAGTGGCCTACACATGGTATCGGCAAGCGCTCAAGCAGCGTTTCAAAGAAATGGCTGATCTGCTTACGAGCAGTAAAATCGATTATTATTATATTCAGCGTCTTGGTGTTTATTACGAGAGTTTTATTGCAGTTGATGTCTCACGTCGTGTCATCTTTACTCATTGCGTTCACAGTCGCACAGCAGGCGAAGTTAAATTGATTGATGTGGACGAGGTCGTTGAGTGGATTACTTATGACCCGGGTACTAAAAAATCTACCAAATCCATTGCAGGCGGAACTGGGGCGGTAGGTGCTGCAGTGGCCGTTGGCATGGTTGCATCTAACGTCATTGGCGATACGCTGGACCATATCGACCGTTTAAACGAAACCGGACTTTACCTGCGGATCAAGGACCCATCTAAGCCAATGATTTTCACCAAGATGAGCTATGAATCTGCACAATCCTGGTCCAATCTTTTGAAGCAGCTATCTGAGCAGACGCTGCAAAATAAAAGCCTCCCAACACCCGTACAAGGGTGAGATGTGCGGCGCACGTCAAGCTAGTTGTCACCTGAATAAAGCAGATTTGTTCAATAGCAACCCGCGACTGTCACGGGCGGCGCATGTCAAGTTCCATACAAAACGGCATAGCGCCGGATGTGAGCAGCTTCTCAAGGTAATCTGCCCACTCCTGCATCATCTTTTTGCGCTCATCCAAGTATCGAGTGCGGTTGTACGCCCGCCCCAGCGCATCTGGCACGGCATGAGCCAGTTGATGCTCGATGACCTCGGGCCGGAAACCCAGATTCTCGGCCAGCAAGGTCCTAGCGACCGCCCGCCAGCCGTGGCCGGTGATTTCGTTCTGGGTGTCAAAGCCCATGCGCCTTAGTGCAGCGTTGATCGCTGCATCGCTGATGGGCTTGCCTGGTCGGCCGGCAAAGACATACTCGCCACGGCCGGTCAAGGGGTGAAGCTCCTTGAGGAGGAAAAGCGCTTGGCGAGACAGTGGCACGAGGTGCTCGACTTTGGTTTTGCTGGCGATGAACTTCCACTCGGCTTTTTCAAAATCCACTTCGCTCCAGCGCATGTGCCGCAGCTCGCCGGGCCTGCAAAACATCAAGGGCAGCAGCCGCATCGCGCAGGCAACCTGCAGCGACCCTTTGAATGCGCCTATGGCGCGCAAGATGGCACCAACCTCTTTTGCCTCGGTGGGTGCGGCCATGTGTTTTTTGGTTCTGATTGGTGGCAGTGCCCCCTTCAAGCTAGCCGTAGGATCCATCGTTGCTCTTCCAGTGGCCACGGCGTAGCGCATGACTTGCCCGATGCCGGCTAGGGACCTATGCGCCGTCTCTAGCACCCCGCGGCCTTCTATCCGGCGCGCTACGGCAAGCACCTCGGGCGCGGTGATGTCAGCAGCAGGGCGCTTGCCCAGCCAGGGCAGCACGTCGCGGCTCATCCTTGACCAGACTTTTTCAGCGTGCTTCTCGACCCAGTTGTGCTTGTGCTTCTCAAACCACTCGGTGGCAATGGCTTCAAAGGTCTCTGCTTGAGCGATCTTTTCGACCCGGCGCTGCACGGAAGGGTCTTGGCCGACAGCCAGTTGCTTGCGCAGGTTGTCGCGTTTTTCACGCGCATCTTTGAGGCTGACATCGGGGTATGCGCCAAGTGCGAGCATCTTCTCGACACCGGCCGAGCGAAAGCGAAACCGCCAGAGCTTGGAGCCGGAAGGGTTGACCAGCAGGGCCAGCCCTTTTTCGTCTGTGAGCTTGTAGGGCTTCTCTTGCGGCTTGGCGGCACGCACTTTGATGTCGGTAAGTGGCATGTGGCTACGGGTGTTGAGGGTACGAACTGCGCGAACCCTCAGTGTACCCACACACGTACCCACAAAAAAGCCCGGATGTTGCTTGGCCCCGCTGGACGGCATTAGACGCTAATCGAGCGCAACCTTCTGTTTGTAAAAGAAAAAAGCCACAAAACTAGACGCTTTGTGGCTTTTCAGGATGTGTAACTGGTAGGCGCGATTGGACTCGAACCAACGACCCCCACCATGTCAAGGTGGTGCTCTAACCAGCTGAGCTACGCGCCTATGGGTCGGTTACAAGCTGGCGATTGTAGCACGGCTTTTTAGCGCCGGCGCACGCCACGCACCCCGGCCACGTCTTGCAGCGCTGCCATGACGCGCTGCACCCGGCTGGCGTCGGTGACCTCGACCGTGAAGGTCATCCAGGCCACCCCTTTCACGCTCTGCGTCTGCACGCCGATGACGTTGATTTTCTGGCTGGCAAAGGTGTCGGAAATGTCGCGCAGCAGGCCTTGGCGGTCGAGCGCCTCGATCGCCACATCGACGGCGTAGTGGGTGGCGACATCGCCTTTGGCGGCCACGCCGTTCCACTGCACTTCGATTACCCGGCCCGGGTGGCGCTGCGCCAGCGTGGCGTAGTCGGGGCAGTCGGAGCGGTGCACGCCCACGCCTTTGCCGCGCGTGATGTAGCCCCGGATGTCGTCGGGCGGGGCCGGTTTGCAGCAGCGCGCCAACTGCGTGAGCACCGAATCCAGCCCCACCACCAGCACGCTGCCTTGCGGGGCGCGGGCCGGGCTGTGGCGCGCCTTGCGCAGCTGCACCTCGTCTGGGGCTTGCAGCGCCGGGGTGGGGTTGAGCAGCTGCTCGAGCGTGCGCAGCGTGATTTCCTCTTTGCCCAACGCCTCGCACAGGCCGGCGGCGTGGTCGTAGCCGATGCGGCTGGCCAGTTCGTCGAGGTTGAGCGCGGTTTTGCCTTCGCGCTGCAACCATTTGTCGAGCAGCTCGCGGCCGCGCTGCACGGTGCTGTGCACCGCTTGGGCATTGAACCAGGCCCGCACCTTGCTTTTGGCGCGGTGGCTCACCAGGTAGCCCTGCTCTGGGTTGAGCCAGTCGCGCGAGGGGCCGCCGTCTTTGCTGGCGATGGGGAAATTGGGGTCAGACCACGATTTCCCCAGTTACGTAAAATGAACATGAGAGGAAAGATATGTTCAGATTTTTTTGCTTTGCGTGTGTCTTTGCTTTATCGATCACCAGCGCCTGGGCGCAGGAGCGTTACTTTGACCTCAGTCTTTGCTCAAGCGATGCTGCGACAGATCTTTTGGAAATACAGGCTACTGGAGCCAAAGTGACCAAGCCCGCCCAGCTCGGCTTCAACTCAGCCCGAGTGATCGTCGAGGGCTATCGGTTTTCTGATGAACACAACATCGACATGCGGCTGACCTTTTACAAGGGCCGGTTGATGGAAATCTACATCCCAATTTTTGATCCACATTGGCACCGCAGACTCTTCATGGGTGGGTTTGCCTACTTTTTGAGCAATGCACTTGTGCACAAGTACCGTGGCGCAACTGCAGTTGGTTACCATAATAAAGGCGGTGTAGACGTGAGGCAGTGGCTGGTTGCTGATGGTGCGGTGCTCATTAGCCATCAGCTGAACCAGTACGCTAATTCCGGTAGGGAAGATAGGGACAGGGTAGAATATTTTACTTACACATGCCAAGAGCTGGTGGCCGCTCGATCTGAAGAAATGAGCCAGGAGAGGCGACAGCAGGAGATCCAGCGAGAAAGAAGGATCAGAGACGCCGCAGGGAAGATCTAGCAGGCCGTTGAAAAACCCCTTCTGAAATTGTGGTCAAAATAAATAAAATAAATGGGGTCAGACCACGACTTCCAAGGTCAAGGGCATGCACTCCTGGCAACTAAACCTGCACAGGAGTGATGCCCCGGTGAACGAGGTTGAGGGGCCAGTCGAGGCGGGGGTTGCTGCGTTGGATGGTTGAAGAGCGGCGGGCGGTGCTACTTGTTGACGTGGCTTGGTTTGGGGCTTGGTTTTCTTGCCTCGGAGTTGCTTTTGCGATCTGCTTCGGGGAGAATCATCGAATGCGTAAGGGACCGAGAGACTGGCGCAGCCGGAGCTGCGGTGCCTAGTCGGCCGGGCTTGCCTACGGCACGCCGGTTTACCTCGACGTCGGGGCGCGGATACAAGCTCAGTTCAATGGGAGATGTAGGATTGAGAAACACAAAGTGGGTTCATGGCGCCGTCAATTTTGAGGCATCCGGGTTGCCCGATGAACTGGGGAAATACGAAGGATTGGTGCCGATGCGCATGACGCTAGACCCGCTCACGGGAGCCGAGGGAACCGTGGTCTGACCCCAATTTCTGACCCCAATTTCCATTGTTCAACGCATCTGAACCCAAGCTTTGGCCGTGCATGGGCGCGCAAACACGCTCGGCTTGGGCCAAATTTGAAAAATCCAGAGCGGAATTCATATCCAAATGCGGATTCGGCTTGGGTTGGGCTTGGGCTGCTAATGGGGTCACGGATTCAGGGGAATATCAATGCCGTTACGCAGAATACAGCAGCCTGCTGAACTTGCTTTTCAGTCCGAGCGAGTCGAGTACCGGAAATCCGGCTGCGACGTTGCTAATGCATGCCGTCGAGTGCGTGACAAGGTCAAGCGCTCGTGAGCACATGATTCACATTGTTGCCGCATCGGGGTTGATTCATGAATTTGTTGTTGACCACATTGATTTCGTCAAAGAGAAACTGTAAAAACTGCCCTAACCCGGCAGTCCTCCGGACGCTGCGCGATAAAGCCGCGCAGCGTCCTTGACTTCTACGTTAAGTGCCAAGGGGATGCATCTGTGGATCTAACTATGCTCAAGTACGCCGTTCTGGCTATGACCTTTGGCAGCGGCCTCATCCTAATCGGCTACGAAGATCAAGCACGCATGAAGGGCTGGCCAGTTGGTGAACTGCTATCCGGTGACGCCTCATTTATGAAACTACCTGCCTTTGGTTGCATACTTTCTTCGGTCGCCATTTCTTTCTTTGCGTTTCAGTGGTGGTCGCTGTTTGTCACAATCGGCTTGGGCTTCACTTACGGTTTTCTAGCCTCCCAGATTATGAAATCCTGGGTGCAGTTTCCTGCAATTCTCGGCGCAATCAGCGGCTTCATCCTTTGTCCATTGTGGGTGCTTTAGCTGTCGCATCCCGGGAAGAAATTGGGTCAGACCACGATTTTCCCAACCCGCTGCCGACCGACTGGGTGGCACAGCAGGAGGTGGTGGCCGCGTTCGATTCTTGAACATGGCCGTCATTGGCCAACCCGCTTCAATCGGTTGATGCGGGCAACCATTTGATGCCCGCCACCCCTAAGTTTTTCTGGCTGATGTGGGTGCTGAGGATGGGCACGAGAGTCTGCACATTGGTCTCAAAGCGGTGCCGCCACATGGCTCGCAGCTTCTTCAACGCGTTTTCATTCCGGTAGATGCTGCCGTCCCAGTCGATGACCATCATCGCCACGTCCCCGTCGTCGGCCAGCATGCACAGCAGGGCGTCATCGGCGTCCTTGTCCAGCGATGCTTTCAGCTCAGCTTCATAGTCGGCCAGAACTTCAACGTAGAGGTCGATGCTCAGTGGGCTCTGCCCAGACAGTGCCGACTGCAGATCGGCGGTGATTTTCTTCATGTTGCTCATCGTAAACATTTTCGCTGCAAGGGCCCTGCTTACCTGCAGTCTATCGGATGGGCTACCCAGTGGGAGATGGTGACGGAGTTTGATGAAAGTGGCCGATTTCGGGCTTTTCGGCAGGCTGCCACCCACAGCACATCAGTGCGCTTCCCTGGGGAAATGCCAAAAGAAAAGGGCCCGGAGATTATCCGGGCCCTTGTATAGGGTGGTGGAACACGCAACCGAACCCGCGCTGGCCTTCCCAAGTGGTGTTCGTCCGCTCGAAATCAGTCCCGTAATATGTACTATTGCACCGGCCCCAAGAAGTCTCAAGCTGCGGCATATTTGACCTTGGGGTCTTGAAAGAAGCTCATCACCCGCTCGGGTGATTGCTCCAGCATGGCCATGTGCTCATTGGCTGCCTCGCGCAGCTTGGCTTTGGTGCGCACCGGTACCCGCTTGCCCATGGCCTGCTTGAGGTCCGCGTTGAGCCGCTCCTCGGGGTTGAGCTCCGGGCTGTAGCTGGGCAGGTAGAACACCTCGATTTGCTGCGTTCGCTCTGCCAGCCAGGCCTTGACCGGTTTGCTGTGGTGCACGCGCAGGTTGTCCAGAATCAGAAAAACCTTTCTGCCCGCATCCTTGATCAAGGCCTCCAGAAATTCGATGAGCCGATCAGAATTGAAGGCCTCGTCGATGATCATCCAGCGTGCCTTGCCCCGGTTGGTGACGGTAGCGATCATGGACAGCTTCTGGCGGGTGCTGCCCACTGTGTAAGCCACAGGGGTTGCACCGGCTGGGGCGTAGCTCCTGCCGCGCACGTCGGTGTTGACCAAGGCGGTTTCATCGCCCCAGTGGATTTCGCCTCCCTCGGCCTTGGCTTGCTCCTCTATCGCCGGGTAGCGCTCTTCGAGCCAGGCCTTGACGGCCTCGGGGCGCTGCTCATAGGCCTTTTTGATCGGCTTTTGCGGTGTGAAGCCCCAGCGCGCCAGGTATTTGCCCACGGTGCGCACGCTCAACTTGAGCTTGCACTCTTGCTCGATGAGCTGCATCACGGCACAGCGGTTCCACAGGAAGAAGACCATCTTCAACTGCTCGGGGCGTTTGTCGCAGATGAGCTTTTTGATGTGGGCCTCTTGCTCGGAGTTGAGCAAGCGGGCATCGCCCTTGGCGCGCCCTCGGCCTGCGGGTTTGATGACAGGCCAGCCGCCTTGCTCGAACAGATCGAGCGTTTTGCGCACCGTCGGGTAGCTCAAGCCCGTCATCTGCACGATTTGCATGACCTTGATGCCCTGCTTGTGCAGCCGGATGACTTGCTTGCGCCGCTCGTGCAACTGCTCTAGGGTTTGGTTTCTCGCGCTTTCTTTTTCCATGCAGGGTTGTAGCGCAAAATCAGCATGAAGTTCAAACTTTATTGGGCCGGATCAATAAGGCGGGGCTGCCCGGCTGCCGTCTCAACGTCGTCACAGCACCGCTTCCAGCCCTTTGCGCTCGATGAGGTTGAGGAGTTTGAGGGACGGGCCACTCGGCTTCTTGTCTCCTGCCTCCCACTTTTGCACCGTGGACACACTGGTGTTGAGCACGGCGGCGAACACCGACTGGCTCAAGTGCGCATGTTCGCGCAGCGATCTGATTTGCTGCGGCACCAGTTCGTGCACGCCGAGATGGCACAAAGCATCAAACTCGCCCATGCGCCGCTTGCTGATGAGCCCTGCGCCATGCAGCCCGCGTGCGGTTTCATGCATCTCATCTAGGATGCGACTTTTACGTTCGGTCGTTGTCATGGCGTACCTCTTCAATTTCGCCCACCGTCAGAGCGTTCTCCAGTTGGCGGTCATCAAACTCCAGCAACACCGTTGCCACCTCTTGGAGCGCCTTCAATTCATCCTTGTCGACGTTGGCACGCTCGTTCTTCTCGAACCCGTAGAGAAAGAACCATCGGCCCGCACGTTTGGTCGCTACGATGGTTCTGGCACCGCCACGTAGGCCTCGGCGTCACTTTTGCGATCGAAGGTCGCCGACACATCGGCGTGCCCCCGGCGGCGCACCCGCACCCGCACCCGCCATGTATCATTGCGTTTTTCCACCGCCATATCTGTGCCCCAAATGTGCCCAAAATCTCAGCAAAAACTCAAAAGCACGTTGTAAATCAATTTTCTATAAATTGCCCGAAGCCGCCTCCTGAGATCTTAAACGACCCGTCTCGTAAACACTAAAAGTTATCCTGAATCCGTGACCCCAATCCCCACCCCTCTCCAACACCCCATCCACGATGTTGCAATCGCCGCATTTCCCCGCTTTCGGTGCATTTGCAGCATTTTTTCTGCGGCATGAGGCTGTTGTCCAAGGTTTTTCCGGTGCCTCTGAGGGTGTTTTGGCACCCGATGGCGTCACACGCCCACGCCGGGCCCCGCAGTGCGCTGCATTTTTCGGAATCCGTGAGTTGGTTGCTGCGCTGCGGGGTTGCGTCAGCACGGGCCGTAGGCCGTTGGGGCCGCTAGGCCCGTCTTCATGCGGCCAAAGGCGCGCTCAAACACCGCAAAGCCACTGTCGCTGCCCGATATCCCCAGCACCCAGCCCCTGGCATGGCTGATGATTCTTGCGGCAAACGGCGGCTGCAAGATGGGTGGTGGTATCAATCAATGGTGATTTGCGCTTTGTCAAGTGCAAGGCCGTAGCCACCGGATTTATTCTTTTTGCCACTTTCGATTTTGCGCCCGTTTTGATCCCAAATTTGCCTTGGCAGCAGGTGTTTAGCCAAACTCATGGGCAGCCACTCCTGAAAGGCATCCCTGAGGGTGTTGAGGCGCTGATCAAACCATTTGGCAGTAATGCCATCTTGCAAAATTTCGAGTGTGTTTTCACGCAACTGCCGATTACGGTCATTCCATCTCAGCAGTTTTTTCAAGGATGCATCAAGTGTGTCGCCTGGTGCGATCTGGTAGATCTGCAGCAGTTCGTCGCAAAAAAGTTTGCTCCAGTATTTATCTGGTTTGCTGCTGCTGGGGCGGTTGTTGTCGGTTTCACCGAGGCAAGTGGCATTGGCCATCAGCCGGTAAAAAGCAAACTCCAGCAAATTGGGCGTGATCGACTTGCGCAGCGTTCCCTGCTCGTCGCTGATTTCGATGCGCTGCTCGGCGCGGTGCAAGCTCAGGCGCAGTTGCTCGGGTTGCTCGGCCAGGTTGATCCAGCCAATGAGCTCGCGCAAATTCACCCCGCTCCCATCCCGGTTGTGCAGCAGCAGGGCGGGCAATTCCTTGCGGTGCCGAATGAAGGGAATGTCGGCCAGTTCCACTTTGGCCAGCGCCGGATCGAGCATTTTGCCGTCGCGTGTTTCCAGCAGGCCACCCTGGCGCGTGGGGTAAAAGAAACTGGGCAGGTTTTCGTATTCTTGGCTTACCAAAATATGGCTCAAGCTATCGCCAACGCGGCCAAATAGGCTCATGGCATAGCCGAGGTAGAAGGTCATGGTCTTGCGCCCGCCAGCGAGCGAGGCGTGAATGGCGCGCTGGCGGTTGGCGTCAATCTTTTCATCGGTAAGGTTGCGCACCTCGGTCACAATGAAGTTAGCCAGCGCCTCGTGATCCTCCACGGTGCGCGCATCGTCCACCAGCCGACCTTGGGCATCGGGCACCACGAGTATGTCGGGCTCGGCAAAGGCCGGACAGGGCACACCCAGTTCGGTGCACATGCGTTCCAAAATGTGCTCTTCGATCAAGCGCATGGCGCCACGCTTGCCCACCGTGGTGGTGATGATGCGAATCTGGCCCGGCCAAGGCTTGCCCTGGGCGTGCATGGCGTACAGCGTTTCGGTGACCACTTGGGGCGTATTGCCGACGATGGAGAGCAGCAGATGCTTCATGGCGTGTGAGGGTTTCAAGCTTGATTCAGCAAATTCCAGCAGATTTCAGCAGGCTGGCACGATCGTAGCAAATGTCCACGTCTGCAGCTTTGCAGCGCAGGCAAAAATCATCCAATTGGTTATTAGTCTGTAGTTGCAACTTCAGATGAGGCCCAATAAACAGGGTTTTTTTGGTCTTTCCAAAATGGTTCTCAAGGCTCGATAGTTGCTCCTGCATATGCTTGGGCTCGAAATTCTTGGGCAACCCGGCCTTGACTTCAATGACCCGTGTTGCGCCGCGGTAGTGCAGCAGCAGATCGGCTTCGCGTTTGCTGCTGGTGCGTGCGTCGTCAAGGCCGCCCACCAGGTTTCTGGCAATTGCGCTCTCTGGCACGCCGGCCTGGTGCAGCCAATCGTAGCAAAGCTGCTCCAGCCACGCACCGCTGATCCAGGCTTTGAAATGCGCTTGTTCGTCCTTGCATTTGTTGCCTGGCAGGTTTAGTTTGGCTTGCTCGCGGCTCAAGACCCCAGGAACCAAGGCGTTGCAGCGCTGCAGCCAAGTATCCAGTGCAGGCCAGTCTAAGCTGGGAGGCAGTGGCACCACGCTGGTGTGGCTTTTCTTGTGCTCATCTTTATCACGGCCAGCGCTCCAGACCTCTCCCAGCGCATCAAACAAGGTCTGCAAGGTGGGGTCGGCGCGGTTTTGAGCCTCCCAAATGTCCTGAGCCAGTTTTCCGCTGGCCGGGTGCTGGATCAGTGGGTTGAGCGGGGCATTGCGGGTGCGCGGGTTGTACAGCGCAGCCACGTCCAGCGCGTGGGCATCTGCTAGGCTCATGGTTTGCAGCGCGGTGAATTCATGTGCAGCCGCATTGTTCGCTTGCAGCAACTTCAGCACCTGCAGCTTTTGCTGCGAAATCGCCTTGTAATCCAGCTCCGCCCACGAGCCGGCCGCCAGCAGAGCCGCCGTCATGGCTTTGGTGCCGCCGGTGAAGTTGAGAAGGCGCGGCAGCGCTTGCAAGCCTGGCTGATTCAAATAGGGCAGCAGCACCTCTTGCACCCAAGCTTGGCACTCCAGCACGTCGTCGCCGCCCAGCTTGGCGGCATCGTTTTGGCAATCTGGCCGGTGCAGGGTGATTCCGGGTAAGCGGGCCTTGAGCACATTTTCTAGGCGCTCTGCGCCTTTCCTAAATTCCTGCCTGTCGCTCACCACAAGCAGCACGTGGCTGGGGCGGCGCGCCAAGCAGGATTCCAGCTCCGCCACGTTAAACCCAGACACGACGCAGACATAGACCATGGAATTTAGGTTTGAGATCATGGCGCTGGGTTTGTTAGTGGAAGTTGAACGGCAGGCACTGGCGCAGGGCGGCATGAATTTGCACCCGGCTGCATGTTGCGCTTTGGGCTTGCTGCGCGAAGCAGGCCAGGGCCTCGTGCGGCGCATCGGGCAGCAGTTTGGCCAGATGTTCCAAATCGCAAGGTGGCGGGGCCGCAGCCACTTTGATTTGCAGGGCCTGGGCCAGCAGCCGCAGCACTTCGGCCATCCAGAGCAGGACTGGGGCCTCCCCGTCGGCTTGGCATTGCTCAATGGCCTGGGTGAAATGCTGGGCCGCCGCTTTGGCTTGACCACTGTCGAGCAACAGCCAGCCCCGGTAGGCGTTGATCAAAGGCCAAGGGTGGTGCTGATCGTATTGCCACTGCGGACGCAACTCCAGATAGGCTTTTCGGGCTTCGGCATATTGGCTCGGAAAGGTGGCCAAGATGCGCAGCCAGATGTGGTGCGCATAGCGCCAATCGTGCCCGCTGTGGGCCAAAGAGCGGCTGATTTCGGCAGGCTTGGACTTTTTGATTGCGCTTTTGAAATACGGTTCCAGCTCCAGCTTGGGTGCCACCGCTTCGGCTGCGGCTGCAGCAGCCTGAACTTGGGGCGCGGCCAAGGCGAGGGATTGCTCCTCGGGCGCGGTGGCGCTCAACTGCGCCAGCAGGCGGTAATTCTGCGTTTGCGCCATTTCGCGCTTGGCCTGGGCCGGGTCGGACAAACGCCCTAAAGCTTGCAGCGCCCGATCAAAATGCCCTAGCGCCGCCTCGGTGCGGCCCATGAAGGCCTCGATCTGCCCCAGGGTGGAATGCATTTTGGCGTGGTTGAGCAAGCCAGCAATGGCGAACGGGCGCGACAACCAGTCGGTGAGCAAGGGCCGCATGGCTTCAAACTGAAACACATTGGTGCTCGACGAGGCAATGCGCAAAATCGCATCGCAGGCTTCGAACGGGGCCTCATCGGTGTAGGCTTCGATCAGTTCCTTGCAGCGCTGATGCCGCTCTGTGTTGACCGCACCGCGGTGGTTCTCGATGGTAATGCGCGCCGCTTCCAGCGTAAAGCGCTCGGCGGCCGACAATAGGCACTGCTCTCCGGCAAAAACCTCGAGCCAGTCCAGGGCGTAGGCGAGTTCGTTCAAATGGTATTTTTTTGTGCGCATCAAGTAGCGCACATGCTGCAAATATTCGTTCCATTGCCGGGGCTTGTTTTTCTCTATTGCACCTAGTTGATGCAGGCAATGGCGCAACAGGCCGGTTTCGGGCTCGCTGGCTGCAGCGGTACACAACTCGTACCAGGTTTCGGTGGCCAGCGGCTGGCCGGACCAAACGGCGGTGTAGGTGCGCTGCAGGGCGCGGTCGCTCGGGCGCAGCAGGCAGTGCCCGAGCCAGCCGGTTTTCTTGAGGCGGTCGATGCTGTGTTCTTTGGTGCTGCCCCAGGTGTAGGCCACGGCATCTGCATAGCCGTTGTAGGGGTGCGACTTGTCGATGAAATCGATGATCAAACGCATTTTGCCGTAGCGCTTGGGGTCGAGGCGGCGGAACTCGCTTTCGAGCGCTTCGCGGATGGCGCCTTGGTTGGTTTCAGGCGAATAAAATTGGCGCTTTTCGATCAAAAACTCGACACTGCTGTTTTGCTCGGTAGGCAGCGGCAATTGCGCCAGCACCCAGCGCATCAAATGAATGACGTGGCCGATCCAACTGTTGGCTTGCGTCGCCGGGTCGAGTACCGTAAAGCCAAAGATTCCGGTCTGGCTGCTTATGAGCTGATTCACCACTTGGTCGATGCGCTCGGGTTGTTCACTGACCGCATGAAAATCCCACAGATCCGGCAATTTGGCCGCTTTTGGAATGGCCACCGCCACCATCCGCCCCAGGCTGGTGTTGTCCATGTTGAGATGATTGGCGTCTTCGTCAAAAACGGAACCGGATTCGTCGATCACAATCTGCCAATGTGCGCTGGGTGCCAGGTGGCGCAAGCTGTTGGGGTGGGGCTTTCCGGGTGCTTGCTTGACGGCAGTCAGGGTGGTTGGATTCTGGCTGCTAAAGGCCGGCTTACTAGCCCGTTGAGCCATGTTCTGAAGCAACCCATCGTAGCTTTTTTTCAGATGCTCGCGGATGCGCTCATTGCTGGCCTCGTGCTGGCGTTCTTCGAGCCAGCGCGTTGTGTCTGGGCTGTTGCCGTATTTGTCGAACTGGCGTTTGAGCTCGGCGGCCAGTTGGCGCGCCTGTTTACCGTCATAGCAGGCTTGTTCGAAGCGCTCTTGCTCCAAGGGCTCGCGTTCGGTGTTGAGTTGAAACTTGAGTCGAAGATATACGAGTTCATGCGCAGTGTCCGGCGTTTGGGCGCGGGCGCACAACAAAAAAGCCTCATTCAGAAATTTCTCGATCTGCTGTTTGTCAATCATGAAAGCCTCCAATTAAAACCATTCAACTGCATTGGCCACCGCAGGGCTGCAAGCCCGGTGCGCCAGCCCTTGGCAAGCCGCATTATCCGCTCTGCGCGAGGCACTTTGGCCGTTGTTTGCAAATGTTGCCATGCGCCCCGGCGCAGCTCAAACCTCGCGCAAGTCCACCACGATTCCGGGCATTTTTTTGCCAGCGGCGATGCGCTCCGGGTCGATGGTGGATGCTCGGGTATTCGAGATCGCCCGATCCAGCAAGCCCTTGATCTCCGACGGCCCCAGGCGTGGGTGGCGTGCCACAAAATCGGCCGGCTCGCCCTCCCAGCGCACCTGTGGGCGGCTGCGCATAAAGGCTTGCACCACTTCGCACAAGGATTGCTCGTCGGGCGTGAAATCGAAATGCTCCGAAAAGCGCCCCATGCGCACCATGGCCGCATCGAGGTCTTGGGCAAAGTTGGTGGCTGCCACGAAAAACACATCGTGCAGTTTGCGCGGCCCATCGATGACCGATAGCAGCTTGTTGGTCACTTCCTTGGCGTAGGGGTTGCGGTTGCTCTCGCGGCTTGCCAGCACGCCCTCGGCCTCGTCGATGAAGATGATGCAGGGCCGAATGTCGCGGGCTTTTTTCACCAGCTTGTCGATCTTGTCGGGAGCCGCGAGCAAATCGGGTGAGCTCGTCGCCAGAAAACGCCAGCCCGTTTCCAGTGCCAAGGCCTGCGCCGCAGCCGTTTTGCCGGTGCCAGCCGGACCGTGGAACACGGCACCTCGTGGCAGGGTGCCGCCCGATTGCTCTATCACTTCGGGGTGCTTGAGCTTGGTCACCAAGAGATCCAGCTCGCGGCGCAGCGCGGCCGGAAACTGCAATTGATCCAGCCCCAAGGTGCTCTCGGACAAGCGCGTGCCGCTGCCTGCAGCCAGATCGTCGATCACGCTGCGCAGCAAAGGGGCATCGATTTGCAGGCTGGCGTCTTCCTTGAGTTTGCGCGCCGCGCCCTTGGAAATGGCCAGGATGCGGGTTGCAGACCAATCTTCCCAGCGCCGCAGGATGCTCTGAACCGACTCCGCGTTCATGCGCTGCTCGTAGGGCTTTAGGTGCGTCATCAGCAGCGCATGTCGCGCCTCCCGATCGGGCGGCGGAACCTCGACTTTGGCATCGAAGCGGCCCTCGCGCACCCCGCCCTCATCGAGGTTGTCGCGAAAGTTGGTTGCGGCCACGATCAGCACCCGATGCCGCAACAAGCCCTTATTCAGGTCTGCGATGGCGGTCAGGAAGGTGTTGGCGTTGACCAAGTTGTCCTGGCCCGCTGCACCGCCCGAATTCATGCTGGCGCGGTCGCCCATAAAGCTGTCGAATTCGTCCAGGAACAAAACCACCGGAGCCTGCGCCCGTGCGTCGGCAAAAATGCGGGTGATGTTTTCTGCGCCAGCGCCCATCCAGCGGCTGGTCAATTCCGAGGTGCGGGCCTCAAGGAAGTTGAAACCAATCTCGCCCGCGAGCGCCTCGGCCATAAAGGTTTTGCCATTGCCAGGGTCGCCGCTGAGCAAAATGCCGTTGCCACCGTCTTCCTCAAAATCCTCTACCGACTTGAGCAAGTGATACTTGAGCATGTTCATGCCCACCACGGCATCGAAGCTGTGCTTGGGGCGGCGCGCCGGGAACATCGGCGACGCTTTGGCCGCATCCGGCGCGCCGTGCGTCCGAGCAGAGGGCGCGCGCACCCATTCCTGTGGCTCAAGATCGGGTGGGGCGGGTTGTGGCTGCGGCTGTGGCTGTGGCTGTGGCTGCGGCTGTGGCTGCTGTGCTTTGCCGCCAAACCGGCCTTTGAGCGCAGACCAGTTGGCTTGGCGCAGGCGCTGCAAGGCATGGAAAATCAAGCTGCTTGCCAGCACCGAAAGCATGGCGGTGAAGGGCCACCAAGAGAGCGCGCCAGCAAATGCACCGGTTCCCATCGTGCCGCCCAGGGCCGAGACCAAGGCCGCCATGAGGACCGCGCCTTGCGCCCAAGCCCCTAGGTTGAGCGCCAGCCAGAGCCCGACAAAAAACTCGGTAAACGGAATCCAGGCCCAGGTGTGCCAGCCGCGCCCGATCAGCTTGAAGGCGTAGTAAACCGCAGCGGCGCAAATCGACAACAGGGCCAGCATGGCGAGAAAGGAATACCCCGCGCCACCAAACACCAGGAGCGCGGACAGGCCGGCAAAGGTGCGGATGGCGTGCGAGAAAAGCACTTTGTTTGTCATCTTCAAGCTCCCTGATTCGATTTTTTACACTTTCAACCTAGGCGGTGCTGGTCGCAGCCAGCGCATCACGCGGCCCCATTGCCCACCAATACCGTTCGCAGTGGTTTGATTGTGCACGATCAAAGGCCGCTGCCGCAGCCAGGCAAGCTTGCCAGATGGCCGCTATAGCAGCAACGGTCGCACAGCGGCCCTGCCCCGCCCGTGCGCACACCTGCGCACAAAGCAGGCCCAGCGAGCCACCGGCTACTCCGGGCTGCTGGCCATGGTGCCGCGCTTGACCATCTGGGAAACCGAGTCAGACCAAGGGTTCCAACCGCTCCCTTTGGCAACAAGCGCATTGGAAAGATGCCATAGGAAACGGGTGCCAGCAAACGGCTTCTTGGCTGGCCGCAGGTTTAACGGCTGGGGCGGTCTGCGATTATGAGGAAAGGAAAACGTGGTCTGTCCCCGATTTTTCCCTGACGATGTCCAGCCAGAAGTTTGTGTCTCAATCCCTTTGAAATCAGGGCATGGTTGGCACAGCGATTTTCTCCGTCTTCGAGGATCTGATTGCCGGAAAGGAGTCTCAATCCCTTTGAAATCAGGGCATGGTTGGCACCATCATGGCTCGGAACTGCACCGTAAACGCGGAGTCTCAATCCCTTTGAAATCAGGGCATGGTTGGCACTGTAAATTCCATTTACGCGAAAATTGAAGAGATGTCTCAATCCCTTTGAAATCAGGGCATGGTTGGCACCATCACATTGCGACGATAGAAGCAGCTGCGGCTGGTCTCAATCCCTTTGAAATCAGGGCATGGTTGGCACTTGCGGCGTTTGCCGCAGCGGTCACTGCGGTGATGTCTCAATCCCTTTGAAATCAGGGCATGGTTGGCACTCACTACATCGCGGTGTACCACGTCGCCACCAGGAGTCTCAATCCCTTTGAAATCAGGGCATGGTTGGCACTTTCTGCAGCCCGCGAAAGCGGAGCTGATGTGGGCGTCTCAATCCCTTTGAAATCAGGGCATGGTTGGCACGTAGTAGCCGCCCGGACACGGGCCGCCGGGAGGGTCTCAATCCCTTTGAAATCAGGGCATGGTTGGCACTGCAAGGCAGTCGGGGATTACCGCAGCGAAAAGCGAGTCTCAATCCCTTTGAAATCAGGGCATGGTTGGCACATAACCTCCTGCAGGAATTCCCTGCGAAACCTAAGTCTCAATCCCTTTGAAATCAGGGCATGGTTGGCACACGGGCTTTGCCCGAAGCCGTGGCGGCGGCTACCGTCTCAATCCCTTTG
>Ga0209103_1000177_pt1 | contig 19502 bp, 16 predicted proteins | sample 4C3metaG_FD_184152 | JGI IMG/M metagenome (GOLD analysis project Ga0209103, IMG submission 184152) | Freshwater bacterial and archeal communities from Indian Creek, Illinois, USA - 4C3 metaG (SPAdes) (version 2) | ecosystem: Environmental > Aquatic > Freshwater > Unclassified | place: USA...
CTTTTTTTGATTCTTTACGCACATCTAAACCGGACACTTTCGCTTCACCTTTATAATGAGTCAGCATCGTAGTCAGTACGTTTATGAGAGTTGTTTTTCCGGCGCCATTTGGACCAAGCAACGCCACTGGTAAAGACCATTCAAAGTCCAGATCAATTCCGCGCAGAGCTTGTATTTCCCTATAACTTACTTTTAGATTCCTTACGCTAACCGAAAATTGATTTGAGCTCAATAGAATCACCTCCGTTTTTTTGACCGCATGGTCAATAGTACCATGCACTGACCACATGGTCAATATAAAGTTCAGGGCTGCCGTAAGAATTCCCTTTCTCATTTAAGTCATTTGCTGTCCTAATTCTTACATCAAGGGATGTGTCAATAACCCCGTCAGACTGTGTTAAAACCTATAGAATTTATGCATTAAGCTAAGCCGTTTCATGCCAATTTCTCGTTTCCTCATATTTTTTTGGTAGACCTCCCGCAGCTATTCACTCTTAACTTTGCTTTTCATGCAAAGAGTATAAAGAGCAATTACCCTTGGACCCTTGCATATTTCTTAAAATATATTTTAACAACACCACCTATGATATGGAAGGCGAAATCCACGGATTTTTGCTGGTTCGACATCTCATAAATAACCCTAATTCAGTGTATGAATAAACTTCCCACAATCTTCTACATCATCGAAAATGGCTTAATGGTTTATCCCTCTCATAATAATATGGTTAATTCCGCTTTTGCTTTTTATCCTAGGTACTCGGGCCACAAAAATCAGCTCTTTAGTGCGCTTTGCCATAAAGGTAATTCTATGTGTCAATAACCCCTTCCCTTTGTCATCCTGTGCATTACCCAAGGTTCAGTCTCCAAACACTTCCGCCAATTTAATCTCCATGTCCTCAAATATGCCGGGCTTCAACTCATCCTCCGTTGAGTATATTTTATGTCTGCCATACTTGTTGTTGTCTTCAAGCTTATATACCAATACCGTGTTATTGTGCGGGTCGATTATCCAGTATTCTTTTACACCTACGCATTCATACAGCAAAAACTTGTCTTCCATATCCTTCTTAGCCGTATGAGGAGATAATATTTCCACAATAAGGTCGGGAGCTCCTTTACAGCCTCTGTCATCAAGCTTTGACCTGTCACATATTACAACCATATCAGGCTGCACTACCGTATCTATGCTTTCATTCTTCTCACTTGCTTTCGGTAATCTAACATCAAACGGAGCATGATACACTTCGCATGTTTTACCGGTTAAGTATGTTGCAAACAGCTTTATGAGCTCTCTTAATATTTTTTGGTGTTTTCTCGAAGGAGCAGGACTCATATTATACGGAACCCCCTCTATCAATTCCCACCTTTCATCATCTGGCCAAGTCAGGTAATCTTTATACGTATACTTTTTATCAAATTTATTTATAGGTATACTCATGGTTCCAACTCCTTCTTCATATATACTTTTGAAACTGGTGTTATTATCTCAAAAGCAGCTGGCTATTACAATGTTTTTTGGATTTAATCGAAAAAAAGTCGTCAGTGACATGGGTAGTGACATGGTCAAGTAAGCGGAGCGCGTCACCGCGCCCGATTACTCGACTTTGTCACTACCCTTGATTTATAACCCTGATGTGCATACTCTCCATTACATCCAAAGCAGAACTGTTTAACTTATCATCATAACTTGCCACAGCGGAAGCATCTACAATTACTAAAGCCTCAGGTAACGCGGCTTTTGCAAGAATTGCATTGGATAAAACGCAAATATTTGATACAAGACCAATTAACTCAACACTATCATACTTCTTTTCCTCAAGATACCTGACAAGCTCAAGCGATCCGAAAGCAGTTTTTTCAAAACGTTGGTCTGCTTCCATACAATTATCCTTAACCATCCCATAAAGCTCCCAGCCGACTGTTCCTTTGATGCAATGCTTAACAGGCAGATTAACCCCCTCTTGCGTGCTTAAGTAGTCCTCGCTATGGGTATCGAAGGTAAAAGCGATATCGTGACCCTTATTTCTGTATTCGATGATTTTTTGTAATATAACGCCTTCAAGCATCTCCGCCTTCTTAAAGCCCAAAGCACCGTTTACGAAGTCGTTTTGATAATCGACTACAACAAGTATCTTTTTCATTGTGATTTATGCTCCTTTTTTATATGTCAAAGAGACAGGGTTTGTGTCACACTCTACACTCACCGGACTATCCCTCTTTTTATATGTGTCAATAACCCCATCCCTTTGTCACACTTCATGGAATATTTAGGTAAAACCAGACAAGTCCCTGTCCCCTTGTCTGCCCTTGTCTGCCCTTGTCTGCTTGTCACACTATATACAGAACGCCGCATAAAGAGGAACTGATTTTATGTCGCTTTCAAAACCAAAGTTTTTGGATGATATACGTATTGAATAAGCCGGATTATATTTACCTGTAAATTGATTCAAACTTTTTGATCTTACATTATCCGATGACTTAACCTCAATAGGAATAATATTACCTACCTTGTCCTGTATAACAAAATCTATCTCTGCTTTACCTTGAGATTCCCAATAATAAATCGTATATCCATTAGTGGTCAAAGCTGATGCCACATAATTCTCAGCCAACGCTCCCTTAAAGCCATCAAAGCTTGATGTTTCGCTTAATACTGCATTTGCTGGAATCCCAAATCTTGAGCAAAGAAGTCCTGTATCCGTCATATATAACTTAAAAGCAGAAAAATCGGTATACGCAGAAAGAGGCAGCTTACCCTCGTTAGTTTTGTTGCATCGAATTACAACTCCCGCAGCTTTTAGCCATTCAAGTGACATCTCATAATCATAAGCTCTTGCACCACTCTTTATAATCTTGTATTGAAACTTTTTGTTATCCTTGGCAAGTTGTGCAGGCAAACTGTTAAAAGCAGCCATTATCTTTGTTGTTTCGTTCGGAGAGGCGTATTTTGCCATATCAGCGATATATGAATCATTTATGTTCTTTTGCGAAGCCAGAATAAAGTTGAAATCCCCTTTGTTTAGATATTCAAGTACTACTTGGGGCATGCCTCCTGTAACAAGATATATCCTGTACAGATCAATAACCGTCTCATGTATCGATAACTTTTCATTACATATAAAGGCATCCCTCACAAGCTCTGCCATTTTCTCTTTACCCATTGCCCAAAGAAATTCTTCAAAGTCCAAAGGATAAAGCGTTAACATTTCTACCTTACCTACCGGATAAGAATACTTCTCTCTGTTCATTGCAATACCCAAAAGACTTCCTGCGGCGATTATGTGATATTCCTGAGCATTCTCACAGAAATATTTAAGTGATGTTAAAGCTCTCTCACAAGCCTGTATTTCATCAAAAACAATTAGAGTGTCTTCTTTGAGTATGCTTTGTCCTGACATCACTGATAATTCCCTTAAAATGCGCTCAGGCTTCAAATCCCGCTCGAAAATTTTAGCAAGCTCAATACTATCCTCAAAATTAAAATAAACAGAATTCTTATAGTGCTCTTTGCCAAAAGTTAAAACTGAATATGTCTTCCCTACCTGCCTTGCTCCATATAAAATCAGAGGCTTTCTATTCTCTGATTTTTTCCACTTGCATAATTTTTCAACAATTTTTCGTTCCATTTAATGTCTCCTCACTGCACTAATTATACCATAATAGTAGCAGATTTAATCATGGAGGTCAAAAAATAATTCATGCGCTTCGGAACAGGCTGTAATAGTAATGGCATAGATAACCTGCAAAATGCTCAAAGCACACTATACACCCACGAATGGATAGAATATAATTACATCAGTTGTTCTTTTATTTTCCTGCAGAATCGCTCGATTCGTCTTAAACAACTAAGATTCTGCAGCATCAGTAGCAAATTACAATTACGGCGGAGGTAATAGTATGAAAGCAGTCATATTTTATTTTTCGGGAACAGGTAACACATCATGGTTGTCGCATGAACTGGTTTCACGATTAGAAAAAGCTGGTTACGTCACATCCGCCCTCTCTATTGAAAAAATAACATCCTTAGAAGCTGATTCTCAGATTGCGGATTCAGACATCATCGGCTTCGGATATCCGATTTACGGTTCCGATTTACCGCACAACATGAAGGAATTTATTCTCGCCTTAACTCCCGTTTCTTCAAAATCTGCATTTGTTTTCTGTACTCAGTGGAAATGGTCTGGCGATGGCTCTCGTGCAGGATCGCTGTTTATAAATGAGAAAGGCTTCAAAACGCTTTGGACAGAGCACTTTTTGATGCCCAACAATGTCTGCACGCCTATTCTGCCTTTCCCATATACAAACACCCGGCATAAGATTGAACCCGTACTTCGCAATGCCGCAAAAAAAGCCGATAAATTTGTAAAGTCAATCATCGGCACCAAGACGTTTCTTAGGGGATTCAATCCTTTGTCTGCAGCTGCGGGAAGTTTGCAAAGAAGCCCTTTCCGCAGAGCGTTTCACAAGCTGCGTGATGATATTGGCGTAAATATGCAATACTGCACAAATTGTCTCCTTTGCGTTAATATCTGCCCATCCGCTAATCTTTCTCTTGAGGACGACGGGATTAAAACTAGAGGCAGCTGTATCCTCTGTCTGCGCTGTTATAATTTTTGTCCGGTATCCGCTATTACCTACAGAAAAATTGCCCACAATAAAAAACGAGGTGTGCCATACAGAGGTCCGAGCGGCCACTGGGATAGCAGTGTGAACGCTTCTTGGCACGGTAGCAACGACTGACTATACCTGCTCAACCTTCATAGCCCTCATCGCATTGAGCACCTAATCGCAACTCCTCCGTCTGAAAGCTGCCACCCAAACAAACCGACAATCCACAAGTGCTATAAGAAATATAACGCCGTCTAGATGCACATTCTCCCCGGTCGCACGACGACGTAATTTCCAGCCTTAGAAGCTTTATCTCAGCTCCAGCCGAAGCATAAACTGTTAAAAAGACATTCAACAATCAAATGCTTTTTGATTTCGAGTTGGAATAAACATCAAATGCTACCGCTGCCAGCAAGACAAAGCCTTTTATCGCTTGCTGCCAATCAATGCTGACACCAACTATAGACATACCGTTATTGAGAACACCCATCAAAAGTCCCCCGACAATTGCGCCTACAATTGTACCAACACCACCTGTCGTTGAAGCACCACCGATAAAACAAGCCGCTATAGCATCCAGCTCAAAACCGGTTCCGGATTTTGGCGTGGCGGAGTTCAAACGTCCGGTAAAAATAATACCTGCAAGAGCCGCCAAAAAACCCATGTTAACATACACCCAAAAAAGTACTTTCTTCGTCTTAACACCTGAAAGCTTAGCAGCTTTTGGATTACCTCCGTAAGCATAAATGTGTCGTCCCGGTATAGTTTTAGTTGTAACAAAAGTGTAAATTAAAACCAGAGCAGTCACAATGACAAGAACCATAGGTATCCCCCTATGTAAAGCAAGTGCATACGTAAATGCATTTATCACAAGGATTATGAACAATATCTTAGCAATGAACATACCCTTAGGAATAACATCGAACTTATACTTTCTCTTGCTAGCCCTAGCATTGAGCTCTCCCCACACAAATAAAACAGAAGCTAGTAACCCGAACAAAATCGCCAACAAATTAATCCCTGGAATATTAGCAATATCAGTAACAAAACCTGCCGCTAAAAAGTTGTATTCGGCAGGCAAAGGAGCCAAACTCGTTCCCTGCAGAATAACGAGTGTAAGTCCTCGAAATAAAAGCATACCTGCAAGGGTTGCGATAAATGCCGGTACTCCGACATAAGCAATCCAAAACCCGTGCCAACATCCAATTAGTACGCCAATCAGCAAAGATATCAGGATTGCGACATATACAGGCATATCCATATTCAAAATGAATACAGCAGAAATAGCCCCAATAAATCCTGCCACTGAACCAACTGACAAGTCAATGTTGCCGCCGGTCAATATACAAAGCAGCATTCCGGTGGCTAATATCAAAATATATCCGTTTTGAGCAATTAAATTTGAAATATTAAGCGGTCTCAGCAAGATACCATTAGTTAAAATCTGAAACAAAATAATTACTACCGCAAGCGCAATAATCATAACATATTGACGCAAATTACCCCTCAGTAGAGTTGCCACTCTGTCTCCTTGAATTCCTAAACCGCCTATCAAGCCACTTTTCTCATACTTCACACCAATACCTCCTTGGCACTATTCATTATAAGCTGCATTACGGCCTCTTGATCTGCCTCAGCTGCAGACAGTTCACCTACTATCCGACCTTCGTTCATTACATAGATCCGGTCACACATGCCTAAGATTTCCGGAAGTTCGGATGATATAAGCAATATGGTTTTCCCCTTCTCCGCCAGTTGGTTGATTATTGAATATATCTCATATTTCGCTCCCACATCAATACCGCGAGTTGGTTCATCCAGCAACAAAATGTCCGGATCCGCAAAAATCCACTTGCTGAATACCACCTTCTGCTGATTTCCTCCTGACAACTGTCCGGTTTTTTGAAGAATGCTTGAAGATCTTATCCTGAGCTTTTGCCTATATTCTTCACCAATCTTAATCTCCAAATTTTCATTTATAACAGAACGTTTACTAATCTTATCCAAAGAAGCTAACGGAATATTGCGTCGAATGTCATCAATTAATATTAATCCGGCAGATTTTCTGTCTTCCGTTGCGTATGCGATTCCATTTTTTATGGCATCACTTTCATGGTTCAATACCAATTCCTGACCATCCTTTTTAAGCGTACCTGAGAATTTGGATCCGTACGATTTGCCAAACAGACTCATGGCAAACTCAGTTCTCCCCGAACCCATAAGGCCGGATAAGCCTACTACCTCGCCACGCTTGGCATAAATAGATACATCTTTGACAACCCGTTTGGTTATATCCTTAGTGCTGTAAACATTCCAGTTCTCAACCTCAAGACGCACTTCCCCTATTTTATGGCTCCGCTTCGGAAAGCGATCCTTTATTTCACGGCCAACCATCCCTTTAATGATCCGATCTTCAGTAATATCATCCTTTTCCTTAATCATCGATTCAATCACTGCGCCATCACGGAGAATGGTTATCACGTCAGCAACTTTTGTCACCTCATTAAGCTTATGTGAAATAATGATGCTCGTTATACCATGTTCTTTTAAGTCGATGAGCAAATCCAGCAGATGCTTTGAATCTTCATCATTCAAAGCTGCGGTCGGCTCGTCTAAAATCAGAATCTTTACATCCTTAGCTAATGCCTTAATAATCTCAACAAGCTGCTGCTTACCCATGCCAATTTCACTTACGCGAGTATCAATGTTTTCTCTAAGTCCTACCTTATGAAGCATTTCAATGGAACGCATTCGTGTTTTATGCCAATCAATCACCCCAAACTTGCCTATTTGCTCATTGCCCAGAAAAACATTTTCCGCAATGGATAAAGTGGGAATCAAAGCAAGCTCCTGATGAATAATAGCAATACCTTTAGCTTCGCTTTCCTTAATGTCACGAAACTTACATACTTCTCCATTTATCACAATGTCACCTTCATAAGTTCCATAAGGGTACACGCCGCTTAGAATATTCATGAGCGTGGATTTGCCTGCTCCGTTCTCCCCTACAAGAGCATGTATATTCTGTGGCAATACTTCAAAACTAACATTATTTAAAGCTAGAACACCGGGAAATTTTTTTGTTATATTCCGCATTTCCAAAATATATTGATTCATGCCGAAACACCTCTGTCAACTTATTCAATCCATATAAACAGATGTGAACGCAAGATGCTTCCATTATATACTACAATCGGTTAGCAGCATAGATATCCGCTAACCGATTGTTTAAACATCCTGGTATCAACATTAAAATTGTTTATCTGATGTCATCCTCAGTCAAATATCCGGAATCTATAACAAGTTCCCTATAGTTTTCGACTGTAACTATATAAGGGGTTAAAAGATAAGAAGGAACAATTTTTACATTATTATGATAGGTAACTGTGTCATTGACTTCCGGTTCAACCCCTCTAATCAGTGAGTCAGCCATATTAGCCGCTACCGCTGCCAACTCTCTGGTGTCCTTCAGGATTGTTGAGTACTGCTCTCCGGAAATAATGAGCTTGATCGAGGCCGCTTCAGCATCCTGTCCGGTAACAACCGGCAGATTGTCGCCCGGAATATATCCGAAGGATATAAGCGCGGAGATTATGCCGCGGGACAAACCGTCATACGGAGATAGAACACCGTGTAATGTTCTTCCGTCCGCATAATTAGCCGCTAGTAAAGCATCCATTCTTGCCTGAGCAACTGCGCCGTCCCAACGCAATGTGCCGATTTCAGCCTGAGTCATCTGACCGGAAGGAACCACAACGGTACCATCGTCAATCAGCGGCTGCAGTATATCCATTGCACCCTGATAGAAAAAATAGGAATTGGTGTCATCCGGTGAACCTGCAAATAATTCAACGTTGAAAGGACCGTCGCCTTTAAGTTTTCTTAGTCCTTCCATAAGAGATTCCGCCTGTTGCTGCCCTACTTTACGGTTGTCAAAAGTGGCGTAATAGGATACGGCATCCGTGTTGACCAGCAAGCGATCATAAGCAATAATTTCTACGCCATCCTTGCCGGCTTGCGTTAAAGTTTCAGCAAGGGTGGACCCGTCGACGGCTGCGATAATTAGCACATCGGCTCCTTTGGTTATCATGTTTTCAACCTGAAGCTTTTGGGTAGGAATATCATCCTCAGCAAATTGGAGATCGACAGTATAGCCTTTCTCCTCCAGGAGCTCCTTTAGGGTATTGCCATCTTTAATCCAGCGTTCTGATGACTGTGTCGGCATAGAAATGCCAATCAAAGCACCTTGTTCTCCCTGCCCGTCTTGTGCGGCTTGGCATCCAACTAAAGCTAGAAACATCGCCAATCCCAGCGCACAGGCCAGCACTGTTTTGATAGACCGAAACCTCTTCTTGTTCATGTGAATCTCCCCTTCTTATAATATATTTTTTAGCCGAAGATCTAATCAGCTAAATTTAATAACATATTGATATTTTTTGTTTTTGTTTCTTTTCTGTTTGTATTGCTTCATATTAGCACGCATCAATCACTTCGTCAAGTACTGATTTATTTTTTTTGTTCGTTTTGTTTGTATTGAAGTTTGCCGAAAAATAAGATAAGATGATATATATAATAATCACTACAAAGTAAAGATTGGGTGCGGCAGTGTTTGCGATTGAACGTATCAGGATCATAAAAAATCATCTCATGAAAGAAAACAAGGTCTCTGTCGCAAGGCTCAGCGAACTATTGAACGTGACCGAGGTAACCATTCGACGAGATCTTGAAAAGCTGGAACAGAAAGGTTTTCTTCAGCGCACTCATGGTGGTGCCATACTGATTGATCATTATGAGGAGGAACCTGCCGAAGAGTTATTTGACCGATATACTACTCAGCGTCAGGAGATTGCCGATACCGCATTTCATTTGGTTTCAGACAATGACATGATAATGATAACCGAAGGTATGACAAACGTTTACATAGCCAAAAAGCTGGCGACGAAAAGAAATCTGACCGTATTGACCAACGACCTTCGTGTTGCCCTTGAATTTTCAGATTCGCCGAATAACAATGTCATTCTTTTAGGTGGCGACCTTCACGAACATGCGGTCTACGGCCAATTAGCCATAAACAATATGCAGTTCTTCTCCTTTAAGCATTTATTCTTGGAGGTAGATGCGGTAAACAAGCATTCTGGTATGATGGTATCAAGCATCAGCAAGGCTTCCCTGATTCAAAAGGCTGTTCAGGCTGCGGAAATCATTTCGGTGGTCTGTCTGGCGGAATGTATCGGTTCAAATTCCTTATTCCGCATCGGCAGTATTGATATCGCTGACAAGTTTCTAACCAACTCTTCCTTGGACAACACCTACAAGGACTACCTTTTTGATATGAATATTCAGGTATATACTTCCGTAGACGTCTATGAACAATAGCAAACATACAGATCTAAGGAGATTGTCATTTGAACACACCGCTATTGCAATTGGAAAATATCCGCTTAGAACTGGAGAATTTTTCTCTATTAGACGTGAGCCTTGACTTGCTCCCAGGAGAGGTCCATGTCATTATGGGAGAAAATCGCTCCGGAAAAAGCCTGCTGATGCAGGTCATAAGCGGCATTGTGCCTCCTGACTCAGGCAAAATCAGCTTGAACGGCTTGGAAATCAAATCTAAGGCTCATAAAGCCAGCTACGGCGATATCCTCTATATACGTCAAGATGCGGACATTATGCCTAATCTGACTATCGCAGAGAATATGTTTTTCAACAATCTCCCTTATAAAAACAACCTGATGAAGCAGATTGATTATGATAGATTAAATTACACGTGCCAGCTCTTGATAAACGAGTTAAAACTGCCCTTCTCCATTCATGACAAAGTTTCTTCCTTAGGTCTTGCCCAGCGCCAGTTTATTGAATTTTGCAGGGCTTACATTTCCAATGCCAGAGTTATCATCCTGGATGAACCCTTCGCATCGCTTACAATCTATGAACGTCAGCTGTTACATAGCGTTGTCAGAAAGATCCAAGCTAAGGGCACAGGGATCTTCTATATAACTCACCGCTTAGAAGATGTCTTCCTGCTTGGAAACCGTATAAGCATTATTCGAAGAGGGCGAGTTCTGGCAACGAAAGCGGTGGCGGACTGCACCGAGGAAGAGATCATCAAGCTGATGAGCGGTCAGTACCTTAAAGATCGATATCCTAAGATCGACAAGCAAATCGGAAAGATTATTCTATCCATCAAGAACCTATGCTTTGAGGATAAGCTGGAGAATATAAGTTTTGATCTGCACAAGGGTGAAATTCTAGGCATTACAGGCTTGGCAGGCTCCGGGCGTTCCCTGCTGACCAGTTGTTTATTCGGTGCCACGAGAAATGTTAAAGGGACCTTTCAGATCAACGGTGTTCCGGTCAAGATCCATGACCCATATACAGCCATCGCCAACGGTATCGCTCTGATCCCGGAAAATCGAATTACCGATTCCATTTTCGGTTATATGAATATTCAAGACAATGTGTCTGTGTCCGCCTTAAAGAGGTTTGCAAATTCCCTGATGATTAACTCCAGCATTATGATGGATGCGGTCCGTAACTACATCGATAAGCTGAATATCAGCCTTCACCAAGAGAATAGCATTCTGAATTACTCCGGAGGCGACCAACAGAAAGCCGTTTTCGCAAAATGGATGCTAAGCCGGGCGAAAATTTTTATTCTTGATGAGCCAACCCGCGGATTAGACATCGCAAGCAAGATAGATATCTACAATTACATCAATGATCTCATCAAAAAAGATGTTGGAATTCTTTTTATTTCATCAGACATCGAGGAAATTCTCGGAATCTGCGACCGAGTCGCAGTCTTGTCAGACCGAACATTTGTCTGCGATGTGCCCACCAAAAATATAACAGCGGAAAAGATACTTGAGCTGGCCACGAAAGAAGCCTGATATCCTTCAAATCCTCTTTATAGTCAAATCAGGAAATAACAAAACGTTATATGATAGTTATGCCGGCATGATTTGGAAGTATGTATTAATCTCTCGCCATCAGTTTTCATTTTCTACGCTTTGGATTACCATGTCAGCGACCTGTCTGCGCGTGATTCTTTTGTCCATCGCCTGTTTTTCTATGTATCTGTGTGCTTCGCTTTCAGTCATTTTATAGTGTTGTATAAGCATGCACTTAGCCCTGTCAATAACCCTTGTGTCCTCAAGCTTTTTCACGAGAATCTGATTTTCACGCACAAGCCTTGAAAGTCTTGTGTGAGCAGCACCCGCCATCTTAAGCGCATTCCAAAGCATCTGCCTGTTTACGGGCTTTGCGATGACAAACACTCCCTCGTCCTCAAGTTTGGAGCAGATCTCATCATACATTTCATTTTTTACCAGAAAAATTACCTGGCAGATACCCTTTGAAGCTGTTTGAAGCGCAAATTCTGTCCCGAACTCATCGGCAAGAGGCGAATTAATAATACAAAGGTCAAAATCCCTTTCAATCAGTAGTCTTCTTGCCTCATCGCAGCTTTGCGCGGCTATTATTTCATTATATGAGTCGTGAGTCAACAAATCATTAAAAAACGATATGCTCTTTTCCGTATACGAAAGGATCAATACATTCTCCACAAAACCGCCGCCTTTCATTTGCCGCTTAGCGTTAAATCGTTTTGAAATACTTCGCGCAATAAAAGTCCCATTTGTTTTGGGCGGCTTGGAATTCTGTATTTTCCTTCTTTTTGATATGGATATACTTATTCAGCATGGGTTGACCTAAAGTATTTTTCACAAAAACGCTGTTTTCAGCATACTCAATAGCTTCCTTAAGACTTTGCGGCAGACTGTGCAATCCTTTGAGCTCCTCGTCGGTTGAATTGTAAATATCGATGTCAACAGGTGCAGTCAATGCGGCTTTTTCCTCAACACCGTCAAGCCCCGCATTAATTAAAAGCGCAAAAGCAATATACGGGTTTGACGAAGGATCAGGCGAACGAAGTTCCATTCTGGAAAAATCCCCTTCTGCGGCAGGTATCCTTATGAGCTGGGAACGGTTTTGATGCGACCATGATACATAAAGCGGCGCTTCAAAGCATCCGAATCTATCATACGAATTTGCCAGCGGATTCAAAAAAAGGGTCATCTCTTTTATGCGGCGCAAAATCCCGGCGATAAAGCTTTCAGCGGTGCTTTTATTTACAGTATTATCCATGGCGAATATATTATGTCCCTTTTCTAGAAGCGAAAGATTTATATGAAGTCCATTCCCACTTTTATCCTTTATCGGCTTAGGCATGAATGAAGCATAAAGACCGTTTCTTGAAGCTATTGTTTTTACAACCCATTTGAATATAAGAAAATTGTCCGCCGCAACTAGAGCGTCGCTATACTTGAAATCGATCTCGTTTTGCCCGGGCCCCTGCTCGTGATGGGAAGTTTCGGGCTGTATTCCCATTTCATCAAGATTTAGGCATATTTCGCGACGAATGTTCTCTCCCTTGTCAATCGGGGAGATATCAAGATACCCGCCGCTGTCGTGAGTTTCATGAGTGGGCTCACCGTTTTGGTCGGTTTTGAAAAGATAAAATTCGCACTCCGAACCTATTCTGCATGTATATCCCAAATCCATGCAGCGCTTAACGGCCTTTTTAAGAATGTACCTGCCATCCTCCTCATATATCGACCCGTCGGGATTTTTTATATCGCACAAAAATCGTATGACCTTGCCCTGCTGCGGACGCCACGGCAAGCTCATCAGCGTTGATGCGACAGGACTTAAAAATAAATCGGATCGGGTTACGTCATTGAAGCCTTTGACCGCAGAAGCGTCAAACGAAATACCCGTCTCAAACGCTCTTTCAAGCTCAGAAGGCATAATGGAGATGTTTTTCAAAGTACCGAGAATGTCACAAAAAGCAAGGCGTATAAACTTTACATCATTTTCCTTCACATAATCCAACACATCATTTACAGTCATATCTAATCCTCCCGTTTGAATATTTAACCGGACGTGAGTCCTTTATGCCAAAAATATTTCCGTTTCAGCTTAAAATGATAATATCTTCCCTTTTCGGGCCTACCGATACATATTTTATCTTACACCCGACTGCACTTTCAATGTATCTAATGTATTCGAGCGCCGCGTCGGGCAGATCGCTTTCCTTTCTGCAGCCTGAGATGTTCCGCCTGAACCCTTTCAAAAACTCATATACCGGTTTTGATCTTAAAAGCCTTTCACCGGTGGGAAAATCAGTTGTTATCTGCCCATCAATATCATATGCCACGCATACAGGTATTTCTTCCATGTAATGCAGCACATCAAGCTTTGTGAGCGCTATCTCAGACGGCCCTTGAAGCATAACTCCATATTTTGAAGCCACAACATCAAATCCGCCTACTCTTCTAGGCCTTCCCGTTGTAGCACCGAATTCTGCGCCCGCCTCGCGTAAACTTATGGCATCGTCTCCTTCCATCTCGCAAACGAAAGGACCTTCACCGACACAGCTTGAATAAGCTTTCATTATTCCTATCACCTTGTCAGTTTTCTTAGCAGGTATGCCCGATCCTAACGGAGCATACGCCGCAAGCGTAGACGACGATGATGTATACGGATATATCCCAAAATCGATATCTCGAAGAGCGCCTAGCTGCGCCTCAAACATGATCTTTTTACCCTCGTCAGCAGCCTTATTCAAAAAGATCGTAACGTCGCAGATATGCTGCACTATCTCTTTACTATTTTCATTAAGCCAGCAAACAGTTTCTAAAACGTCTATTTCAGAAGCGCCATAACCCTTATTTACCAACATATTTTTCCATTCGACCAATTCGCGCACCTTCTCGGTTAAGGTGTCCTTCTCTAAAAGATCCATCATACGCAGCGCCTTTTTTAAATACTTGTCCGAATACGCCGGAGCTATGCCTCTTTGAGTTGAGCCGTACTTTTTATGGGACAGTCTTGTCTCTTCAAGGACGTCCAGTTCTCTGTGATAGGGCATGCATATAACGGCCTTATCGCTGATTTTTAAATTATCGACATTCACTTTTATCCCATTAGCCTTGAGATTGCGTATTTCACCGGCAAGGTGAGCTATGTCTATAACCATCCCGTTTCCCATCACGTTTACAGTCGTTTCTCTCAATATTCCGGATGGCAAAAGGTTAAGCACGAACTTGCCCCTATCGTTTATAACGGTATGTCCCGCATTGTTTCCGCCTTGATAACGAACGACTACGTCATATTCGGAGGATAGAAGATCAACCATCCTCCCTTTCCCTTCGTCGCCCCAATTTATTCCCACCACTGCAGTCAACATCGTTTTCCCTCCATAATCTTAAGAACTCTAAAATAAAAAAACGTCTGCCCGGAAGCTTCGTATTCATTGAAGCTTCGAAGCCTCAGTGAATTATAACCTTCAAGCAAACGCCATTGTTCGCAACAAAAAGTATACACGAAATTTTATGCTTTGTTAAGAAATTTTTGTAATCGACGATAACACAAAACCCTTTGAGTATTTATATCCGAAAATATGCTCTCATACTTTACGGCAAAAGCATTGCCAAATCCGTCCTCAAGAAGGCTGCTTGAACGCACTATTATCGGTGATTGTCCGAAATACTCAAGCATACGGATAAACTGTTCCCTGATGTTTTTGGCAAATATGCCGCCTGCAAGCTTTATCTTAGGCTCTTTGGCGGCTTCAAAATAATTCTCCTTTGTCTTTTGGAGCATTCTTAGTTTCCAAAGTCCGTTTTGTACAATATAAGTATAATAGACATCGGAACCTATATAGAACGAGTCATGAGGCTCAAGGCAACTCTCCCATCTTGCAGATTCATCAAGCTTAAGTATTTTTCTTGCCAAAAGCATCCCTAAAGCCTTCCCGCCGATAAACCCTGAACCTATCAACCTTGATTTTATCTTCAACAAGTCGTCAAATGAAATTACTTTTTCAGCCAAAGCAAGCATTCTCTCGTCGCGACCTGCAATCATCCCAAGAGTTTTACGCACTTCGAATTTGATGGGATCAGGCAATGTCGTACACATCAAGAAAAAGCTGTGTGGTTTCTCTTATCCGCGCAACGGTGTCAATTGAATTACTATGCCTAAGTATCGAAAAATACGCGATTGTGTCAAGTTCGAAAAGATACGGACATATGATATTGAAAAAATTACCAATCATAAGATCAGTCGCCCATGAGGACAAGAGATCCGAAAGGCAGTCAAACACATAGAATGTACCTTCCCCTTCATCAGTTATGATGTTATAAACTATAGAGGTAAAATGTTCAAAACCTTCAAGCGGATCTATATCATATAAAGCCGAACAGTCCTCAGGTGTAATCAGCGGGCTAAATATGATTACGGTTGGTCTTGATTTTTCAAAAAATATCTTGCATTCCTTTTGCGGGCATGTTATCTTTATGTCAAGACAGCAAAGACGCTGTGAGGAGAACTCTCACAGCGTCTTTTATTTTTATTGGAGGTGTATTTTAATGAAGGATATTCCGGGTATGTTTGGTAGTATGGTGTTCAACGACAAAGTTATGAAGGAAAGATTGCCTAAGGATACATACCGTTCCTTAAGGCGCACGATGGCAACCGGCAAGCATCTTAATCTCGACGTAGCCAACGTGGTTGCAAGCGCCATGAAAAACTGGGCAATCGAAAAAGGTGCGACCCATTTCACCCATTGGTTTCAGCCTATGACAGGCATTACTGCGGAAAAGCATGACAGCTTCATATCACCTTCCGGCGAAGGAACGGTCATAATGGAGTTTTCAGGTAAAGAGCTTGTTCGCGGAGAGCCGGATGCCTCAAGTTTTCCATCCGGAGGCTTGAGAACCACATTTGAAGCAAGAGGCTACACCGCATGGGACCCAACATCGTTTGCCTTCGTAAAAGACGGAACTCTCTATATACCTACCGCCTTTTGTTCATATAGCGGCGAAGCACTTGACAAAAAAACTCCGCTTTTAAGATCGATGCAGGCAATAGATACTTAGGCATTGCGAGTTCTAAGACTTTTCGGCAACAAAGACGTAAAAAAAGTCATCACTACAGTCGGTCCGGAACAGGAATATTTCCTCGTTGATAAGGAGCTTTTCAAAAAAAGACCCGATCTTTTGTACTGCGGACGAACGCTTCTAGGCACAAAACCGCCAAAAGGCCAGGAACTCGAGGACCACTATTTCGGAGCGATGAAGCCTAAGGTGTCAGCCTTTATGAAAGAGCTTGAAGAAGAACTGTGGAAGCTTGGCGTACTTGCAAAAACCAAGCACAATGAGGTCGCACCCGCCCAGCACGAACTTGCGCCTATATTCAGCACCACAAACATAGCCACAGATCACAACCAGCTCACTATGGAGCTTATGAAAACAGTAGCCCACAGGCACGGCTTAACCTGCCTTCTGCACGAAAAGCCATTTGCGGGTGTAAACGGCAGCGGAAAACACAATAATTGGTCGATTTCAACAGATACAGGTCTTAATCTTCTCGAACCCGGAGACACTCCTTCGCAAAATGCGCAATTTCTCCTTTTTCTCGTAGCTGTGATAAAGGCTGTTGACGACTATCAGGACATTTTAAGGGTATCTGTGGCAAGCGCCGGCAATGACCACAGACTAGGAGCTAACGAAGCTCCGCCTGCAATTGTTTCGGTCTTTTTAGGCGAGGAACTGACAGAGATATTAGAGGCTATCGAAAACGAAGCGGATTATACTGACAGGCAAAAAAAGCAAATGGCAATCGGTGTTTCAGCACTGCCTCATTTCCCTAAGGACAATACCGATCGCAACCGCACCTCTCCTTTTGCCTTCACAGGCAACAAATTCGAATTCCGGATGCTAGGATCAAGCTTCTCGATAGCCGGCCCAAATATTGTTTTAAATACTATTGTAGCGGAAACTCTAGCCCAATTCGCTGATATACTTGAAAAAAGCACAGACTTCAAGGCTGATTTGAGCACACTTGTGCGCCGAACAATCCGAGATCACAAACGCATAATTTTTAACGGTAACAACTATTCTGAGGAATGGACAAAAGAAGCTGAAAAAAGAGGTCTTCTCAACCTCAAAACTACCCCCGAAGCCCTACCCTACTTTATCAACGATAAAAACGTCAATCTTTTCATAAGGCACGGAGTTTTCAGCGAAACGGAAATCCATTCGCGCTATGAGATACTTCTTGAGAATTACTGCAAGACTATCCATATAGAAGCTTTGACAATGCTTGATATGATAAAAGGACACATCATCCCTGCGACCGTATCTTATCAGCATGATCTCGCAAATGCGGCAATTACAAAAAAATCGCTGCAGGCGGGACTGAGCGTTAGCATTGAAACAAATTTGCTCTCAAAACTCTCAAAACTCTCCGACAGCCTGGTAAACGCCTTAGAAAAGCTTGAAGACTCGATCATACGGATGAAGAATCATCAGGACACGCTTGAGACGGCAAACTTCTGCAAAAACTTCATAATCCCCGATATGCAGGCGATAAGAGTTATCTCTGATGAAATCGAATCGCTCGTTGGGAAAAAATACTGGACTCTGCCCACATACGGCGACCTTCTCTATAGCATTTAATCAAATATAGGGGACGGTTTGGATAAGCTCAAACATATGATTGCCCATCTAAACCGTCCCCTATAACTTTCTTACATATATTTCACCTGTATCGCAACTCCCGATTACACTCCAAAGCGGCCTTTCTTCCCTCATTGATCGCCCACACCACAAGACTTTGTCCTGTTCTTGCGTCACCGGCAGCAAAAATGCCCTCGATTGCAGTTTTGTAGCCGACTTTTTTTGTCTTAATGTTGGTTCTTTCATCTAGTTCCAGTCCTAATGTATTCGGTAATTCTTTTTCAGGTCCCGTAAATCCCATTGCCAAAAGCACAAGATCCACATCAAATACTTTTTCGCTTCCCGAAACTTCAATCATCTTCATCCGTCCACTTTCATCCCTGTCCCAACGGACAGTCACAACACGCAATGCTTTTACCGCACCTTTTTCATCGCTTATGAATTCCTTGACAGTTTTGCAATACTCTCTCGGATCGTGCCCAAACACTGAGAAAGCTTCAGCCTGACCATAATCGATCTTGATTGTTTTCGGCCATTGAGGCCACCAGTTTCCATCCGCTCTTTTATCCGGCGGTTTTGGCATTATCTCAAGCTGAATCACGCTTTTGCATTGATGTCTTAGCGATACCGCCACGCAATCGGTACCTGTATCGCCTCCGCCTATGACTGCGACTCTTTTATTTTTTGCCGAAATAAATCCATTGTCGTTTTTTAAGCCATCAAGCAGCCTTTTTGTATTGCCCCTTAAAAAATCCAAAGCAAAATGAATGTTTTTTGAATCCCTGCCCTTTACGTTCAAATCCCTTGGCTTTCCTGCGCCGCAGCACAGTACAGTTGCGTCAAATCCGCTCAAAAGTTCTAATGACGCTTCATCCTTTCCGATTTGAGTGTTAGTTACAAATTCGATTCCTTCAGCCGTCATCAGTTCAACTCTGCGAAGGATTAACCTTTTATCAAGTTTCATGCTTGGTATGCCGTACATAAGAAGTCCTCCCGGTCTGTCCTCCTTGTCAAAAACAGTCACATAATGCCCCATTTTATTGAGCTCATCCGCACAGGCAAGCCCTGCGGGGCCTGAGCCTACTACCGCCACTCTTTTTCCGCTTCTGTAAGCAGGCAAAGTTGGCACTACCCATCCATGTTCAAATGCTTTGTCAATGATCGCACACTCTATGTTCTTTATTGTCACAGACGGCTCACTTATGCCTAAAGTGCACGCTCCTTCGCATGGAGCGGGGCAGACGCGTCCTGTAAATTCGGGGAAATTATTTGTCAGTGTGAGCCTGTCGTATGCTTGTTTCCAGAGTCCCCTGTAAACCAAATCATTCCATTCAGGTATGAGATTGTTAATAGGACAACCGGAAGCCATGC
>Ga0209103_1000178_pt1 | contig 19458 bp, 24 predicted proteins | sample 4C3metaG_FD_184152 | JGI IMG/M metagenome (GOLD analysis project Ga0209103, IMG submission 184152) | Freshwater bacterial and archeal communities from Indian Creek, Illinois, USA - 4C3 metaG (SPAdes) (version 2) | ecosystem: Environmental > Aquatic > Freshwater > Unclassified | place: USA...
TGTTTCGCACGTTGCTTTGAATAGCCGTTTTCGACGCGCGTCCTTGCATTTCCGCGATGTTTGGAATGACAATGCTGGCCAGTATTCCGATGATCGCAATAACAGCAACAAGTTCAATGAGGTTAAATCCTCTACGCATTTCACAATGCCTCCTTTCAGTCAAATGACTGTCTTTCTTCCTTCGACAAAACCACGCCCCTCCCTGCAAACCGCCCCCCGCAAATCCCCACATGAAATGTATTATAGTACCCCTCCGTAAATATGCGAAAAACCCAGGAGCCACAACGCTCTCTGGGTTTTTATGCGTGTGATTTTTCAGGAGAAATCAGAAAAAACCGCCCCTACGCCTTGCTCTTCGGAAGAGGTTTTTCCGCCACGAGCCCTTTTAGGGAGTCTCTTATCGCCATCCTCTCTATGAAGAACCAGTTACCCTCTTTGTCCTTCACGAAGTTTGCGACGAAGGATACCTTCCCATTGTCGTAGATGATAGAGGCGAGTTTTTCATTTTTAACGATATAAAAATCGTCCACTTTTCCTTCTCCCGAGAACCTTTCATTGGCTCTTAGGATGGATATAAAGTCTTGCAGAATTTGCACAGGTACCTGGTAGATGGGACGCGTCTCTGACACTGAATCACTCCCTTTCTGAAAAAGAATATCATACATAGACCTTGAGGGCAACACGCCCCATGAAAGGACCCCTCATTGACAAAAACGCTGCTTTGAGATAAAATATAAGCAATATAAAAGAGAAGGAGTGTTCTTCATGAGTACTAACATATTCTCATCCGCCTCACACAAAGGGATTCTCAAAGTAGAGGTGCTAACCTCGAACGAAAACGAAAGATTTATCGCTGCGGTAGTTCACGAGAGCAGGAGAGGGCATCGTGGGCTGTTCGATCTGCTTGAGCCTGTGATTATCTTCAAAGAATCTTTCAGAGCGAAAGACTACGATCTCCTTTTAAACCTCGCCATAGACGCGGGATACCCAAAGCCCCTTCCTGAGGTGGATGCCTTTAAGGCTAATTACCACGGAATTAAGTTCTTCGGCTATTCTAGCATCCTGAAACTCTATGGCTACAACTCAGGCTACACGCCTTACGGGCGAAAACTGAGCCATGTGGATATGGCGAAAAAGGCGGAGGAATGGCTCGCTGACATAGAGGATACCGCTGAAGTTATCTTTGCCCTGCACGACATTATCTCGACGACAACGTTTAAAGGCGAGCAACTCGAGAAAGCCAAAGAGTGGTTAAGAGCGGGTGGGTTAAGAAAAGAGATTGAGGAGGCTCTCATGGAGTGGCTGCCTCAGTTAACAGAAGTGGCAGGGGGCGAAGAGACGTTTGCGATTCTTTAATTCGAGAGTTTTCCTCTTAATTGTCATTATCTCAATTCCGCTAATGATGACAATTGAAAGAGTAGCCGACAGCGATACGTGGTGGCATCTCGAGACAGGGCAGCACATCATAGAGAGCGGCTCTGTGCCAAGAACAGATATCTTCTCCCACTTTGGCATTGAAAACAACCTCGAGTGGATAGCCCACGGCTGGGCGAGTGCCGTTGTCCTATATGCCGCCTACATGGCTGGAGGGTATCTTGGAGTGGCGTGGGTTCCCATTCTAGCCATTCTCTTAACCCTCATTATCCTCTCCAACACCCTCAAAGACGCCTTCTCCACAAACAGGCTCGTTGCCGCGGCGTGGATGCTTTGCTTAAGCATAACTATGGGATTCGTTTCTGTGGCAAGACCCCAGATTTTCAGTTACATTCTTTTTGCCTTAACGGTTCACATCATCGCCTCCTTTATGAAGGGTGGCGGAAAATCTATCTGGGCTCTCCCTGTCGTTTCCGCCCTGTGGGTTAACTTCCACGGAGGTTCGTCGTCTCTTCTGTTCACTCTCTTAGGTTTCGCGGTCGTTTTCAATCTACTCCCTTTTTCCTTTGGTCGCATCTACTCGAAGCCTCTTGAAAAGGCGAAGATTAAAACCCTCTTGTCCGTTCTAGGGGTCTCTATCTTGGCGGCTCTTCTGAACCCGCACACATACAAGATGCTGCTTTACCCCGCGGTGAACATGGCAGACTCGCGTCTCCTCTCTGTAATCCTGGAATGGCAAAGTCCAAATTTCCACTCTCCTGAAGGGATTCTTACCTTCGCGATACTCTCCGCCCCTCTTCTCCTTCTGCTTTTTTCAGAGAAAAAGATTTCCCTTTATGACCTCATGCTTCTTGGGGCTTTCGGTTTTCTAACTCTTAGATCTCTTCGTCAGATTCCCTACTTTGTGATGGCGGTAACTCCAGTTGTTCAAAACCACCTTTTCAAACTAGACCTTAAGGAGTACCCATTTCGCTGGAAACTGAATCTCACGGCAAGCATCATCTTGATACTCTTCTTTCTTGCGAACACCGTGAGGGTTCTAACTCCCCTGCCCTTCGACTACACAGATTATCCTTACGAGGCTCTCGAAACTATAAAGGAGCATCGCCCAGAGAGAATGCTTAACTCGTACAACTGGGGTGGGTTTTTAATCTGGAAGTTGAACCACGAAGGAATCTTCCCCTTCATAGACGGACGTGCAGACATCTTTAGCCGCTTTACTTTTGATGACTACATGAAACTGCATAACGCTTCGCCAGGATGGGAGGAAATTTTCGATAAGTACAATTTTGACGCCGTTCTTTTTGAAACAGACTCCCACCTTGTTCGTTTCCTTCTTCTTAGTGGAGAGTGGAGGGCCGCTTTTGCAGATGACAAGAGCACGTTTCTTATTCGCCACAAACCCCTGCCTTAAAAAAAGGGACAAAGAGGGAGAGGCGGAAGCCCCTGTGTAATACGTCTAAAAACTAAAGATAGGGGGCACGTTTAATGTCTAAAACTAACCGCTCGGTAGTTGACGAAAGAACCACGCTTGAGAGAAAGGCTCTAAGTGGTCCATACGACACGTCCTTTCTTGCGGAACTGCGCAGTTACATTGCAAGCAAAAGAGAATCCCTGATAGGAGGACTTTCCTACAAGACCGTATCTGGAGGCGTGGTAAATTTCCCTGCCCTTCTCTCTATCGGAACAATCTGTTATAGAGAGGGAACGGAAGACCCCTTCTACACCTGCTGCCGCTATGCCTTGATTAGAGAGGCAGTTAAGGAAAAAGAAGGTGCCATGGTGGTGATTGAAGAGGTTCTTGACAGGGTATGCAAGGCTCTAGAAATTTGGGAGTCCATTCCGCCAGAGAAACGCTTGGCCTCTGAAAGAGCCCTCGGAAAATTTCAGCACTTTGCCCTTATCTTGGGTCTTGGGCTTAGCATGCTAAGAGACATGGAAGAGATTGCTCATGGCAATTTCAAGGAAGAGAACTTCGATGCAGAGAATCTGACCGCCTTAAAATGGCGGGCGTTCCAGGAGGAAAACAAAATCTCTACGTTGGGAAGAACATGGACGGGAGAAGCCCTGGCTTTCTAGCCAAGGCTTCTTTTTTTACGCGTCTTCGCCGTATTTTATGCGTCTTCGCCGTAAGAATCCATATCGAGGTATCTTGGGAGTTTAGATCTCTCGTTTTTAGGGCGGAGGGAACTTAAAGTTCGAGGAGAATCCTGGGCTCCTCTTTTTGCAGAGGCACCGCGAAAGTTCTCGCCCCTCACTTTAGGTTCAAGAATTTCGATTGCCCTAAGATGAGCATTTTGTTTCTTTGCCAAAAACCAAACCTCCTTTCTGCCTTTTGCTATATTGGCTCAGAACCTCCTGTTTTCCTTTTATCTGAAGAAATCCCCAAGTCTTCGCAACTCTCACCGCCAAAAGTGGAGAGAAACCTCCTCTTGTGGTATAGTTTTAAACACAGAAAGGGGGCTGAATCTGTTCTCTATTCTCTATTTCTATAAAGCCTGTTTTTTCACTGGAGTGCTGACGTTTTCTTTGTCTTTCCTTCAAGGTAAACTTCTCGACGACATCTCCTCTGGAGATTCCTCTCTAGAGCCACCCTCTCTTGCTACCCCCCTGAAGGTTGTAACTTTCTTATCGTCCTTATTGGTTTTCGGCGGCGTGGGCCTCGCCCTCCATCTTGTTGGCGTAGGAAGCACCGCCTCTTTCCTTGCCGCAAGTGCGTGCTATGTGGCTACCTTCTGCATGGTTCACCTCTATTTCTCTGAATAGAAAAAAGCCCCCTAAGAAACGGGGGCTTTGTCAAACTGTCCATACATCGGATGGAGGCAGCGGTATTTGAAGGCTTTCCTTACGGACGTGGCTAAAAACTCTTTAAACGGAAGCAGGTTCTCTGGGAGATTCTCTAGATCCGCCCGCACGCCACTCCAGAGGACCTCTGTCTCCAGAACCCCTGTCGACGGAGAGATAGAGTGCTTGCTTAACTCTAATTTCGCCTCTCTAACCTCCCGCACAATATTACAGACGTACAGTTCCTTCCCCACAAAAAGGGCATGATTGCTGTTGGCGAGCCAACCTCTTGTCCTGACTTTTGCGGGGGTCAACTTAGCCCCGGCTTCGCCGCAGACGAGTTGAGCAGAGCCACTTGAAAAGTCAGAGCCACCACTCTCCCAAAATGCTAGGCGGAAAAAGCCCCGTGGGTGAGCCTTCTTGAGAGCAAAAGCCTCTTCCTTGGTGAGGGTTTCGTATTCAGCGATGTAATGGTTTGGCATTTTGCTGAAGTTTGCTGGAGTTTCCTCGAAAACACCTTTGACGATAAATTGAATCATCCTCATAGCACTGCCGCTGAGATAAAGGCGACAGTTCCTCCTCTCTTCATATCGGGGAAACATCTCTGTATCTCAGCAGAGATGTTTTTTATTTCGGTCCGCTTATCTTCTCCAGAAAATCCAGTTTAAAAGCGGAGAAATAGCAGAGGGCGTGAGCCATAGCGTCTGTGGCGTGGTCCCCGTGCTTCACCTGTTTGTCCGACCCCAGATAGAGAACAACGCTCCTTGCAACGTCTTCTTTGCTCGCGGCAGGGCTTCTGGTGAGAAGATGCTTTGCATCTTGAGGTCTGAAACCTCTCGGCGAAAGTCCGTGTTTCCATCCAGCGCACATAACGATGCCGACAGAAAGGTTTGTTTTCATCATTGAAGGTCTTTTGGGATTGAAGAACAGTTCCTCGTATGCCATTAGATCTGGTTTGTTGTTAGAGATTATTTCATCTAATGCTGTTTCTATTCGCCAGAGTCTCTCCGCAAGAGCCATTCTGGGGGTTGTGGTTACGACCCCCGAAGAGATGAGGCGTGAGACTTGCTTTCCCCCTTCGATCACTGCCCAGCCGAGATTGGCAAGACCTGTGTCTATCCCTAGAATTCTGACACTGCCCCCTTCAAGCCATTTTGAGAAGAGAGCGTCGCAACCTTCTTGCAATTGAAATGCCCCCAATCTCACCCTATGAATCTTTTGAGAAAAAACACGACGGAGACCAACATAGAAACTGTGAGATATGGAACAAGCAGTCCGAGAAGTGTTCCCTTCCTAAAGGGGAGTTCCCCAATGAAAAGGTAGACAGGAAACATGCCAAAAACGTATCTGAACAGACTTGTGGTGGCAGGAACGCCTGGATGGATTACAGGCATCGTCAAGGGGATGATAACAGAGATGAAGGCGTAAAGGGAAAGAAACGGGTACTTTTTCCCCGCCCAAAGACAGAGAGAGACAAGAAGAGTCAAGGACAAAAGATTTATAATGATAGGCAGATGAAGATACGAGGACGACAGGGCGTCGATATCAAGAATAATCCCCCTCCAAGGGAGAGACAGGGTTCTCTGCCAGAAAGATTGAACTGTGCTAAACTTGAAGGGATCACCTGTCTCAAAAAATAGAAAAAGAGGATACAGAGAGCCAAGAACTCCCCCAGGCAGAGAAAACGACAAAAGCGTCTTCCAAGAAACTTTTCGGAAAAGAAGTTCTAATCCGAGAACTCCGAAGAAAATAAACCCCGCACCTCGGGTAAGCATCCCAAGCCCCGCAAAAACGCCCGCCAAGAGATACTTTTCTTCCCTAAATTTAATCCACGAGAAAAGCGTGAGAAAGACGAAAAGGCTCTCCGTATACGCGGACATCGCGAACACTGCGATTGGGGATAGAAGCCAGGCGAGAAGGGAAACGGTGCTGTTTCTAACCTTCACTTGCCTGTAGAGAAGAAAGGAAACCGCAAAAGATGATGAAAGAGAGATAAGAAGAGCCGCCACCTCAGAGGGAAGTAAAATGGATAGAGCCCTTATAAGCAACGGATACAGTGGAAAGAACGCGTACAGGGGCTCTGTGGAGTAGCCTGTTTCCGCGATTCGGAGAAGATTCAACCCGTCGTAAATCGCAAACCTCCCGAGAAAACCGCGTTCAGGATCGTAAAATCTAGGCAAGTCCTCTGGGAGGGGCAGGTCCATCAACATAGAAACAGGCAATAAAGTGAGTGTCAGTATGTTGGCGAGAAAAAAGATTATCGCAAGTTTCTTCATAATTCCTCCCAGAAAAATAGTATGGCCCAGGAAAAGGATTCCCCCTGAAAGTATAGAAGGGTCAGTTACAATGCCTTTTATCAAGACAGTTTTTGGTCCCGCTTTTGCTGCGGCTTACGCTTTATCAAATTCGCATGGAGGGGAAACTTTCCATGTTTATATAACAAACGACAGTTGGAGGGGGAAGAGGATGAAAATTAGGGAGTCTTTCTACAGGGCAGTGGTTAGTGTAACCAAACTAGCACTACTGATCTGGGTTAGCGGACTCACGCTCCTCGCCAGTTTTTATTCTGGTGTAATCATGGGAGACGCTTGGGGGGTGTTTTTCTTCTTGTGGTTCTCTGTATTGGGAACGGTTGCTTTCCGTACCTACATGTATAACGGAAAAGAACCGGTAGTCACCCCGCCTCAAGTTCTTGAAGGGACGATTGCCACTATTTTTCAGTTTACATTCGTCATCGCCGTTACCTTTGGTATCTCGATCCTTTCAGAGATAGTGCGTGGCTACAGTGAGCCTATGGGATGGGGAATGTTCCTTGTTTTCAACAGCCTTCTATTTCTCCGCTTTGGCGGGATAATAAAAGGCAAGAGCGCTCTCATCTAGCCCCACAAAACAGGCGGAAGTCCGTCTGTTTTTTTTAAGGAAATTATCTTGAGTGCTGGAGAAGTTCGTCTTTTGAAGGGATTCGAGACCATCTAAAAAGAAGACGTCCGGCTGGAGAAAGGAGAAGGGTTTCACTGGAAACACGTATCTCAAATTTCTCCCGATACTCCGCATAGAGAGGGCTGTTCTGGGTGAGGTACTGAAATTGGAACCTGGGAGCCAGTTCTGGATCCGCAGCGAAAGAGATTATCGCTCTCTCCGATTCAGGGTTTGGCGAACTTGTGATGTATACTACCCGAGGGATAACGACAGCGTTTCGTGTGGTTATTCTTATCCCGAAGAAAGCGACATTTAAAGCGAGCAGGATGAAAAACAGTTTAATAAGAAAATCTCTGTTTATTTTCACTCCAACACCTCCTTCCTAAGATAATACCAGAAAACGCTTCCTTTCTGCAAATCTTCGCAGTGAAGGAGGGCAAACCTTGATTGCAGCACATCTCTGTGGTACAATAAAAAAATAGCAGTAAAAAGAGAGGAAGATTGACATGTCTCAAAGGGTTTTGACTGAAAAAGAGTTAGAAGAGCGCTACGGAGATGAGGAAGTTTATGTTGTAGAGAAGGGGGCTTTAAGTTTCCTCAGCGAGGGAATAAACTGCCTTCCGATAACAACAGTAGACCTTTTCCTGAAAACGACTCTCGAAAAAGGTTTCTTTGTGAGACGTTCCAAAGCGGAGTATAACCCTGCCTACTACCAGATAGTTCCCTACGTGGTAATCAGGTGCGGAGAGAAATACTTTGCCATCCACAGGCTAAACGGAGACGTTAGAATCGTAGGGAAAATAAGCATCGGAGTGGGCGGGCACATAAACCCAGTGGATTTTGACCCAGAACGCAAAGAGATAGTTTTCTCAAATAACGTAATAAGAGAATTGTACCAAGAGGAACTGCATATCGACCTTCTTAAGACAACTGGCTTTAGGTACGCTGGGGTCATAAAATACACTCACCCAGAAGACCTACTCAGTAAGGATCACATAGGGCTCCTTTGCGTGTTAACGACAACGGATGACAAGGTGGAGGTTAAGGAGAAAGACTCCTTCACTGGGCGATTCTACAGCAGGGCTGAGATACTCGAGCACCGCAAAGGCTCTGAGAGTTGGGCTAGGCTCGTCATCGAAATGATTGCGGTTGGGCTTATCTAAGAAAAAAGACCCCCTTCAAACGGGGGCCTTTTTCGTCTCTCTGAGGTCTACCTGGAACCCAACTCAACTCTGGCTGGAGGAACGAAACATCTTGAGCAACGTGGCTCGTAACTTTCGCCGTCTCCAATCTGAACGGTGTCCCCGTGAGGGGCTGGGAGCCCTCCAAGAAGCCTCTGGCTGTAGATAGCGTCTGCTGAGCAGCCTACGCAGACGGCACTGAACTTCTGGACGCTGTCTGCTACCGCCATGAGTTCGCCCATGTGACCAAACGGCTCTCCTCTGAAGGTCATGTCGAGTCCACACACGATAACGCGGACACGCTTCCCTTGACCTATTCGTCTCAATTCCTGGCAGAATCCCACAATCCACTTTGCAAAGAACTGAACCTCGTCAATCCCAATGACGTCAAACTGAATGCTTCTAGCCACAAGGGCACGAACGCCTTCTTCGTCTAAGTTGAGAGGGAGCGGTTCAGCATCAAATTGCAGACGTCTGTTTCTGTCGGTAACCGCAGAGACAGCGTGGCGCGTGTCTATCTCAGGCTTGTACATTTTAATCGACCTCTTCGCGATTTGCTCTCTTTCAATTCGTCTCAACAGTTCGGTGGTTTTTCCGCTGAACATGGGTCCTGCAATTACCTCTAGTTTTCCCTGATTCATTTTTTGTCTCCTCCTCTATTTTCTAAGTAAAATAGCCTATCTTGAGGTGCCCTCTCTTTCCTAAATTTTTATACACTTCATCTCTTCTTCTCCTCCCCGAGATACCCTTCATTGAGAGAGTGCCCCTTTTTTTTCGGAGGGAAATGTGATATAATATAAAGAGAAAGAAGTATACAGATTGGATGTGAGAAGATGCCTTCTGGTTTCACCCATGACATTGTAACCATCGCCACAGCCCCCGCCTTAGGGGTGGCACTTCATCAGTTTGGCGGAGAGCCCGCAGAGGTAGCCGTTATCACGGGGGCATATTTCTTCGCGGGGATGATGTTTAGCGGGGATTTGGATATCAAAAGTAAGCAGTTCTACCGCTGGAGAATCCTCCGCTTTATCTGGATTCCTTATCAGAGGATGTTTCACCACCGCTCTGAATTCACACACGGGGCCCTTCTTGGGACGATTGTTCGCTTGCTCTATTTCGCTGTGGTGGTGTCTCTCGCTTGGCCTGTCGCTCATTACGCCTTAAGAAGAGAGTTTTTAAGCCCCATAGATGTGGCTCTTCAGATCGGAGGCTTCATAAACCAAAACAGACAGTTAAGTTTCCTCATTTTCGGGGGGTTGTTTCTGGGTGCGGCGTCTCATTCAATTGCGGATAAGTTTGTGTCTTTCGCAAAAAGAAAGTTGCGGGGAAAATAGAAAAAGACCTCCGTTTACAGGGAGGTCTTTTTCGTGTTTACTCCTGTTTCGCGGTCTTCACCCCATACCAGAAGAGAGAGAGAACGCCGAGAACCCCAGCAATCCCAAGTCCAAACTGGGCGGGAGATATCGCGGATTCCTGCCTAGCGTCGGTAGCGGCGACTGTCTCAGTGGTAGTGTCTACCGCCGTCATGGCGCGCATGATAGGCTCGCCCTGGCTGGACTTTGCTCTATCCTCTTCGTCGAGACTCTTTAAATCTGTCTCCGAGAGAACCTTTTTGTCTGCCACATCGACAGGAACCTCAAAAGAGGTGTCACGGTGAACGACAGTTACCATGTAAACAGACCGGTCTATCGAGAAATACTCCCTGACCCAAGCCTCTTTAACAGACAACTCCGCCAAGGGAATGTTTCTCACGGCATGAATCTCCTGTTTGGCTATCCCCCGAAGTTCCGCAGAAAGACCCTCCTCAAGAACGCGGAGCATTGCGAAAGACGGGGCGGCTAGAAATGCGAACATAAGAACAAGCAGAAGCATCTTTTTAATCATTTTCATTTGTCGTCAGGAATGACGCACGGGAAACCGTGCTTGACGACTCCCTCCTTTCTTTTTTTTGTGGACAGGGGCGGAGCCTTCCTCTTCCAAACCCCAGATAAGGCATCTCTCTACTTAGACGGCTCTTCGCTCTCAAAGGTTCCCACAACTTCCCCAGAAATTTCCGCAGAAACGGGCGGGGCAGCCTCGACAGAAGGGGGTTCCGCTTCCCCTGGAACAGGGGGCTCTGCCTCTTCTGGAGCGGTCTCTGCAGAGGGGGATGTCTCACTGGAAACATCTTCTTTGACCTCAAACTCCGCCCACTCGGGAGAGTAGAGGAAGACGTGGGGCTTAATACCCTCGCCTGAAGTGTACAGAAAACCCTCAACCTCTTTTTTGTATGGACCGAAAGTGAAGAGGATGGAGTCTCCCTCTAATACCAGGGAAATGGCGTGAACATTTTCTCCCATTTTAACCGCATACGAGCGTCCTCTTGTTCTTTCGATAGAAATGCTCTCCTCGGTTACCTCAAGGCTCTTTGCCGCCAGTTTAACTACTAGCCTCTCCTTAGCCTTAAGACCAATAATAGAGATAACAAGAGAAATGGCAAGAAGAGCCACTGAAGAAAGGATGTAGGGTCTGGCGTGGGGGTGAAGATTGTGAGCCATGTTAAGCCCCACGATGTTTACCCCCGCAGCCATAAGAATGGCCGCGACCCTCGCCGCACTTGAGTAGTTGCAAATCTTAACAAGGTTTCCGATTGTCATTTAACTCCTCCTTCTCTCAACTGAATCTCTCTGCCAGAGTGTTCAGTTTTGGGTTGTTCGCTTTCTTCTCGCGTTTCAGTGGCTCCACCTGACCCTTTTCTGGCAGGGAGGGAGGTTGAACCCTTGGGGTTTCGAGGTTTTGCCTCAGAACGTAGGAGTTGATTATACTCCTTAAGACAAAAGACCTCGAGCCGCTATCTTGAGCCTCTAGGAACTCCAGCAGTTTCGCGTACTTCGGATCCTCGATGCTTACGCTAAAGGAATACGTCCTCACTTCGCTCTTCTTCTTAGGAGACATCCTCAGCCTCGCTCAGATACACTCCCCATCTCCAGTAGCCGCGGACGTTTGCAATCTGAGGCTCAGGAGAAAGAACGACGTCATCCCCCAAAAGTTCCATCAACTCAAGATGGAGCAAAGAGCCACCGCCGCCAGTAACAATTACAACCTCAACTTCAGGGAGATTGCCCCAAAGGGACTTGACCTCTGTAGAAATCTTTTTAGCCAGGGATCTCTTGGCCTCTCCGATGACCTCTGAAAGGTCTATTCTGCCATTCCTGATTTTAAGATAACCGTCCTGCACACACTCTTCAAGTTGGTAATCCTCTTTATAGATAGAGTGCTTTGTGCTTAGATAGTTAGAGACATCCTTGTATATGCTGGAGATGCCGTTCGCACTCGTGCTTGAGAACCTCTCTAGGTAGTTAAGGTCGTCAAACTGAATGATATCGCTTGTTTTGTACCCTATGTCAATTATCCCGACGTGGTTTTTCGCAAAATTGGAATCAACCTCTCCGTCTTCTTTCAGGAGACCATCGCAAAAAGTTCCGTAAGGCTGGGGAACCACAACGACCTTCTTGATATGCAAGGTTCTCTTTTCTCCGTTTACCGTGATGGTATGCTTGCCTGAGAAAGTGTTGATGTACGTCTGTTTAAACAAAGTGAAGTCCTTAACAGGAAGCCCCGTCACGACGGTAAAGGAAGCCTCTTTCTCTTCCGACACAAGTGCCAGCCCTGTTAGGAGCATCACGGCAGTAACGATGTCGTTCGTCCGATCTACACTTAGGGACCGGTAGGGGTGGGTTGATTGGAGGATGGCCATCTCGCCAACGAAGTACTTGGTTCCATCGTACTCAACCTCAATGTGCTTGAGATCGCTCCCCTTACGAAATTCAAACGTCAACTCAACGGAGTTTCCTATGACGGAGGGGATTACGACGGTCTTATCCTCAGAAAACACCTTCAAAAACCCATACCCGATATCGACCCCAACAATCTTTGTTTCACTCATAAAATTTCCCCCTTCTAGGTGCTCACGCTTTGGTTTTCTACTTAAAGAACCCAAAGAAGCACCGTTTTCCTCTTCTTAATATATCATAAAACCCCTCTAAATGCAAGAAAGCAGAAAGAGTTGTTATCTCAAAAATACTCTGTTGAAGACGCCTTTTTGTGAGGCCCGAGGGGCACGCAAACTCTTTTCTCTAGGGAAAAAGGGAGCGGCATTTTTGTGTGGAAGTTTTCATTATTACAATATAGGAGGCGATACTAATGACAGAAGAAAAAAACACTGAAAGACTGGAACTGCAAAAGAAAGGGCTTGCCACGGACATTTCACCAGAAGAGATTTTAAACAGCATGAACACAGACCCTTTGTTCAAAGAGTACTACGCCAAAAGTGAGGATTCCTCTCCTCAAATGACAGAGTTAGAAAAAGCCATGAAGAGGAGAGATCTGAGAAGGGAAGGACTCGCAGCGAACGTCTCGCCAGAAGAGATTCTAAGCAATTTCAATACAAAGGAGGGTTTCCTGTTTGAAGAGTCTCTCACCCATAGTGAGAAGTTAATCCTCCAAGGGAAGATACTCTCCATTCTCGAACCATACCTCCTCGACTCCGCCGAAGATAAAGTCTCCCTTATCCCCGTGGAGGAAGGGGTCTCCTCGCAGTACATCTTAAAAATAAACTCCTGCAACCTGCTCACCTTCTCGCTGAGAGCAAAGGACTACGCTCCTCTCTTGGCGAGCGAAGCAATGCTTATCTCCCATCTCATATCGGAGAAGCATATCTCAGGGCAAAAAAAGAAAATACTCACGAGCCTGAAGACTTCAACAGAGAACGCTCTTTCTCAGGCTATCGGCCAGGCTGGCGATCCTCTTGTTTTTATCAAGGAGAACGCCAAACTTATCTACGAGAATACCAACCTAAGGATGATTTTGCGACTAAAAACTCTCCTGTTAAACAATCTCCTGCTTCTTGACGAGGAAACTATTAAAGGGGAGCGTCTACATTCTCTCGCAAAAGACTCAGACGCCTACCTTAAGAGGCTCCGCAGTTACTACGCTTCCGTCTGCAAGAAACTTAAGCAACACGGCTTCACGATCCAGCAACCTCAACAGCCCTAGGAACAAAGAGAGTCCCTGGCAACAAGCCAGGGACCTTTTTTTAATCTGTTGTGGAGAGTTCTTTTTTCTTGAATTCAAACGCTCTCGCGGAGCATTTTTACTCCAAGGTGTTTGGAAGAGTAATCCCCAGTTCAATCCTGCAAAGGAAGCACAACAACCTCCTCAACATGAAGAGTTTTCTCTTCTCCGTTTACAGTGATAGTGTGCCTGCCCGAGAAAGTGTCAATATACGTCTGCCTAAACAAAGCGAAGTCCTTCACAGGGATTCCCGTCACGACGATGAAAGAGGGCTCTTTTTCTTCCGACACAAGAGCCAGACCCGTTAAAATCGTCACGGTGGTAATAATGTCGTTCGTCTGTTCTATGCTCAAGGACTGGCGGTGGTAGGTTGTTTGGGGAATATCCGTTTCATCCACGAGGTACCTGACTCCATCGTACTCTACCTCGATGCGTCGATGATCGTTTTCTTTGATAACTTCAGGCTTCGATTCAGCGTGGCTCCTTGTGACAAATGGGAATACAATGGTGTTCTCTTTGGAAACCACTTTCAAAAACCCGCTCCAAATATCGACCCCAGCCATCTTCGCTTCGCTCATAAAGACTTCCCCTTCTACTCGCGCTCCTGCCTGAAGAGATCGAAAGTTCCCTTCTTCTCAGTGCATCCATTGTATCACAAAACCCCTCTGGATGCAAGGAGTTTAAAAGAGCGACTGCCTCAAAAACCCCCTAAGGAAGGGTTCTTTTCACGCAACTTGAGTTGCGCGGCTCGAGTTGCGCGGCTCGAGTTGCGCGGCTCGAGTTGCGCGGCTCGAGTTGTCTAAAACTTGAGTTAACGCAACTCGAGTTGTGCGGCTCGAGTTGTCTAAAACTTGAGTTGCGCGTCTAAAGTTGCCTAAAACTTAAATTAACGCAACTCGAGTTGTGCGGCTCGAGTTGTCTAAAACTTGAGAAGAGCGATACGCTCGGAACCATTCTCTCTCGGGGAAGAGTAAGCGTCCGTTGTTCGTAGAGGCACGCGTTGTTTCAAAGAGAACCCCTGGCAAACGCCAAGGGGTCTTTTCTTACTCTATCCTCACAAAATCTGTGCCTGGAGGGAGAACTATTCTCCCCCGAACTTCCTCTGGCAAACTCTCAACTGAAAACGTTCTTGCGGAGTATTTCCCCTCCAAGGTGCTCAGAAGAGCGAGCCCCAGTTTGTTCCTGCAAAACGTCCTGTGAATGATGCAGGGATCTTCGTCGTTAAACACGGCGATGCTCTCTTTTATAAGTATGTCTTCTCTGAAATCAAGTTTGATGGCGGGAACTGTGTCTATTGCCTCTCCGCCTTTATTTAGAAAGATGAAGATACCCCTGAGTTTCACTCTTTCACCCCTCCTTAAGTCTGGCACTTCCGAGTTTGGCGCACTTTTACTTCCTTGTTTGTCTACCAAAGACCCTTCAGTTGGAAAACCATAACAATGGCTACGATGAAGAAAAAAACACTCACAGCGAGTTTGATGAAATGCAGTTTGCTTGTTAGAGTGTGAGAGACGTCTACTATCTTCTTGCCGTGGTAGATTGAGAGGCAGATAGTTATGAGGGGAAGAACGAAGGCTAGGTTGTAGAGGGCTAGGAGGCTCGCTGCACGTGCCATGGAAACGTTTAGGCTCAGAATATAGACGATCGTAGGTAGATATATCTGTCCTGTGCAGAAGAATTCCAGAGCGGATATTACAATTCCAGAAAGAAAAGCAGAAGAATAAATGAAGCGGTTACTCATGTTTTTTCTGACGTAGTTATGGATTATGTGCTTTATCTTCTTTGGCAACTGAAGTTTTATCTTTGAAAAGTCGCCTCTTCGCACAGCCAGGAATTCGAGAAAACTTTGCACAGCGAGCCCTAGTGCCATGAGAATTGTGAAGCCGTAGACGAAGCCCAAGATACCTGAAGCGTATTTAAAAAGATACGCAAATCTAAAGAGGCCGAGCCCTATGGAAAAGTAGGCTATAAATGTCCCCAAGATAAAACTGAACCCTACGTAGAGGATCGTCTTGTCGCTTCGTCCGCTTGCAGTGATGAAAGATATGAAAAAGAGAAGCATGGCTATGGCACAAGGATTCACCCCGTCTAAAAGCCCCGCTGCAAAAACGCCCAGTATCGTAAAGCGACTGAAGGCGTCTTTCTGCTCCTTCTGAATGTCTTCAATGGTTATGCCCTCGAGACTCGTCTTTCTGTATTCTCTCGCACCTGAGTAGAAAGAGCGCAGAAGAGAATGCAGATGCAGGCGGATATCTTCTCCGATTAGGAAAGTATCCCCGACAAAGATTACTGGGACAACCGAAAACTTTTCCTCTGGAACGGAAAAGGCCTTTGAGAAGATGCGATGGAGATCCTCGTTCCCAGCCTCCGTTATTTCCTTATAGGTAATGTCTATTCTGAGGAAATTCGGAGACTCAAGGGAAAGGGCGGTTGTGGCCATATAGTTTTGCAAATAAGCCTTTATCGAGCGGCACAGCGCACAGGAGTCTGTGCCAAAATAAGTTATCTCTATAACCTCTCGCTGACTTCCTTCCGCATGCAAGGGCATGGGAATAAAGATCAAAAGAGCCAGAAAAATCGCTATAATCTTACCCAAGGTAGTTCCCTCCTTCAAGGTTAAAGCCCTCACTAGGGCACTTCAATAGAGGTGGGTTCACCCCTGCTTTCTGTATCTCCCACTCCAAGTTGTCCAGAGGAGTTGACCCCCCAGGCGAAGAGTTCCCCTCCAGAGACGCCAACCGCATGAAGGTTAACCCCAGCGTATACAGCCTCCCAATCGTTACGTGTCCCCACGCGAGACGGGGCATAGCGGCTAAAAGAATCTCCCAGACCCAGTTGTCCAGAATAATTAAAACCCCACGCGAACAGTTCGCCCTCTTTAATAGCAAAGGAATTAAGTCCCCCAACGGCAACCTTATCCCATACAGGATGCCCCTCAAGGCGAGTGGGAACGTTTCTGTCGTCCATGTCTCCAAGCCCCAGTTGCCCATGCAGATTCCAGCCCCAGCCAAAAACTTCTCCGTTTTTGATTCCTATGGAGTTAGCCACCCCGACGAAAGCCGCCGTCCAGCCAGTGGCTTCCCCGACGCGAGTAGGTGTGCCGCGGTCCTCTGTGTCCCCCAGCCCCAACTGGCCATGATGGTTGTATCCCCAAGCGAAAATCTCTCCCGAGCGGATTGCTAAAGAGTGCTCAACGCCAGCGGAAATGTGCGTCCAATCGGCATACTCTCCAACGCGAACGGGGCTTCTCGCTACGGGAGCACCGACAACGCCCAACTGTCCACGCCTGTTCTCACCCCAAGCAAAAAGTTCTCCATTTCGGATTGCAAGGGAATACCCCCACCCTGCGGAGATATGCGTCCAATCTGCGTGAGCCCCAACCCTGGTAGGCGTATTCCTTTGATTGAAATCCCCAAGACCCAACTGCCCCGTATTGTTTGAACCCCAAGCGTAAAGTTTTCCGTCAAGAACAGCAAGGGTGTGCTGTCCTCCAGCGGAGATAAGATCCCAACCAGAGACTTCCCCCACAGGGGTTGGAGAGGTTCGGCTCTCCGTGTCTCCCAAACCCAACTGTCCATTCTGGTTATTCCCCCACGCAAAGATCCTGCCATTTCGCAGGAGAACAGTGTGCTCTCCACCTATAGAGGCGGTTCCGCCCGCGTCTCCTGGCAAGAGAAATGTAGCCACACCCCAGAGAGCAACCCCCACAAAGGCAACGAGGGTAACTACAAAAATGAGCCCTTTAACGCTAAAACCACTTTTAATTGAAAACACTCCTTTCTGAAAAATACTTAATACTGAAAACCATTATACCAAAAACAATGGTAAAATCAACTCTTGGTGAAAGTAAAAACTTGCGGCATTTCAGCATCCAAAGTAAAATTAGATGGGGAATCATACTTTTTACAGGGAAACTTCTGTCAGAGAAGGAATTGACGACGCGCATCTAGAAGGATGCACCCAAGCGAGGACTGGGATAATCCTCGAAAATTGAAGGAGGTTTTGTTTGGTGGAAATTTTATTTCGAGAACTTTCGGCTCTAGAAAAACGGCTCCAAAGAGGGCAAATCACCGAGGAAGAGCACCAAGAACTGAAGTTTGACGTCCTTAAAAAGAAGGTTGTCGAGCACGAGGATCTTCTTGCCCTGCAAAAGGTCTATCTTGAGTTGAAGGCACGTAAGGACAAGGGCAAGGTCGGTGAATTCGACTTTGAAGAACAGCGCCAGACTCTAAACGACGAGTATCAGAAAAAGGCTGTGGACATCCAAAAGCAGTATGAAACATACTACGCAAGACACCTTGAAAAAATGTCCTCACCACAATCTCGTTACTCAATTCTAGAGGATCTTCCTGAGACCTCTACCCCTGTCGCCACTACCGAAGAGGAGGTAATTCCGCGGCCTCCCGCAAAAAGGTTTGCCATGAAGGCATCTGCCCAACCTGAGCCTATTCAGCCCGCCCAGGTTATCGCTGACGATGATGACGACCTCGTCACCATGCGAAGGAAAAAGCCTAAAGCGGTTAGCACGGGAAGCAATATGTCTTTCCTTAAATCTGCAGGGTTCCGCTACGCTCTTTACGCACTAATCGTCGTTTTGGCTGCCGCAATCATTGGGATTCAATTCTTCCCACAACTTATACCGCAATTAAACTAAGAGAAAACCTCGCCTAGCGATAGGCGAGGTTTTTGTTATTGTCCCTGGGTTTCGCTCCGAATGGTGCGGTCGGCTCTTTCGTACCTGTTTGTGTACTTCTTGTGCATGCTGTAGAGGTAGAATACGTTTCTGCCCTTTTGCGTGAGGTTTGAATAATCGACGATGTAGCCTTCGTCAATCAGCCATCTTGCGGCGTTCCTAACTTCATCAGCCTCTGCCCCAACCAAGGCACACAACTCCTCTGGAGGGGATGTTCGCCAGCCACCTTCTGGGAAGAGTTTTCGCAGTTCCTTGACGCCCTTAAGGACAGAAAAAGAATGCTTCTTCTCTATAAGTTTGTCCAGATCCGTACAGGACACCATCTCTTCCATCTTTTTATGCAAGAGCGGGACCAAAAACGGCCAATTTGTTTCTAGGATGTCTGCAAAGTTTCTTTCGGCGGGTTCCGCGGGGGCTTCTTGAGACTCAATGGCACTGATTTCGTCTGCGAGGTTCACCATGTTTGAAGTTTCTTCTAGCGTCATTCTTTTCAATTTAATCACTCCTTCTTTCTGTTATATTTATTATAGCATTTATTGCAGAGAAAATCAACGGCTAGACCTTTCATTTCCCCTCTTTTCATTGTACAATAATAAAAAGAAAAGGCTTTACAGCCCTTTCTTCGCGAGTATTTGTTTGACGATTTGGAGAGCCTGCTTTGTTACTTCTTCTTCTGTTTTCTCCGCATCAACAATCTCAATTCTCTCAGGAAACATTTCTTTCAACTTAAGATACCCCTCTCTAACTTTGTTGTGAAAACAGAGCGTTTCAAGATCGAGCCTGTTCACTTCTCTCGAGGAATTGGCGTGAATGCGCTTTAAGCCGATTTCAGGAGGGAGGTCAAAAAGCAGGGTAAGATCGGGAGTGTGCTCTCCCAAAGCAAAGAGATTTATCTTCAAAACCTCTTCAATGCCGATGCCTCTCGCATACCCTTGGTAACTGAGTGAACTGTCCAGAAATCTGTCTATAACGACAACTTTGCCCTGGTTTAGAGCGGGGATGATTTTCTCCACCAAATGCTGGCGACGAGCGGCGGCATAAAGAAGAGCCTCTGTTCTCCCGTCCATAGCGGTGTTCTCAGTGTTTAAAAGCACCTTCCTAATGTCTTCTGCGATTTTGACACCTCCAGGCTCACGCGTTAACACATGATCAACGCCCCTAGAGGTTAGGTACTTAGAGATCTCCTTCACCTGAAATGATTTGCCGCTTCCCTCAGGACCTTCGGCGGTAATCATAAAGCCTTGCTTCATACGCCCACCTCTTTCTTTTGTTATATCTTTGTGAAACAAACTTCTCTTGTTTCTGACCCAACCCTTTTTTGAAAGACAAAAAGGGGAGAGGCTGTATCTGTTGAAGAGATTACCTGTATAATTTATTTAGGGGAGGTTTTAACGTGAGAAAGAAAAGTGTTAATATCGAGACTTTGCTCAAAAAGCATGCCCTTCAGAGAGGTGC
>Ga0209103_1000181_pt1 | contig 19346 bp, 20 predicted proteins | sample 4C3metaG_FD_184152 | JGI IMG/M metagenome (GOLD analysis project Ga0209103, IMG submission 184152) | Freshwater bacterial and archeal communities from Indian Creek, Illinois, USA - 4C3 metaG (SPAdes) (version 2) | ecosystem: Environmental > Aquatic > Freshwater > Unclassified | place: USA...
CAGTAGGGCGCGGGGATGATCACCTCGTCGCCGGGGTTCAGCGTCGCCATCAGCGCGTTGTAGAGCACCTGCTTGCCGCCCGTGCCCACCGTGACCTGCGCCGGCGTGTAGGTCAGCCCGTTCTCCTTCAGGAACTTGGTGCAGATCGCCGCTTTCAGCTCGGCGATCCCGTCGACGGCGGTATAGCGCGTCTTGCCCGCGTCGATCGCCCGCTTTGCCGCCTCGCGGATGTGCGGGGGGGTGTCGAAATCCGGCTCGCCCGCGCCGAGACCGATCACGTCGCGCCCCTCGGCCTTGAGCTGCGCGGCCTTGGTGGTGACCGCGATCGTGGCCGAAGGCTTGACGCGCGACACGGTGTCCGAGAGGAAGGCCATGGCATGCCCTTTCGACGGTGGAGTTTTGCCCGCGCCTGTCTTAGGGTCTGCACCGCAGGGGTTCAAGCGGGATCGGTGGCGCGATGCGAGAGACGGCCGAAGCGCGCCGCAAGCGGATGCTGATGCGGTCCTGGCGGCGCGGCACCAGGGAGATGGACCTGATCCTCGGCCCCTGGGCCGACGCGCATCTGGCCGGGCTCGGCCCCGACGACCTTGCGACCTACGAGGTGCTGCTGGCCGAGAACGACCAGGACCTGATGGCCTGGATCCTCGGCCCCTCCGCCGCCCCCGCCGGGATCGCGCCGCTGCTCGAGCGGATCGCGGCTTTCGCCCGCACGCGCCTGCAGCGTCTGGTGTAGCAACAAATCGTTACGAGAAATCGTCACGAGTTTACGGAATGTTTGTGCTTTGGGCCGATTCTGCTCCCCGACGATGACGGAGGGAACGCATGACGCAACAGGCCCCGCTCTTGGACGGATCGCGCCGGGCGTTCCTGTCCTGCTACCTCGACAACCTCGCCCTGGTCGAACGCCTGCACCGCCTGCTTCTGGACGTGATCAAGGACGAATTCGAACGTCTGGGCCTGCTCGAGATCAATTCGGTCCAGGCGCTGCTCCTGTTCAACATCGGCGAGAACGAGGTGACGGCGGGCGAGCTGAAGTCGCGCGGCTACTATCAGGGCTCGAACGTCAGCTACAACCTCAAGAAACTGGTCGAACTGGGCTACATGCACCACCAGCGCTCCGAGATCGACCGCCGCTCGGTGCGCGTCCGGCTGACCGAGAAGGGCCGGCAGGTGCGGGCGATGCTGTCGGACCTCTTTTCCCGCCATGCCGAGGGCATGGAACGGCGCAACCTGATCGACGCCTCGGGGATGGACGACATCAACACCGCGCTGCGCCGGATGGAACGGTTCTGGACCGAACAGATCCGCTACATCTACTGACCGCCCGGAATCGACTGACCGCCCGTACGGATCGCCGGCTCAGTTGACCTTGCGCAGCGGCCGGAAGGGCAGGGGGGCGACCGGAAGCCCGTCCTCGATCATCTGGCGCGCCTCGTCGGCCCGCGCCTCGCCATGGATCGCGCGCTCCGGCGCCCGGCCCTCGTGAATGCGCCGCGCCTCGGCGGCAAAGTCCGGCCCGACATAGTCCGACGTTTCGGCAAGGTGCTTGCGCATCGCCGCGATCGCGGCCTCCCGAGCGGTCGCGGCGGCCGACGGCGCGGGGCCGGGGCCGGGCACGGCGGCCGCGTCCCGATCGTCCCCCCGCGCTGCGGGCCGGAGGCTGGGCGTCATCAGGTCCTTCTCGATCGAGGCCGCCCCGCAGACCGGGCAGGTCAGCTGCCCGCCCGCCGCGAGCGCCGCATAGGCCGCCGCATTCTGGAACCAGCTCTCGAACCCGTGCCCGGCCCCACATTTCAGACTGTAGCGGATCATCCTGCCCGTCCCGTTGGCGCAATCCGGCCAGAATTGGGGATTGCGCAGCCAAGGTCAATGTCGCCCGCCGTCCGGCCCGGCCCGGCCCGGCCCGGCCGCCGCGTCAGCCTGCGGCCTCGTCCGTGATCGGCGCATGCCGGCCGACCCGCGGCGGCACGAAGTCCGCGATCAGCCGCGCGAGGTCCGGCTCCTGCACCATGCCCGCCGCGTCCTCTTGGGTGAACCAGGCCCGCTGGCGCGTGCCGGCTTCGGGAAACTGGTCCGCCAGCCGCCGGACCTGCAACCCGAAGACCGCCACGGCGCAAGGGACCGTCTCTGTCGCCGTCCGCCGCTTCAGATAGCCGTAGCGCCCGATGCAGACGGGGGTGACGATGCCCTCCGCGCCGGCTTCTTCCCAGGCCTCCTGCGCGGCGGCGGCTTCGGGCGCCAGACCGGGCATCGGCCAACCCTTGGGGATGATCCAGCGGCCCGTGTCGCGGCTGGTGATCAGCAGGATCTCGACCGCCGCGTCGGACAGGCGCCAGCACAGCGCGCCGAACTGCACCCGCGCGCCTGCCGGGCTGTCCGCCCCCGCCATGCCGTGGTTCGCCGTGCTGTGGTCCTGCGAGCCCATTTCACAACCATTCCGCCCGGTCGCCGGGTCTGGTTCCTGCCGAATTGCCTTGCTGGCAATATGGCATGGCCACCCCCGGTTTCACAGGGGGCGTCCAAGGCATTTGGGGCGCACAAGGCATTTGACGTCGGCGTGGCCGGGCTTACCTTGCCGCCAGAAGGATTGGATGAAGGATCGGCCCATGCGCGCAGGACTGTTCGGATGCCTGGTTGCGGCGCTGGCGGGCCCGGCCCTGGCGGGCGAGGGCTTTCGCTTCGCCTCGATCGACGGCGGCGAGATCGCGCTCGACGACTGGGCGGGCAAGCCGGCCCTTGTCGTCAACACCGCCTCGCTGTGCGGCTTCGTCGGCCAGTTCGCGGGCCTTCAGGCCCTGCACGACCGCTTTGCGGCGCAGGGCGTCCTGATCCTCGCCGTTCCTTCCGACGATTTCGACCAGGAACTGGCCGACGAGGCCGCCGTGCAGGAATTCTGCGAGACCAACTTCGATCTCACCCTGCCGATGACCGAGATCACCCCGGTGACCGGCCGCACCGCGCATCCCTTCTACGCCTGGGTGCGCGAGCAGACCGGTTTCGTGCCGGCCTGGAACTTCAGCAAGGTGCTGCTTGCCCCCGATGGCAGCGTCGCCGCCACCTTCGGCTCGGCGGTCCCGCCGGAAAGCGCCCGGATCGCCGGACGGATCGCGGCGTTCCTGCAATGATCCCGGCCGCGCCGCCCGTGGCATCGCGCCAGGCGGCGGCGCCCCTGTTCATCGGCTCCGAGATCTACCGCGGCTCGTCCTACGGGCCCGCCCATCCCCTGCGCGTGCCCCGCGTCTCGACCGTGATCGACCTGGCCCTCGCCCTGGGCTGGCTGACGCCGGCCCGCTTCCGCGCCAGCCCCCGCGCCAAGCCGGCGGCGCTCTGCCTCTGGCACGATCCCGACTACATCGCCGCCTTGCAGGCCGCCGAAGCCACCGGCAGGGCAACCGAGGAGCAGCGCCGCCGCTACCATCTCGGCACGGCTGCCAACCCGGTCTTCGCCGAGGTCTACCGCCGTCCCGCGACCGGGGCCGGGGGCGTAATGCTCGCGGCCGAGCTGCTGGCGGCCGGCCCCGGTGCGATCCATGTGCCGGGCGGCGGCACGCATCACGGGCTGCCGGGGCGGGCGAACGGCTTTTGCTACCTGAACGACGTGGTCCTCGGCATCAAGGTCCTGCAACGCGCGGGCCTTGGCCGCATCGCCTATGTCGACCTCGACGCGCATCACTGCGACGGGGTCGAACGCGCCTTCGCGGGCGACCCGGGCGTGCGCATGATCTCGGTGCATGAGGAGGGGCGCTGGCCCTTCACCGGCGGCCTTCAGGACACCGCCCGGGGCAGCGGCTTCAACCTTCCCGTGCCCCGGGGCTACAACGACAGCGAGGCGCGGGCGGTGCTGCACGGCCTGATCCTGCCCCGCGTGGCCGAATTCGCCCCCGAAGCCCTTGTCCTGCAATGCGGTGCCGACAGCCTGCGCGAGGACCCCCTCGCGCGCCTCGCCCTCTCCAACCGCGCCTATCTCGAGGCGCTGCGCGCCCTCTGGCCGCTCAGCCCCCGGCTGCTGGTGCTGGGCGGGGGCGGCTACAACCCCTGGTCGGTCGGGCGGCTGTGGACGGCGATCTGGGGGGTCCTGTCCGACCAGAGGTTGCCCGACCGGCTGCCGAAGCCCGCCGAAACCATCCTGCGTGCCCTCGGCTGGCAGGGCGGCGGCCGCCCCCCGCCGGAGGAAACCCTGCTCACCACCCTCCTCGACGCACCCCGCGAAGGCCCCGTCCGGCCCGAGATCCGCGACCGTCTGGCTACCCTGGCCCGCCGATGATCCGTGCCTTCCTCGGCATCGACCTGCCACCGGCGGTTCGCGGCGCGCTTCAGGTCCAGCAGTTCCTGCTGCCCCTGCCGCGCAAGACCGATGCCGAAAAGCTGCACCTGACGCTCGTGTTCCTCGGCGACTGTCCCGAACCCGCGCTCGAGGCCGCGCACGAGGGGTTCGAGGCCCTGCGCGAACCCGGCTTTTCCCTGACGCTGCGGGGCCTCGGGCTCTTCGGCAAGGACAGGCCGCATACCGCCTGGGCGGGCATCGCGCCCGCGCCCGCCCTCCTGCGGCTGCAGGCCCGGGTCGAAACCATCGCCCGCCGCGCCGGCTGCCCGATCGGCGCGCGCAAGTTCACGCCGCATGTCACCCTCGGCCGCTTCCAGCCCCCCGCGCTGGCCGATGCCGCCCGGCTCGAACGCGCCGTCGCCATGGGGGCGGGCCTCACCGCCGGTCCCTGGCCGGTCGAGGAACTGGTGCTCTGGCGCAGCCACCTTTCGCCCAAGGGCGCGCGCTACGGGGTTCTGGCCCGCTATCCGCTGATCCCCCCGGCTTGACAGCCGCAACCGCCTCATGCAGCACGGGGCAAAGGAGAGCCCCATGCAGATCGCCCACCGCCAGATCGGCCCCGACCACCCGCCGCTGGTGATCGCCGAGATCGGCATCAACCATGGCGGCGACCTGGCCGTGGCCAAGGAGATGGTGCGTCTGGCGGCCGGGGCGGGCTGCGAGATGGTCAAGCACCAGACCCACATCCTCGCCGACGAGATGACGGACGAGGCGAAACAGATCTTCCCGCCCAATGCCGATGTCTCGATCTGGCAGGTGATGGAGGCCTGCGCGCTGACCCTCGACGAGGAGGCCGAGCTCAAGCGCCATGCCGAAAGCCTGGGGCTGATCTGGATCTCCACCCCGTTCAGCCGCGCCGCCGCGGATTTCCTCGAAACCCTCGACGTGCCCGCCTACAAGATCGGCTCGGGCGAGGCCGACAACCTGCCGCTGATCCGCCACATCGCCAAGAAGGGCAGGCCGGTGATCCTGTCCACCGGCATGCAGACGATCGAGACCCTGCGCGCCAGCGTGGCGATCCTGGATGCCGCCGGCATCGACTATGCGCTCTTGGAATGCACCAACCTCTACCCCTCGCCGCCCGAGATCGTCAGCCTGCGGGGCGTGAGCGAACTGCGGCAGGCCTTCCCCGGGGCGGTGGTGGGGTTTTCCGACCATTCCATCGGCCCGGAGATGGCCCTGGCCAGCGTGGCCCTCGGCGCCTGCATCCTGGAGCGCCACTTCACCGACACGCGCTATCGCCGCGGCCCCGACATCCCCTGCTCGATGGACCCCGCCGAACTGCGCCACCTGATCGACCGGTCGCGCGAGATCTGGATCGCCGCCAGCAACCCCAAGGCGCGCTCGGCCCCCGAGGAAGCCGTCTACCGCTTCGCCCGCGGCTCGGTCGTGGCCGACCGCGACCTGCCCGCGGGCCATGTGATCGAGGAGCCCGACATCTGGACCCGCCGCCCGGGCACCGGAGAGATCGCGGCCCGTGACTTCGACCGGGTGCTGGGGATGCGGCTGAAGCGGGCGGTCACCCGGAATATGCAGTTGAAATGGGGGGATCTGGGGTGAGCCTCACCCGGGCCGACATCGGCATCTGGCTGATCAACCTGCCGCGCGACACCGGCCGCCACGCACGGATGGAGCGTCAGCTTGTCAAACTCGGCTTGCCCTACAGCCTTTTCCCCGCCATCGACGGGCGGGCCGATGAGGCGCGGCTGATCAAGCGCGCCGATCCTGCCGCCTATGCCCGTAAGATGGGCATGCCACTGCTGCCCGGCCATCTGGGCGTCTACGCAAGCCATCTTGCCGTCTGGGAGGCGTTGCTTGCCTCGGGCCACCGCGCCGCCCTGGTGCTGGAGGACGACGTGGTCTTTCATGACGATTTCCTTCAGGCGCTGGATACAGCTCTTGCCCATGACAATCTCTGGGATCTCGTCCGCTTCAACTGTATCCGCGCCAAGCTGCCGGTCACGCAGGCCCGTCTCGGCCCGTATCGGCTGAACGCCTATGTCGGCCCGTTCACTGGCAACGCCTGCTACCTGATCCACCGCGACGTCGCCGGGCGGCTGGGCCCCGGCCTTTGGCCCCAGACCCGCGCGCTGGACCACGAGTTGAACCGCTTCTTCCTGCACGACTACCGCCTGCTCGGGCTTGAACCCTGGTCCAGCCACCCCGATGACGGCGGAACCAGCACCATCACCGGAACGGGGTTCAGCCTGGTACAGAAGCCCCGATGGTGGCAGCGTCTGCCACATTATCAGTTGAAGGCTGCAAACTATTTCCGCCGTGCCCTGTGGCTGTGGCGGAGGGGAATGTTTCCGGCCCCGGTCGGGCGAAGATCGTGACAGTTCCATCGCTTCCCGTCCTGACTTTCCCCAAAGAGGTGGCGGCGTTAGTGCGGCGCACCTATGCCTCGGCGCGGGTGATCCTGGAATACGGCTCCGGCGGCTCTACTTTTGTCGCAGCGGGCACGCCCGGCAAGCGCGTCACCTCGGTGGAAAGCGACCCCGTCTGGGCCAACCGGATGCGCGAGATCGCTGCTGCCCATGACCTGCCCTCGCCGCCCGCCGTCGTCTACGTCGATATCGGCCCGGTCGGGGCCTGGGCGCGGGCACTGGATCATCGGCATCTGGACGCCTTCATCGGCTATGCCCAGTCAGTCTGGGACAGTCCGGGTTTCGAACACCCCGATGTCGTACTGGTCGACGGCCGTTTCCGTGCGGCCTGTTTCATGACCGCCTATCTGAACGCCGAGCGTCCCATCACGCTGCTTTTCGACGATTACTTGAAACGGACCGAATACCATGTGATCGAGCGACTGGGAAAACCAGCGCGAATGGTGGGCCGGATGGCGGTGTTCGAACTGTGCCCCGATAACCGCGAGAAGATAGCGCCGTGGCTTCTGGTCGCCAGCTATTTCGACGCGGTCTGCTCGTTCCGGGTGGGGGTTTCGCAACGGCGGCCCAAGCTGATACGGCGGCTTGGCGGTGCCATCCGACGGTTGTTACAGCTCGCTCGGGCGGAAACCCCGACTGTCGAACCGGCAAACATGTCGATCAGCAGACGGCAACGATCCAAACGCATCGAAACGACGCCATGAATGCGGTGTACACACTGTCCAGCATCATGTTGCCGCCCGATCGCCGGCTTGAACGGGATTTTCCGCGTCGAGCAGCCCCCGATGACGCGAACGACCCGATCTGGCAGCACTATGATCGCCGCACCCTGATCTATGATGTCGTGCATCTTGCCGATGCCGGAGTGGTGCGCCTATACCTTCCACGACTGCTTAATCTCAGCTATTTACTGAAGAATGCCACGTTTCAGATTGACGTCACGGCGCTGCGCCCCGTACGTCACAAGGTCTTTCGCAGATTCGAGACTTTCGATTTCCGGGTTGGCGCCGGTTCGCCCCGACGTCTCAGGATATCGACCGACACCGGGTCGGAGTTTGAAGTGCCCATCAGCACCGCCAATCCGGAAGTCTTCCGCGATCGCCGCGTGCTCTACACGCTGCTCAAGGATGAACCGCTAGATTGGATCAGGGACTGGTTGTTGTTCCACAGCAAGATGCACGGGGCCGACGCCGTCCTGATCGCCGACAACGGAAGCACCAGGTATTCGTCTGCTCAGCTTTTGCACGCAGTTCAAGCTGTTCCCGGCTACTTGACGGCGAGCGTTCTATCGGTCCCGCTGCCCTGGGGGCCAAGGGGGCACGCGCCGGGTGTGGACGACGGCAAGTATCTGCAGACAATGCTGCTCAATCTGACCCGGGACCGTTTCTTTGCTGCGGCGCGCGGGGTGCTGAACCTGGACGTGGACGAGCTGCTGCTACGGCGCGGACAGAGTTCGGTTTTTGATCGGGTCCAGCGTTGGGGATTGGTGACTTTCCCCGGGGAATGGCGGTATCCCGTCGAAGCCGGGCAGGCCATTTGCCACGAGCATCACCGGTTTCGCGATCCGACCGACAAACCCTGCCCTCCGAAGTACTGCTTCCGCCCGTCCTCCAGGCTTGGCCGCATGTGCCTTTCGGTGCACGGCCTGGAACGGCTGAACCGCAAGCTGTTCTCTGGCAAGCGCGACTTCATGTTCCTGCATTGCCGGAACATCTCCACGTCGTGGAAATACGATCGAACGAAGACCGCCAAGTCCGCCATGGTGCTTGACCGCGAGACCGATGAAGCGTTGAGCGCAGTCTTTGCAACATCGTCGATGACTGCCCAATGACCCGCCACCTCCTCTTCCTCACCGGCACCCGGGCCGATTTCGGCAAGCTGGAGCCTCTGGCCGCCGCTGCCCGCGATGCGGGCCATCGGGTCACCTTCTTCGTCACCGGCATGCATCTGATGGACCGCTACGGCCTGACCGTGAACGAGGTCCGCCGGATGCCGGGCGTCACCACCCACGAAGTCCCCAACCAGGCCGAGGGCGACCCGCAGGACCTGATCCTCGCCCGCACCGTCACCGGCTTTTCCGCCTTCGTGACCGCGCAACGCCCCGATCTCGTCATCCTGCACGGCGACCGGGTCGAGGCCCTCGCCGGGGCGCTGGTGGCGGCGACGAACTGCATCCGCTCGGCCCATGTCGAGGGCGGCGAGGTCTCGGGCACCATCGACGAGGTGTTCCGCCACTGCAACACCAAGCTGTGCACGCATCACTTCGTCTCCTCCGCCGCCGCCGCCGCCCGCGTCCGCGCGCTGGGCGAGCCGCCCGAGACCATCCATGTCATCGGCTCGCCCGAGCTCGACTTCCACGCCCGCCCCTCCGGCGTCACCCTGGCCGAGGTGCGCGACCGCTATGCCATCCCCTTCGCCGACTACGCCATCGCGACCTTCCACCCGGTGACCAGCGAGCAGGACACGATCGCCCGCCAGGCCGCCGACCTTTTCGCCGCGCTGGCCGACAGCGGGCGCAGCTTCGTCGTGATCGCCCCGAACAACGACCCGGGCAGTCAGGCCATCTTCGAAGTTCTTGAAAACCTGCCGGAAAGCCGCTTTCGCCTGCTGCCCTCGATGCGCTTCGCCCATTTCAGCGAACTGATGAAGAACGCCGCCTGCATGGTCGGCAATTCCAGCGCGGGCGTGCGCGAGGCGCCCTTCCTCGGCCTGCCCTCGCTCGACATCGGCACAAGGCAGACCAACCGCTCCGACGCGCCCTCGGTCACCGCCTGCGCCGCCGGCGACCGCGCCGCGATCCGGCGCTTCCTGCACGATCACTGGGGCCGCGAGGCCCCGCCGCACGACGGCTTCGGCCAGGGCACCGCCGCCGAACGCTTCGTGGCCACCCTCGCCGACCCCGCCTTCTGGACCCTCAGCCTGCAAAAGGCCTTTCGTGACATCGCCTGAGGGGGTCCAGCTCCGCGCCTATCTCGCCGTGACGCAGGCGATCCCCCTTGCTGCGCCCGCGCTCCTGCGTCGCCGCCTCGCCAAGGGCAAGGAACTCGCGGACCGCTGGCGGGAAAAGCTCGGGGAACCCGGCCTTCCCCGCCCCGAGGGCCCGCTGGTCTGGCTCCACGCCGTCGGGCTGGGCGAGGTCCTGGCGCTGCGCGGCCTCATCGCCGCCCTCACCGCGCGGGCTCCCGACATCCACTGTCTCGTCACCTCGAGCACCCGCGCCTCGGCCCAGGTGCTTGGCGCGAACCTGCCGCCGCGCACCCGCCACCAGTTCCTGCCGCTCGACGCGCCCGCCTATCTCCGCCGTTTCCTCGACCACTGGCGCCCCGACCTCTCGATCTGGGCCGAGCAGGATCTCTGGCCGCGCGCCGTGGTCGAGACCGCCGCGCGCGGCATCCCGCTCGCCCTCGTCAACGCCCGGATGAACGCCGCCGCCCATGCCCGCCGCCAGCGCTGGCGCGGCCTTTATGGCGATCTCCTTGCCCGCTTCGCGCTCATCGCCGCGCAGGACGATCTGACCGCCCGGCACCTCTCCGCCCTTGGCGCCAGGGGCGTGCGCATCACCGGCAGCCTCAAGGCCGCCGCCCCGCCCCTGGCCGCCGCGCCGAAGGCGCTCGCCGCCGCCCGCGCGCAGCTGGTCGGGCGCCAGCCCGTCCTGCTTGCCAGCTCGCATGCCGATGACGAGGCCATCACCTTCGCCGCGCTGCGGATCCTGCCGGACCGGCCGCTGCTCGTCATCGCGCCGCGCGAGCCGCAGCGGGGGGCCGGGATCGCCGCCCGCGCCGCCGCGCATGGCTTCACCGCCAGCCGGCGATCCTCGGGCGAGGGCCCGGACCGGGACATCTGGATCGCCGACACCTTCGGCGAGATGGGGCTGTGGTATCGCCTCTGCCCCGTCACCATCCTCGGCGGCACCTTCGGGCCCGTCGAGGGCCACAACCCATGGGAGGCCGCCGCCCTCGGCTCGGCCATCCTGCACGGCCCGCGCACCGCCAACTTCGCCGCCGATTTCGCCGCCCTTGCCGCCGCCGCCGCCGCCGATGCGGTCGTCCCGGAGACCCTCGCCCCCCAGCTTGCCGCCCAGACTGACCCCGACCTTGCCGGGCGCCAGCGCGCCATGGCCGCCCGCGCCCGGGCGCTTTGGGACGGCGCGCAGGGCAGTCTGGCCCCCCTGGCCGCCGACCTGCTCGGCCTGATGGCCCGGCGATGAGGCTATGGGTCTTCCTGCGGCTCTGGTCGGTGCTGTGGCATCTCGGCCTGCCGCTGGTGCTGCTTCATCTCTGGCGCCGCGGCCGGAAGGACCCGCTCTACGCCCGCCACCTCGGCGAGCGTTTCGGCCGCCACCGCCGGCGCCTTCCCGGGGCGGTCTGGGTCCATGCGGTCAGCCTCGGCGAGGTCCGCTCGGCCGTGCCGCTGATCCGGGCGCTGCTGGGCCGGGGCGAGACCATCGTGCTCACCCATTTCACCCCGGCGGGCCGGCGCGAGGCGCAGCGGGTCTTCGCCGCCGAGATCGCCGCCGGCCGTCTGGCCGCCGTCTGGGTTCCGTTCGAGACCGCCCGGGCCTACCGCGGGTTCTTCCGCGCCTTCCGGCCCCGGCTTGGCCTGGTGATGGAGATCGAGATCTGGCCGCGCATGATCCTTGCGGCCCGGCGCGCGGGCGTGCCGCTGTTCATGTGCAACGCGCAGTATCCGGCCGATTCCATGGCGCGCGATTCCCGCCTGGGCATCCGGCCCGGCCTGATGCGCGGTTTTGCCGGGGCCTTCGTCAAGTCCGACCTTCAGGCGCAGCGCTTCGCGTCGGTCGGCGTCGCCAACATCGCGGTGACGGGCGAACTGCGCTTTGACCAGCCGATCCCGGCCGATCATCTGGCCGCGGCCGCCCGCCTTCGTCCCGGCCTGGCCGGCGGGCGCGGGGTCATCGCCTTCGCCTCGGTCACCGCGCCGGAGGAGGCGCTGTTCCTGGCGGCGACCGAGGCCATCCTCGCGACCTCCAACCCGCCGCTGATCCTGTTCATTCCCCGCGCGCCCGAACGGTTCGACGCGGTCGCCGCCGCCCTGGCCGCGCGCGGCATCCGCCTGGCCCGGCGCAGCGCGGTCCTGGACGAGGGTCTGACCCTGAAGGCAAGCCCGGCTTGCGACGTTCTCCTGGGCGATTCCCTCGGCGAGATGTATTTCTACCTGGCGCTGGCTGATCGGGTGGTGGTGGGCGGCGGGTTCCAGCCCAAGGGGTCGCACAACATCATCGAACCGCTGGCGCTGCGGCGCCCGGTGCTGGTCGGGCCGCAGATCCAGACCATCGAATACCCCGCGGTCGAGGCCATTGCCGCCGGGATCTGCCGGCAGACGACCCCCGACCGGCTGGTGAGCGACCTGCTGCACTGGCCCGATCCGCACCCGCAGGCGATTGCCAGGTTCGTCGCCGCACATTCCGGGGCCACGGCGCGAACCCTCGCGGCCATCGCGCCGCTGCTCAGGCCTTGACCAGACCGTCCTGCAACTGCGCCGACAGCAGGAACTCGACCAGCCGCAGGTCGTGGGGGGTGTCGATGTCGTGGCAGCGCTCGGCCGGCAGCACATAGGGGATCACCCGGCCCTCGTAGATCGTCGCGGCGCGGCGCAGATAGGCCGGGTCGACGACATAGACCAGGCCGACATGCTCGTAGACGACCGGGGCGTCCTGCCGGGCCCAGACCCCGCCCGGCAAGGGCTTGGACACATGCAGCGCGCCCGTGGCATCCGCTTCGACCATGTTGAAGTATGGGTTCTTTCGCGCCTCGCACACGCTCATCACCAGGTCGGGATGTTCGTTTTCGTAAAGCGCCAGCGCGCCCTCGATATCCTCGGGCAACCGCAGCGGCGCGGTGCAGTCAAGGTCGAGGAAGGCCGAAACCGGCCCGATCCGCGCCTCGCTGGCCGCCAGCGCATGCTGCCAGACGCCCCATTTCGGCGCGGTGTCGGTGGCAAGCTCGGCCGGGCGCAGCCCGATGTCCAGCGCGCCGCGCCCGACGGCATGCGCAAGGATCGCCGCGTCATCGGTCGACACGACCACCGCGCCGACACGCGAACTGGCGAAAAGCTGGTCGAGCGACCAGTCGATCAGCGGCTTGCCGCAGATCGGCCGGACGTTCTTGCCCGGCACGCCCTTCGACCCCTTGCGCGCCCCGATATGCCCCAGGATCATCCTCGCCTCCAGTTTCGCCAAGGCCTAGCGCGTCGCGACCTCCAGCGCCAGTCGCGGCGGGCGGCGTTGCGGCCATCCGGTCGCCCGGTGCCAGGCCTGGCCGATCGCCAGCACCCCGGCATCGTCGCCCGCCCGGCCGATGATCTGCATGCCCGTCGGCAATCCCGCGGGCGAGAAGCCGACCGGAACCGCCAGCGCCGGCAGCCCGATCAGACTGGCCGGCACCGCCACCTCCATCCAGCGGTGATAGGTGTCCATCACCGCTCCGGCGATGGTTTCGGGCCAGCGCCAGCCCGCCGGGAAGGGCCAGACCTGTGCCGCGGGCAGGACCACCGCGTCCCAGCGCCGGAACAGGCGCGCGGCCGCGGCTTGCCACTGGCGGCGGATCGCGCGGGCGTCACGGGCCTGCGCTGCGGTCAGGGCGAGGCCCTGCCCGATCTCCCACAGCGTTTCGGGCTTGGTCCGCGCGCGCAGGGCGGGGTCCTCGGCCAGCGCGCGCTTGTCGCGGGCGCTCAGCATGGCGCGCAGCGTCACCCAGGCGGACCAGAGCCGGTCGGCCGGAAAGGGCGGCGGCAGCGGCTCGACCGTCGCGCCCAGCGCCTCGATCTGGCGCAGCGCCGCCTCGCACAGCGGCAGAATGCCCGGCTCCATCGGATAGGCCCCGCCCCAGTCGCCCAGCCAGCCGATCCGCAGGCCCTGCACCCCCCGGTCGAGGCCGCCCAGCAGGTCGGGAACCGGGCGGGCAGCGGGCAGATCGGGGGTCGCGCCGACCATGACCCGCAGCAGCCGCGCCAGATCCTCGACGCAGCGCGCCATCGGGCCGTCGGTCGCCAGCCGGGTCAGGCAGGTGTCGCCTGCGGCATCCTGCGCCACCAGCCCCCCGGTCGGCCGGAAGCCGTAGAGGTTGCAAAAGGCGGCCGGGTTGCGCAGCGAGCCCATCATGTCCGACCCGTCCGCCACCCAGACCATCCGGGCCGCCAGCGCCGCCGCCGCCCCGCCCGACGAGCCCCCGGCACTGCGCGCCGGATCGAACGGGTTCCGCGTCACCCCGAAGACCGGGTTGAAACTGTGCGAACCCTGGCCCCATTCCGGCACATTGGTCTTGCCGGTGAAGATCGCCCCCGCCCTGCGCAGCCGCGCCGCGAGGATGTCATCTCCGGCCGGGACATGATCGGCATGGATGGGCGAGCCCCAGGTGGTCCGCAGCCCGCGGGTTGCCACCAGATCCTTGACCGCAAAGGGAATTCCGTGCAGCCAGCCCGTCGGCTCGGCATCGTCCGCCGCCCGCGCCTCGGCCATCAGCACATCCGGATCGCGGGCCGAAACGATCGCGTTGACCACCCCGTTCACGCGGTCGACCTGCGCCAGATGGGCCGCCATCACCTCGGAGGGTGCCAGCTTGCGCGCCCCGATCGCGCGCGCCAGATCCGATGCCGACCATTCCAGCATGGCGTCCTGCGTCCCAGAGGTCCTCGGGGGGGCAGGGGTAGGGCGCCCCGCCGGTGCGCGCCGTGACCGGCGGGTGCCGGGGCCATCCCGGCCCCGGCACCCGCCTGCCGAACGCGTGTCACTTCATGAGTTCGGTCCAGATCGCGGTCATGTACCCCCGCGCCGTCGCGTTGCAGACCGGCATGAAGACGCCGTTCGCCCGGTGCTCCTCGGGAATGATCACCTCGGGCGCCGTCGCCATCACGGGGTCCATGTAGGCTTCCGACCCGGTGATCCCGTTGGCATAGCGCGCAAAGTTCGAGATCAGCGCCGCGTTCTCGGGCCGCATGATGAAGTCCATGAAAGCATAGGCTTCATCCACGTTGCGCGCGTCGCGCAAGAGCATCACGCTGTCCATGAACAGCGTGAAGCCTTCCCTCGGATAGCCGAAGGCGACCGTCGGCACCGCCTCGCGGATGCGCACCGACGAGCCGTTCCAGTTGACCGAGGCCGCCCAGTCCCGGTTCGACATCCTCTCGGTGGCACCGTAGTCCATCGCCACCCAGTGCGGCTTGGCCGCCATCAGCCCGTCGCGGACCTTGCGCAGCACTTCGAGGTCCTCGCTGCACGGCTCGCCGCCGTAGAACATCGTCGCCAGCGTCAGCACGTCGGACATCTCGGGGACGACGTTGATCCTGCCCTTGAGCTCGTCGGGCACCTCCAGCCAGACGGCCGAGGTGTTGATGTCGCCGGAATAGACCGCCGTGTCGACCGAAATCCCGACCGTGCCCCAGGCCCAGGGGATCGAGGTCGTCCGGCCCGGGTCCCAGGCGACATCGCGCCATTCGGGGGCGATGTTGGCATGGTTCGGCAGCCGCGCCAGGTCGAGCGGCACCGTCAGGCCCTTTTCGTTGAAGATCGGCACATAGTTGGCCGAAGGCACCACGAGGTCGAAGCCATGCCCGCCGGCCTCGACCTTGGCCAGCGCGGTGGCGTTGCTGTCAAAGTCGGTGACCGTGACCCGGATGCCGGTCTCGGCCTCGAACTTCGTCAGCAGTTCGGGGCTGGTGTAGTTGCCCCAGTTGTAAAGCTGCAACACCCCCTCGGCCTGGGCCAGGCTGGTGGTGGCCATCAGCAGGACGGTTGCGATCGTCAGTCTTTGCATTGCGTGTCTCCCGGTTGGTTGGTCAGTCTTTTCTGCGTGTCAGAAGGAAGAAGGCCGTCAACAGCACCACGGTCACCGCCAACAGCATGCTCGAGACCGCGTTGATCTCGGGGGTCAGCTGTCGGCGCATCTGACCCAGCATGTAGGTGGGCAACGTATCCTGCCCGCCCGATTTCACGAATTCGGTGATCACCACGTTGTCGAGGCTGATGACGAAGGCCAGCATCGCCCCCGCGATGATCCCCGGTGCCAGAAGCGGCAGCGTCACCCGCCGGAAGGTCTGCCAGGGGGTTGCGTACAGGTCGGCGGCGGCGGTTTCCAGCGTCAGGTCCATCCCCTCCAGCCGCGCGCGGATCGGCAGGTAGGCAAAGGGGATGCAGAAGGCCGCATGCGCCAGGATCAGCCAGTGCAGCCCGTGCGCCATTCGGTCCATGCCCTGCGAGGCCAGCCAGACCTTCACGATCCCGAACAGGATCATCAGCGCGACGGCGGTCACGATCTCGGGCACCATCAGGGGCTGGTTGATCATGACGTAGATGAAGGTCTGCCCCTTGAACGCCCGCCGCCGCGTGGTGCCCAGCGCCGCGATCGTCGCCACCGTGGTCGAGATCACCGCCGCGAAGGTCGCGATGATCAGCGAGCGCAGCGTCGCATCCTGCACCTGCCGGTTCTCCCAGGCGCGCGCGTACCATTCCAGCGAGAAGCCCCCCCAGGTCGAGATCGACATCGAGGCGTTGAACGAATAGGCCACCAGCGTGACGATCGGCAGGTACAGCGCCACGAAGACGAGCACCGCCGTGATGGCAAAGCCCGGCAGCCGGGCGACCTTGAACCCGCGGTCAGCCATGGGCCTGGGACCGCCGCCCGGCATGGCGCACATAGACCAGCAGCGCGACCGTCACCATGAGCAGCAGCACCATCGACAAGGCGGCCCCCAGGGGCCAGTTCTTGCCTTGCAGGAACTGCAACTCGATGAAGTTGCCGATCATCATCTGCTTGCCGCCGCCCAGGATGCGCGGCGTGACATAGGCCCCCAGCGAGGGCACGAAGACCAGGATCGACCCGGCGATGAGCCCGGGCTTCACGATCGGCAGGATCACCCGGCGCAGCACCTGCCAGCGGCTGGCGTAAAGGTCGTAGGCCGCCTCGAGGAGCCGCAAGTCGAACCGGTCGATCGCGGCAAACAGCGGCAGCACCATCAGCGGCAGATGCACATAGGTCATGCCGATGAAGATCGCCGTCGGGGTGTACAGCACCTCGATCGGCGCATCCGTGATGCCGAGGCCCAGCAGCAGCGAGTTCATCAGCCCCTCGCGCCGCAGCACCTCGTTGATCGCGTAGGTGCGGATCAAGAGGTTGGTCCAGAACGGGATGGTGATCAGGAACAGCCACAGCGCCCGCTCCCTCGGCGGCCGGGTCGCGATGAACCAGGCGGTCGGAAAGCCGATCACAAGGGCGAACAGGGTCGTCAGCAGCGACAGCCAGACCGACCGCCACAGGATCGTCAGATGCCCGTCGGCCAGCACCCATTCGCCGGTGAAGATGTCCTTCGTCCACAGGATGCCGACCCAGCCGCCGGTCGAGAAGTCCCACACCACATTGCCGTGCTGGCCGGGGGTCAGGAAGGAATAGACCAGCACGATCGCCAGCGGCCCGACCGCCGCGAGCGTCAGGATCACCAGCGCCGGCAGCGACAAGAGCCAGCCGTCGCGGGCCGAGCGGCGGACGGCCTCTGCCTCGGCGGGGCTCATCCTTCTTCCACCCGCTGCACCGCGCCCTCGGCAAAGCGCACGCCGACCTTCTGGCCGTCGGCCAGCCCCGCCTCGCCGGTGGCGGGGCTTTGCAGGCGGGCGACAAGCTCGGTGCCGTCGGCAAGGGCGACATGGCAATGCGTGTCGGTGCCGAAATAGACCTGGCTGCGCACCGTTCCCGCCAGCGCGCCGTCGCCGGGCGGGCCCAGGCGCAGCTGTTCCGGGCGCACGATCACCGTGGCCTCGCCTCCCGCCCGAAGGCCCGCAACCGCGACCCGCTCGCCGGTGCCAAGGCGCAGCGCGCCCGCTTCGGCCACCCCGTGCAGGAAGTTCGTCTCGCCGACGAAGCTGGCGACAAAGCGGTTCTTCGGCCGGGTGTAGATGTCCTTGGCCGTGCCGACCTGCTGGAGCTTGCCGTTCGACATCACGCCGATCCGGTCCGACATGGTCAGCGCCTCCTCCTGGTCGTGGGTGACGAAGACGAAGGTGATGCCGGTCTCGTGCTGCAGCCGCTTCAGCTCGACCTGCATCTCCTTGCGCAGCTTCAGGTCCAGCGCGCTCAGCGGCTCGTCCAGGAGCAGCACCTTGGGCTGCGGCGCCAGCGCCCGCGCCAGCGCGACCCGCTGCTGCTGCCCGCCCGACAGCTGCGCCGTCCTGCGCCCCGCCAGCGCCTCGAGCTTCACCAGCGCCAGCATCCGGTCGGTCGTGGCCTTCACCTCGGCCGAGGGTTTGCCCAGCATCCGCAAGCCGAAGCCCACGTTCTCGGCCACCGTCAGGTGGGGAAACAGCGCATAGCTCTGGAACACCGTGTTCACCGGGCGGCGGTTCGGCGGCAGATTGGTGATGTCGGCCCCGTCCAGCAGGATCGTGCCGCCCGAAGGCATCTCGAACCCCGCGATCAGGCGCAGCAGCGTGGTCTTGCCGCAGCCCGAGGGCCCCAGAAGCGTGAAGAATTCGCCCTTGCGGATGTCGACCGACACATCGTCCAGCGCCCGGACCGTGGCAGACCCCTGCCCGAAGGCCTTGACCACGTGGCGCGCCGAGATCGTCACCGCTTCGGCCAAGTCCGCACTCCCAAGATCCCCAGGCGATTGTCCCCCGTCATTTGATCATACTGGGACGCGGGCCGAGGCCCTGACAAGCGATTCCTTGCATGTCAGCCGGCCATCGCGGCGCGCTTGGCCCCCCAGGGCGCCGCATGCTCGATCTCGGCGCAGAGCGCGATCAGCGTTTCGTCCCGGCCGAACCCGGCGGCCAGGTGGATGCCGATCGGCAGGCCGTCCCGCGACCAGCCCAGCGGCAGGCTGGCGGCGGGCTGGCCGCTGGCGTTGAAGACCGCGCAGAAGGGGGAATAGGCGAAGACGCCGGCCGGCCCGGTGCGGTAGGCGCGGTAATCCTCGGTCGCGTGGGAAAAGCGGCCGACCCTGGCCGGCGGCTCGGCCAGCGTGGCGGTCAGCAGGATCTCGGGGCCCGGATCGAAGACCCGCGCCATCTGGCGGCCGAAGGCGTGGATCTCGCCCACGGCCTCCAGATAGCGCGTGGGGTGCAGCGTCGCGGCATGGGCGACCGCGCCGCGCCCGACACCCTCGACCAGATCGCCGGTCAGCGGCCGCCCCCGCAGCGCCTGGGCGATGCCGAGCGCGGTGCCGACCGCGACGATATCGGTCCAGGCCCGCATCATGCCGGCCACGTCCGCCTCGGGCAGCACCGGCTCGACCGCATGGCCCAGGCTTTCCAGCAGCCGGCCCGCGGCCCGGACGGCCTCGGCCACCTCGGGGTGAATGGCCTCGCCGGTCAGCGTGGTGTCGCAGATCCCGATCCGCAGCCGCCGGGGCGGGCGGCTGATCGCCGCCGCATGGCCCCGGCCCAGGGGCGGTGCCCAGTAGGGCGCCCCCGGATCGGCCCCTTCGCAGGCGTCCAGCATCACCGCCGTGTCGCGCACGCTGCGCGTCAGGAAGCCGTCGATCGCCATCCCCGCCCAGCCTTCGCCGGCATAGGGCCCGTCCGGCAGCCGCGCCCGGGTGGGCTTGAAGCCGAACAGCCCGCAGCACGCGGCCGGGATCCGCACCGAGCCCCCCCCGTCCGAGCCATGCGCCATGGCCACGATCCCCGC
>Ga0209103_1000182_pt1 | contig 19299 bp, 17 predicted proteins | sample 4C3metaG_FD_184152 | JGI IMG/M metagenome (GOLD analysis project Ga0209103, IMG submission 184152) | Freshwater bacterial and archeal communities from Indian Creek, Illinois, USA - 4C3 metaG (SPAdes) (version 2) | ecosystem: Environmental > Aquatic > Freshwater > Unclassified | place: USA...
ATCGAGTAGAGGGTGAGGATGCCGGTGGCGAGCGCCACCGCGGCGAGCACGTACCAGCCCGCGTCGAAGCTCGACTTCACGACGAACAGCTTGGCCCAGAAGCCCGACAGCGGCGGCAGCCCCGCCAGGGAGAGCGCCGGCACCGCGAACAGGATGCCGAGCCAGGGGTCGCGCCGCCACAGCCCGCCCAGTTCGGCCAGCGAGAAGCTGCCCCCGGCGCGCCGGATGGCGCCCGCCACCAGGAACAGGTTCGCCTTCACGATGATGTGGTGGACGATGTAGAGCACCGCGCCTGCAATCGCCAAGGGTGTAGCCACCGCCAATCCGACGATCATGTAGCCGATCTGGCTGATGATGTGGAAGGACAGGATGCGCCGGATGTCCCAATGCGCCGCCGCACCCAGCACGCCCACCACCATGGTGCCGGCCGCCACCGCCCACAGCAGCGGCGCCATCCAGTCCTGCCCGGCCGGGAAGACCAGCGTGACCAGGCGGATCATCGCATAGACGCCGACCTTGGTGAGCAGCCCGGCGAAGATGGCCGCAACCGGCGCGATCGCCGTGTGGTAGGAGGCCGGCAGCCAGAAGAACAGCGGGAACACCGCCGCCTTGGCGCCGAAGGCGGCGAGCAGCAGGAAGGCGACGGCGGCGGCGGCGCCCTGGTTGGGAACCTCGGGCATGCGCCGCGCCATGTCCGCGAGGTTGAGCGTGCCGGTCAGCCCATAGGCGAGGCCGACGGCGATCAGGAACACCGTCGTCGCCACCAGATTCAGCACCGCGTATTTCACCGCCGCGTCGAGCTGCGCGCGCCCGCCGCCCAGCACCAGCAGGCCGAAGGAGGCGATCAGCATCACCTCGAACCAGACATAGAGGTTGAACAGGTCGCCCGCCAGGAAGGCGCCCGCCACGCCAAGCACGAGTGCGGCGAGCAGCGGGTGCCACAGCCCTTCCTCGGCGCGCATCCCCGCATCGGAGGGGGCATAGGCAGCGGTGGCGGCATACATCAGCGCGGTGATGGCGACCATGGCGGCGGCGAACAGGTCGGCCACCATGGTGATGCCGAAGGGGGCCGGCCAGTCGCCCATTTGCGAGGCTATGACGCCCCGTCCCAGCACCTCGACGACCAGCGCCGCGGCGCTGACCAGCATGGCCGCCGCCGCGGTGGCGGTGACGGCGCGCTGCGCCAGGGGCCGCCCGCGCAGCGCCGCGGACAGCGCGCAGGCGATCAGCGGGATCAGCACCGGCAGCGCCAGCAGCCAGTCGGCGCGCGAGGCGATCATGGTCGCGCCTCCGCCTCGGCGGCGGCCTCCTTGTCGGTGCTGGGCAGGGCGGTCGGTTCGGCGCGGCGCAGCGCCTCGGGGTCGAGCGTGCCCTCGGCCCGCCAGGTCGCCCAGGCCAGCACCATGACAAAGGCGGTGAGGCCAAAGGAGATCACGATGGCGGTCAGCACCAGCGCCTGCGGCAGCGGGTTGGAGGCGCCGGCAGCGAGCGCCTGGGCGCCGCGCTCGACCAGCGGCGGCACCGTACCGGAGACGCGCCCGGCTGCGATGATCGAGAGGTTGGCAGCGTTGCCGAGCAGCAGCAGCCCGATGATCACCCGCGGCAGCGAGCGCGCGAGCAGCAGGTAGCAGGCCGCAGCCAGCAGCAGGCCGAACAGCAGGGCGAGCAGCAGTTCCATCTCAGCGCGGTCCCGGCCGGGCGTGCGTGGCGGCGGTCATGCCGCATCCTCGCCCATGAAGGGCAGCACGTAGGCCAGCGCGAAGCCGAGCACGACAAGATACACGCCGATGTCGAAGGGGATGGCGGTGCCGATCGGCAGCCCCTCCAGCCACTGGTGGGTCAGCAGCGGCTCGGCGTGCAGCAGCAGCGCCGGCAGGCCCGAGCCCGCGGCCAGCAGCAGCCCGATGCCGCCCCAGGCCAGCGGGTCGAGCCGCAGCACCCGCCGCGTCGCCGCCGGGCCCAGCGCCAGCGCGTGGAAGACGAAGCCGAGCGCGCCGATCAGCCCGCCGATGAAGCCGCCGCCTGGTTCATTATGGCCGCGCAGCAGCACGAAGACCGACAGCGCGACGCTGGCCCAGAGCACGTAGCGCGCCGAGGCGCGCAGGATCAGGCTGTCGGGCATCAGCGCACGCCCCGCGCGCGGCGCAGCAGCACCGTGGCGGCCAAGGCCGCGATGAGCAGCACCGCGATCTCGCCCAGCGTGTCGAGGGCGCGGAAATCGACGATGACGACATTGACCACGTTGCGCCCCTTCGCCTCGGGCACTGCGGCCTGGCCCATCCAGCCCTGGATGGCGGGATCGAAGGGCACCGACAGCACCGCCAGCAGGATGGCGGTGCCAAGCACGCCCACGCCGGCGGCGAGCAGCGCGTCGCGCCGCCGCTCGCCCGCACGCCGCTCATCGAGCGCATGGAAGGGCAGCCGCGCCAGGATCGCGACGAGCAGCACGATCGCCAGGATTTCAACGGTGAACTGGGTGAAGGCGAGGTCGGCGGCGCCCAGCGTGAGGAACAGGATGCCGACGCCGAAGCCGACCAGGCCGGCCGCCATCACCTGGCCGAACAGCGCGCGCAGCCGGCAGGCGGCCAGCGCGCCGGCGGCGATGACGGCGCCGAGGGCGAGCTGCGCCGGCGTGGCCCAGAGGCCGGGCGCCGGCAGCGCGAGGCCGCCGCGCACCGCCAGCAGCAGCCCCGCCCCGCCGAACACCAGGACCAGGCTGGCCGCGAGGTAGGCGCGCAGGCTGCCGCCCTGCACCCGCCGCGTGAGGGCGGCGGCGCCGGCCGCCAGGCCGCGCATCGCGCGGCCGTAGGCCGCGTCCGGGCCGTAGGCGTCGAGCCAGCCCTGGCCGGCCAGGCTGGGCTGGAGGCGCCGCCAGCCGAGGAACATCAGCAGGCCCAGGGCGAACGCGCTGAGCGACATCGTCAGCACCAGCACGCCACCCTTTTTCCCGGCAAGGACGATGCCGGTGGGCCGCCCCAGCATGGCCGCCGCCGCCGGATCGATGATGGTCGTGGCGACCAACTGCGGCGCCATGCCCAGCAGCAGTCCGAGCCCGCCGAGAATGAGCGGCGCGACGAGCATCGCTGCGGGGGGGTCCTTCGCCATCTGTTCGGTCCGCATCGGCACGCCCATGAAGGGGCGCGCGGCGACGATGCCCGCCACCACCACCATGGCGGCGTTCACCAACAGCGCGATGCCCGGCAGCAGGCCCGGCAGGCCGACATGCACGGTGAACACCAGATCCTTGGCCAAGGCCCCGATGAAGCCCGGCGCGCCTGCCATCGACAGCCCGGCGAGCAGCGCCGCGGCGGCGGTCAGCGGCATCCGCCGGCCCAGGCCGCGCAGATGCATCGCGTCGCGCGTGCCGGCCTTCTTGTCAACGATGCCGGCGATCAGGAACAGGCTGGCCTTGTAGAGCGCGTGCACCAGCAGGAAGACGACCGCGGCGGTGGCTGCCATCGGATCGTCTATGCCGATCAGCATCACCAGCGTGCCGAGCGCGACCACCGTGGACCAGGCCAACTTGCGCTTGAGGTCGCGCTCACGCAGCGCCAGCACCGCGCCGGTCACCATGGTGGCCGCGCCCGCGCCGGTCAGCAATCCCTGCCAAAGCGCCATGTCCTGGAAGGCCGGGTTGAGTCGGGCCAGCAGATAGACGCCAAGCTTCACCATGGTGGCCGAATGGAGGTAGGCCGAGACCGGCGTCGGCGCCGCCATGGCGTTGGGCAGCCAGAAATGCAGCGGCCATTGCGCGCTTTTGGCGAAGCAGCCGACCGCGATCAGCACCACGATCCAGGACGCAGCCGGATGCGCGGCGAGCGTGGCGCCCTGCACCACGATGGCGGAAATGCGGAAGGTGCCGGCCGCATCCCCCAGCAGCAGGAAGCCCGCGAGCATCGCCAGCCCGCCAGCCACCGTGACCATCAACCCTTGCTGCGCGGCGCGCCGCGATTCCGAACGATGCGCGTCGAAGCCGATGAGCAGGAAAGAGGCGAGGCTGGTGAGTTCCCAGAACACGAAAAGCAGCAGCAGGTCGTCGGCGAGCACGGCACCAAGCATCGCCGCCATGAACAGCGTCAGCGTCGCGAGGAAGCGGTGCAGTTGCGGGTGCCCCGCGAGGTAGGACGCCGCGTAGAGGAACACGCCGGCCCCGATGCCGGTGATGAGCAGCGCCAATAGTCGCGAGAGGCCATCAAGGCGGAGGGACAGTTCGACGCCCAGCGAGGGAATCCAGGCCAGGCGGAAGCTGGCCCCGTCCGGGAGGGTCAGCACCAACAGGAATAGCGCCGCCGGCAGCATGGCGAGCCACGGCGCCGTCCGGGGCGCGCGGCGCACAGCCCAGGCGCACACGGGGACGCACATCAAGGCGACGAGAGGAATGGCGGCCAGCGCGAGCATGAGGCCTTAATCGCAGGCAAACTGCGATAGCGCAAGCATCTTTCCGTCAGCCGATGGCGGCGAGGACGCTACTTTCGCCGCCAGGTCGCGATCTCATCCCACACCGCGTCGCAAGCGGTCCTGACGAGGCCCGGCGAGACCTTGACCCCATAGCGCCACTCGAGGTGCCCGGTACCTGCATGCATGCTCGCGCCGCGCGCGGACACCGGCACGATATTCCCTCGATGCCCGCGAGGCGCCGGCGGGATTTGCCAATCAGTTGCGCGTCGAAGCCGCGCTGCCGCCCGCGCGACACCTCCGACGCGATCCGGCCGGTGCTGGTGATCATGCAGTTGAGGCCGCAGCCATTGCGACCGCCATAGGCGGCATCGAGCCAGAGATCGGGCCATTCGCCCTCGATTGGGCGGGAGAGGAAGGCATCGACCCGCTTCGTCGAGTTCGCCGCAGAGCCGGCTGACCTGGCTCCTGCTGACGCAATTCGCGCCCATCGCCCGCACCAAGTCATCCAGCGCGCTGGTCGAGACGCCGTGCATGCAAGCCTCCTGGATCACCGCCGCGAGCAGCTTCTCGGCGGTGCGCCCGGGCACGAGGAAGCACGGGAAGCGGGAGCCGCGCCGAAGCTTCGGGATACACAATTCGAAAGTACCGGCGCGCGTCTCCCGGTCCCGCTGGCGGAAGGCGTTGCGTTGAACCAGATGGTCCGGGCTGCGCCCGCCATGGGCGGCGGCGGTCACTTCGCCCACCGCCAGCTCCATCAGGCGAGGCTCCGTCCCTTTCGCCGGCAGCTCACTCTCCTGCTCGGTCATGATGGAGTTTCAGGGCACCGGGGTCGGTATTCGCGCCGCAGAGCAACACGCCCACCCGCGCCCCGGCCGGCGCCACCCAGGCACCACTGAGCAGGGCCGCCAAGGCCACCGCCCCCCCGGGCTCGGCCACCAGCCGCGCCTTCTCCCAGAGCGCGAGCTGCGCGGCCCGGATGGCATCATCGCCCACCAGCGCGCAATCCAGCCGCCCCTCGGCGCGCAGCGCGGCCACCAGCGGGAACATCAGCCCGCCGACCTGGCGCGCGCCCAGGCTATCCGCCGCCAACCCGCCCACCGGGGCCGGCACCGGCCGCCCGGCGGCGAGCGCCGCATGCAGGCCGGGGCAGCCCTCCGGCTCGACCGCGACGAGGGTCACGCCGCTATGGGCATGCCAGGCCGCGATTCCGCCCAGCAACCCGCCGCCCCCCACCGCGATCAACAGATGCGTCAGGCCCGGCGCCTGCTCCTCCCACTCCAGCGCCACGGTGCCCTGCCCGGCCAGGACCTCGGCCTGGTCATAGGCATGCACCATCAGCGCGCCGGTCCCGGCCGCGCGGGCCTCGCTCGCCAGCCGCGCCTCGTCATAGCTGGCGCCGCCCACGATGAGCCGGGCACCATGGGCGCGGATGCGCGCGCGCTTGGCCTCGGCGGCGATCTCGGGGACGAAGATCTCGGCGGCCACGCCCATGCTCTGCGCCGCCGCCGCCACCGCCGCGCCGTGATTGCCGCCCGAGGCCGCGATGACGCCAGCGGAGGGAACGCCGGCCGAGCGCATGCGGTTGAAGGCCCCGCGCGGCTTGAAACTGCCGGCCAGTTGCAACATCTCCAGCTTCATCACGCCCCAGCCGGGCAGCTCCAGCAGGGGCGTGCGCCGGATATCGCCGGCGATGCGCCGGGCGGCGGCGGTGATGTCGGAGCGGTTGGGCGGGGCGGATGCGGTCATGCCCCTGGTGAACCCCGGGAGAGACTTCCGTACAAGCCCCAATCCTGCCATAAACTACCCAACTGTAACCTGATGGGCGTCCGTAATGCTCCTGCACGGCAGTTGCGCGGCACTGGCGGGCGAAGGCGTTCTTTTCCTGGCCCCCCCGGGCGGTGGCAAGTCAGACCTGTTGCTGCGCCTTCTCGGGCAAGGCTGGGTCCTGGTAGCGGATGATCAAGTGATGCTGGAGGCTGATCAGGGCCTGTTGCGCGCGTCTCCCCCGGCTGCATTGGCCGGGCGCATGGAGGTGTTCGGGCTCGGCCTGCTGGCGGGCCTGGCCTGGACATCCGCGACACTGAGGCTCGCGGCCCGGCTGGTTCCGCAATCCGCCCTGCCCCGCCTGCCCGAGCCCGAGACCTGGTCCGCACTCGGCGCCACCCTTCCGGCTCTGCGGCTGCATGGCGCGGCTGCTTCCGCCCCCGATGTGCTGCGCCGCGCCCTCGATGTCCTGGCGGGCCGGACCGCCATGACCGCGGGCGCGTTCCGGGCATGAGCGGTGAGCCACGTCCCTTCGTGCTCGTCACCGGACTTTCGGGCGCGGGCAAGGCCTCCATCCTGCGCGTCCTGGAGGATCTGGGCTTTGAGACAGTGGACAACCCCCCGCTGGCCATCCTCGACGCGCTGGTGAATGAGGGCAACGGCCCGATCGCGGCCGGCATTGACACCCGCACCCGCGGCTTTGATCCGGCCAAGGCGCTCGCCGCCATCGCCAGGCTGCGGCAGCGGCCGGAAATCACCTCCACCGTCGTCTATGCGACGGCCGAGGAGGAGGTGCTGCTGCGCCGCTTCAGCGAGACGCGGCGCCGCCACCCGCTCGCCCCGGGCGGGCCGCTCGGCAGCCGCGTGCAGGACGGCATCTCGCGGGAGGCCGCGCTTCTGGCCCCCCTGCGCGAGGCGGCGGACCTGATCCTGGATACCTCCATCCTGCCGCTGCCCGAATTGCGCCGCGCCATCGAGGTGCGCTTCAAGCCCGAAGGCGCGCCAGGGCTGAACATCAACCTGAAATCCTTCGGCTTCCCCAAGGGCCTGCCGCGCGAGGCCGATCTCGTCTTCGACATGCGCTTCCTCGCCAACCCGCATTACGACGCGCTGCTGCGACCGATGACGGGGCGGGATGCCGCCGTGGCCGAATATGTGGCGGCCGACCCCGATTTCCCCGGCCTCTGGTCCCGCCTGGTCGGCTTCATCGAGCCGTTGCTGCCGCGTTATGTGGCTGAAGGCAAAAAATATCTCACCATTGCCATCGGGTGCACCGGCGGGCGCCATCGCTCGGTCTTCGTGGTGGAAAAACTGGCAGCCCATCTCCGGCAGCAGGGCTGGCGTGTGGATGTCGCGCATCGGGAATTGGGTCATATGCCCGATATGGTGTTACCAACCCCTGTCTCATTATCGGCACCCCCCTCCTCCCTCATGCCCAGATCTGCGAATTCGGAAACATGATCGGTCTCGTGCTCGTCACCCATGGGCGGCTCGCGCTCGAATTGCGCCATGCCATGGAGCATGTGGTGGGGCCGCAGCCGGCCGTCGCCACCGTCTGCATCGGCCCGGATGACGACATGGAGGGCCGCCGCGCGGATATCCGCGCCCGCATCGCCGATGTGGACCAGGGCGATGGCGTGGTGGTGCTGACCGACATCGCGGGTGGCACGCCCTCCAACCTCGCCTTCTCGCTGGCTGATCACAAGACGATCCAGGTGATTGCCGGGGTGAACCTGCCGCTGCTGGTGAAGCTGGCGAAGATTCGCGGCACCGAGCCCCTGGCCGAGGCGGTGGAGCACGCCGCCAAGGCCGGGCGCAAATACATCACCGCCGCGAGTGAACTGGCAATTGGCCCCGCGGCACCCCAGATTCTCCCCAAGGACGGGAATGGAAGCGCCTAATGAATGAGTGGCCCACGGAAGAAGCCGGCACGCCGCACCTCGCCTCCGCCGCCGAGACGCCACCCGCGCCGTCGGATTGCAGTTGCGAGGGTGGTGGCGGCATGGTGCTGCGCCGCACCATCAAGATCATCAACAGCCGTGGGCTGCATGCCCGCGCCGCCGCCAAGCTCGTCGCCGTGGCCGAGCGCTATTCCGCCTGCCTGAACGTCAGCCGCGCGGGGCAGAGCGTACCCGCCTGCTCCATCATGGGGCTGATGATGCTGGGCGCCGGCCAGGGCAGCGAGGTGACGCTGGATGCCGAGGGCTGGGACGCGCGCGAGGCGCTGGACGCGGTGGCCGGGCTGATAGAAGCCGGCTTCCATGAAGACTGACGCCAAGAGCGAAGCGGGCAACAAGCCCGAAGCGGCCGATGCCAAGGCCGCCCAGCGCTGCGGCAAGCCGCCGGAGCAAAGGCTGGCCGGCATCGCCGTCTCGCCCGGCATCGTCATCGGCACCATCTACGACACGACGGAAGCGCCCGCCGAAGCCCCGCGCCGGGTCATCACCGCCGATGCGGTGGAGACGGAGCGCACCAAGCTGCAGGACGCGGCCGCCCTCTCCCGCAAGCAGGTGGGCAAGCTCAAGACCCGCCTCTCCGTCCTGCCCGAAGAAGCGCAGGAGGAACTGGAGCCGCTGCTCGACGCCTATATCCTCATGCTCGGCAATTCGCGGCTGCTGCGCGGCGCGCGCAAGCGCATCGGCGAGGAATTGCTCTCGGCCGAGACCGCCGTGCAGGACGAGGCGGAGGCCATCGCCCAGGCCATCCTGGCGGCGAAGGGCGATGACAAGGCCGGGCTGAACCGCCGCGCCGGCGAGGTGCGCGAAATCGCCCGCCGCCTGACGCGCAACCTGACGGCCACGCCCTTCCGCAGCCTCAAGGGCGTGCCGGCGGGCGCCATCCTCGTTGCCGATGAACTCACTCCCGCCGATGCCGCCCTGCTGGAGCCCGGCAAGATTGCCGCCGTCGCCACCGAGGAGGGCGGGGCCGATGGGCATACCGCCATCATGCTGCGGGCACTGGGCATTCCCGCCGTGCTGGGCTGCCACGGGCTGACCGCCGCCGCGCAGCGCGGCGACATGGCCATGCTGGATGGCGGCGCGGGCATCGTCGCCCTGCATCCGGACGCCGCCACCCTCACACAGGCCAAGGCCGGCCTTGCCGCCCAGGCGAAGGAGCGCACGCGGCTGGGCAAGCTGCGTAGCCTGCCCGCCCAGACGACGGACGGCCAGTTGGTCGAGTTGCAGGCCAATCTCGAAATCCCGGCGGAATTGCCGCTGATCGCCCAGGCCGGCGCCCAGGGCATCGGCCTGCTGCGGACCGAGTTCCTGTTCATGAACCGGGACGACCTGCCCGATGAGGACGCCCAGGTGGAGGCCTATCGCGCCGTCATCGAGGCGATGGGCCAGGACCCCGTGACCATCCGCGTCCTCGACTGGGGCGGCGAGAAGGACATGGAGGCGCTGGCCGAGGGCGTGCCAGTCTCCACCGGCCCCAACCCGGCGCTCGGCCTGCGCGGGCTGCGGCTGCTGCTGAAGCGCCCCGCCCTGCTGGAGGAGCAATTCGCCGCCATCCTGCGCGTGGCGCATCTGGGCCAGCTCCGCATCCTGCTGCCCATGGTGACCGTGCCCTCCGAAGTCGCGCAGGCGCGCGAGATCTATGAGCGCGTGGCCCGCCGCCTGCGCCGCCGGGGCGAAGCCCTGCCCGAGAAACTGCCGCCGCTCGGCGCCATGATCGAGACGCCAGGCGCGGCGCTGGCCGCCGATGCCATCGCGCTGGAAGCGGATTTCTTCGCCATCGGCACGAATGACCTGACCATGTACACCCTGGCCGTGGACCGCGCCGAGATTGACGTGGCGCATCTCTATGACCCGCTGCACCCGGCCGTGCTGCGCCTCATGCAATTCGCGATCGAGGCGGCGCTGCGGCTTCGCATGCCGGTTTCCGTCTGCGGCGAAATGGCGGGCAATGCCAAGCTTGTGCCGCTGCTGCTGGGGCTCGGGCTGCGGAACCTGTCCATGAATGCCGGCTCCATCCCGCGGGTGAAGCAGGCGGTGCGCGCGCTGGACATCGACGATTGCGCCCGCTTCGCGCGGCGGGTGATGGAGCAGAGCGACCCCAAGCGCATCGCGGAGCTGGTGGAGGAATTCGCCGCCAGGCCGCACGAGAAGTAGGCGCGGTCAAACCAGTCCGCCGTTCACATGCCAGACCTGACCGGTGACGTAGCCGGCCTCGGGCGAGGCCATGAAATTCACCGCAGCCGCCACGTCATCGGGCGTGCCCAGCCGGCCCAGTGGCACGCTGCGCGTCACCGCCTCCCATTGCGCCGCCGAATAGGCCGCATGCGCGCCGGCATCCTTGCGGGTGAAGCCCGGCGCCACCGCATTCACCGTGACGCCCTGCCTCGCATATTCGATGGCGAGGCCGCGCACCAGCGCCTCCACCCCCGCCTTGGCCGCCGATGTGGCGGGGAAGATCGTGACATCATTGCGAAAGCTGTGGGCCACGAAGGAGGAGATGGCGATGAGGCGCGGATCCCGCCCTTCCGCCAGCACCGGCAACGCCGCGCGGGCCAGGCGGATGAAGGCCCAGAGCACGGTGTCGAAGGTCTTGGCGAGCTGCGCGTCATCGGTTTGCAGCAGCGGCGTCTTGTCGGCGAAGCCGGCATTGGCGATGACGACATCAAGGCCGCCGAAGCGGTCAATCGCGGCCTGAACCAGGGCGGCGGGGGTTTCGGGGGCGGCGATGTCGCCCAGGATGATTTCGGCCAGGCCGCCCTTTTCGCGGATGGCCTGGGCGGTGCTTTGTGCGCCTTCGACGTTCTTGCGGGTATGGACGAGGATGGCGGTGCCCGGCACGGCCATGCGCCTGCAACAGGCGGCACCGATACCGGTCGCGGCCCCCGTCACCAGAATGATTCGATCGGCCTTGGGCATGTCCTGGCTCCTGGGGTCCGGGGCCTTTCGGCCCCGGCGCGTCCAGGGCAGCGCCCTGGCCCTACTTGATTCCGACCAGTTGCCTGATGAGCTTCCTGGCGAAAGCAGATTGCGGCCGATCGAACAGCCGCGCCAGGGACCAGTCCGCGTTTCGCATCCGCGCCCGGTGATTGCTGAATTCCCGGAACCCCGCCTCGCCATTGCGCCGCCCGAAACCCGAGGCGCCCACGCCGCCAAAGCCCAGCCCCGGCAGGGCCGCGTATTCCACCGCGCGCCCCGTCACCAGCGCGCCGGATTTCGTCCCGGCCGCGACCTGCGCTTCCTCCGCCGAGGTGGCGCCAAAGAGGTAGATCGCCAGCGGATGCGGCCTGGCGCGCACCCAGGCAAGTGCGGCGTCGAGGCTGGCGCATTCCGTCATGGCGAGGATGGGGCCGAAGATTTCCTCCTCAGCCAGTCCGCCCTCGGCCAAAGCGAGTCCAAGGGGATGCGGCCCAGGCCCCATCCAGACGATGGTGCTGCCCTGCGCGATGGCATCCAGCCGCGCCTGTTGCCGCGCATTGATCACGGCGGTGCCGGTCCGGGTCACGCCGCTCTCGCGCGCCGCGCGGGCGAATTCGGCGGCGCTGTGGCCGATGAGCAGCACGGTATCGGGTGCGATGCAGGTCTGGCCGGCATTCACCGCCTTTGCCACCAGGATGTTGCGCGCGGCCTTTTTCAGGTCAGCGCCGGGCAGCACCAGCGCGGGGCATTTGCCGCCGAGTTCCAGCGTCAGCGGCGTGAGATGCACGGCGGCGGCGGCCATGACGCGGCGCCCGGTCTCGGTGCCGCCGGTGAAGACCAGGTGATCCCAGGGCTGGGCGGCGAATTCCCGCGCCACATCGGCGCCCCCCTGCACCACCAGCGCAACGCGCGGCCCCCAGGCTTCCGCCAGGATGGTTTCGATCAGCGCGGCCACGCGTGGTGCGGCCTCGGAGGGCTTGATCACCACACGGTTGCCGGCGGCGATGGCGTCAATCGCCGGCATGAGCGCGAGTTGTACCGGGTAGTTCCAGGGCGCCATGATGCCGATGACGCCCTTGGGCACGCATTCCATCCATGCGCGGGCCGGGAAGAAGGGAAAGGGCACGGCGGCCCGTTGCGGCCGCGCCCAGCGGCGAAGCTTGCGGCGCGTGTAGCTGCACGCATCCGCGATCAGCAGCACATCGGCCAGCAGGCTGTCCTCCGGGCTGCGCGCGCCGAAATCGGCAGCGGCGGCATCGGCGATGGCCTGGGCGTGGTCGAGCACCACGCGACGCAGATCAGCCAGCAGGGCGCGGCGGCTGGCGAGGTCGGGGGCGCCCTGCTCGGCTTCCACGGCGCGGAGAGCCGTCAGGGCAGCATCAGGGGTCATTGCTGGATCTCACGCGCCGCGTCCTGGCCGGAGCGAATGGCGGCCTCGATGGTGGCGGGCAGATGCGGCCAGGTCCAATCCCCCGCCAGCGCCAGGTTGGCGAGCGGCCGGCGCGGTGGTGTCGGGATGGGGCCGGGGCGCTGGCGCGGCGTGGCCCGGCGCTCCTTGATGACGCGGCAGGGCGGCGGCGCTTCCGGCCAATCGCCCGGCACATGGAAGGCACGGACGGCGCGCAGGATTTCCGCCCAGGCGCGGGGGGCGAGTTCCGCCACATCCTGCTCGGCCTCGGCATCGCCGGCGCTGACGGTGACGGCCACGCCCTCGGGCCGGATCAGCACCCATTGGCAGAGCGCCCCGAGCAATCCCAGGAAGCGTACCTGCCCGCCGGGCGCGAAGGCGAAATGCAGGTTCACGATGGGCGCGAAGGCATCCGGCGCAGGCAGGCCCGGCAGCATCCGCTGCGCCTCCCAGGGGGGCAGCGCGAGGATGACGCGCTCGCCCTCGCCCAGCATCACGTCCTGCTCCTGGAAGGTGAGGCTGGTGGCGCGGCCCTCCTTCACCTGGATGGCGCGCAGGCGGCTGCCGGGCCGGTATTCGGCCCCGGCGGCGGCGAGCACGGCCAGGGCGGGTTCCACCAGATCCGGCCCCAACCCGCGCCGGGCCACGAAAAGCCGGGCGGCGCCCGCTGCGCCCAGGCGGCGCAGCACCTGGCCCAGGCGATGGGTGGAGGCCTCGGCGGAGGGCGTGTTCAGCGCCGCGATCACCAGCGGGTCCACGAAGCCACGCAGGAAATCGGGATGCGCGGCCATGGCCTCGGCGATGGTGCGGTCCCGGCCAAAGGGTCCAAAGGGCGGCAGCGCCATGGCCAGCATCGCCAGCACCCCCCCCCAGGAGGCACCAGCCGGGCGGCGCGCGCCATTCCACCAACCAGCCGGCGAGAGTGCCACGAGGCGGGCCGAGGAATCGGCGCAGTCATAGACCGGCAGGCCATCGGGCTCCGGCTGCACCCAGTATTGGCGCGCGCCGACGGCATCGAGGAATTGCAGCGCCGCCGTGTTGCAGCCGATCAGCGCATGGGTGCCGTTATCCGTGCCATCGGGCAGCGCGCGGGCGCGGCCACCGGCGCCAGGGGTGGCTTCGTGGAGGGTCACGGCATGGCCGCGAAGGGCAAGCGCGTGGGCGGCGGCGAGGCCAGCGAGGCCCGCGCCGATGATGTGGAAGTGAGTCAAAAGGGCCTCTTTCATCGCCCCGTCACCGCAAACACCGCCATGCGGAATTTCTCCGCCCGCGTCATGCGCGCCCGGTGACGCGCGCCAGCCCAGCCGCGCCGCAGCATGTGGTCCAGGATGCGCCGGTAGCCCCACATCATGACGCGCGCCGGGCGCAGCGCCTCGATGTCGTAGCGGCCCAATTCCGCCTCGGCCCGGAAGAAGCCGCCCACGGCGCGCCCCGCCAATTCCTTGCAGATGCCGGCAAAGGCCGGATGGCTCACGATGGAGGCGGCCGGCCCATCCGGAATGCCCGCCTTCTCCAGCGCGGAGAGCGGGATATAGACGCGCTCACGCAGGGCATCCTCATCCACGTCGCGCAGGATGTTGGTCAGCTGGAAGGTATGGCCCAGCGCCAGGCCCCAGGCCTCGGCCCGCGGTTCGCCGAAGATGCGGACGGAGATGGCGCCCACGCTGCCCGCCACGCGCCGGCAATAGAGATCGAGCGCCGCCTCATCGGGCAGGCGGAGATGGTCGGCGGCATCGGTCTCCATGCCGGCCACCATCGCCTCGCATTCCGCCAGCGGAATGTCGAAGGCCTGGCGCGCCAGCAGCAACTCGCGGGAGAGAGCGCAATCGGGCCGGGTGAGCTTCGCGCGCCAGGCGTGCAGCAGGCGGCGCTTCTCGCCCTCGGGCATGGCGCCATCGGCGATGTCATCCACCACGCGGCAGAAGCCATAGACGGCCCAAAGCGCGCGGCGGCGCTCACCCTTCAGCGTCGCCATGCCACGCGCGAAGGATGAGGCGGCGCGGCTGACGCGGCTCGCCACGATCACCGGATCGGTCGGGCCGAGGAAGGGCGCGGCCAGGAGCTCGCGGGCGAAATCCAGCTTGCCGACCGCGACCCGCCCGAGCACCGGGTCTGCCGCGCGCAGCTTCCCCAGCAGGCGCCGCGCGAGGCCGATGGTCATGGCCGACTGGATGGCCAGGCGGCGCTCGGTGCAAAGCCGCGGCAGGGCAGAGGCGCGATCCAGAAAATCCTCCACGCGGTCCAGCGCGGCATCCAGGATGGCCCGGCGATGCGGATTGGCGGGTTCGAAGAAGGCGGCCTCGCCACCCGCCAGGGCAAGCCAGGATTGCGGCAGATACACGCGGTCCAGCTTGTCGCGATCAGGCACCAGGTCCTGCAGGTGGTTCAGGATTTGCAAAGCGGTACAGAGGCCATCCGCCGCGTGTTTCGCGGCGTCCGAGGTGGTGCCATGCAGCCGTAGCAGCATGCGCCCCACGGGGTCCGCGCTGCGGCGGCAGTAATCCTCCAGATCGACCCATTCGGCGTAGCGCGCCTGCTCGGAATCCTGCCGGAAGGCGGAGAGCATGAGGCGCGCTTCATCCACGCCGACGCCCAGCGCCTGCATGCGCCCGCCTTCGGCCAGGGGCGTGGCCGGATCATCGAGCGACGCCTCCATCGCATCGAGCCGAACGAGCTTTTCGGCCGGCGCCAGATTCTCGCTGTCGGCGATGTCATCGGCCATGCGGACGAAGCGGTAGAAGGCCATGACCTTGGCCCGCACCGGCTTCGCCAGGATCAGCGAGGCGGTGGGGAAATTCTCCGTGTCATGGGTGCGGTTGGGCGCACCCGGAGCGGTCACATCATTCATGCTGTCTTTGTGGCGGGTGTCGCGTCCGCTTTCCAGCCCACCCCCGCGGGTCAGGGTGAAGTTCAGCCCTCGGCCTTCACCGCCGCATAGGCGCGGCCCTTCCAGCCGGCCTTGAGGCCGAGCGCCGAGCGCACCAGGGCCGTCCACTGGATGGCCAGCGCCACCAGCACCGTCAACGGATGCAGCGGCACGGTCCACCAGGGCTCGCCCATGCGCCAGGTGACGGCGGCGCGGAGTGCGAACATGAGAAAGATGGTCAGCACCGCCTCGCCATTGGGCAGCAGCGCCCATGGCCAGAGATGCGCGCCGGCCAGCAGCACGGTCCAGATCGGCAGGCCCACGGGCGTCGCCATGCCCTCGCGCGCATTCTTGATGAAGCCGCCCCAGGCATGGCCGAAATTCTCATACATCCGGCAGGTGGCGAGCGGCATGCCGTCCACGATCTCCGTATCATGGCCCAGGTCGCGGAAGCGGCGGGCAAGGGCAATGCCGTCATGCAGCACGCCCTTGATGGCCGTGTGGCCGCCAATCGCCTCATAGGCGCGGCGCTCGACGAGGATGAGCTGGCCGCAGGCGGCGGCAAGGCTGGCCTTGCGCTGCGCGGCGCGCCCCCCGAAGGGCAGGTAGCAGATCAGCAGGAAGTTGATGAAGGGCACGGTCAGCCCCTCGCCGATGCTGCGGATGATCTGGCGCGGCACGCCGCTCACCATGGCGATGCGGTTGGTGGCGGCATGCGCGGCCATCGCGGCGGCGGCGTGGGGGGCCAGGCGCACATCGGCGTCGATGAACAGCAGATGCGTGCCCGTCGCGGCCTCGGCCAGGCGGGCGCAGGCATGCACCTTGCCGGTCCAGCCGGGCGGCAGGCTCGGCGCCTGCACCAGCCGAAGGCGGGCATCGTGCGCCGCATAGGATTGCACGATGGCGGCCGTGGCATCCGTGCTGCCATCATCCATCACCACCACCTCGACCGCGCAGCCGGTGGAGGCCAACGCGGCATCCAGGCAGGCCGCGATATTGCCCGCCTCATTGCGGGCCGGGATCAGGATGGAGACGCATATCCCCCGGGCCGGCACGTCGCGCAACCGCGGCATGCGCCGCAGGTTGATCGCCCCGAAGATGATCGGCAGCAGGGACAGTCCCAGGGCGATATGGGCGAATTCCATCTTATCCTCGTGGTTTTCCGCCTCCGGGATCATGGCGCGGATCATGCGCCTGGCCCCGAAGCACCGCCCTCACATATTGCCACGCGCCATAAATACCACCCATGCCGGAGCGCCCATCGAGCACAATGCGGAACCTTTCCGCATCCCGACTGATCGCATCCAGCGCGAGGCGGTCCATCGTTTCGGTCATGGCGGCCCGGATAGCTTCGGTCCGCGCATCACGGTCCAGCGCCAGCAATTCGCGGGCATCCAGCGGCGCGCCAAAGGCCAGCAGCGCCTCACCGCGCTTTTCCGTCCAATGCACATATTCGAGCGCGAGCGGCACGATCACCGCATCGGGCGCGATTTCCGGCAGCCGGGTGACGCCGGGGGCGAGCGGCACCGGCCGCTCCCGCGCATCGGCGAAGCGGCCTGGCGCGTTCATCCAGAGCATGTGGCGCGGATCCTCCAGCGCCTGCTTGGCGGTTTGCAGGAAGCGCAGCGCGCCGCGCGCCGAATTCTGCTCGACGCCAAAGACGCCCAGCCGCTTCATGAAGCCGTATTTTTCCAGCGCCGCCGCATCCATGGGCGTGAAGCCCGGCCGCTCCAGGAAGAAGCGGCGCATCAGCAGCATGAACATCACTCCATCCCACCAGCCGGGATGGTTGGCGAGGATGATGGCGGGCCGCCCCTCGGGCAGCACGGGCTCCCCCCAACGGGCGACGCGCAGCGCCGAGAAATGGCCCCCAAAGGTGCGGCTGAAGGCGATGTTGAAGAACGCCATCATTCGCTCGGAACGCAGTTCCACAGGCGAAGGCGGCGTCATCATCGTCATCGGGCGTCGATGAGTTCGGACTCGCGCCGGCCAGCCAGTTCCGCCTCGGGGCTCATGCCACGGCCACCGAGATCCTGATCCAGGCTATCAGCCGCGATCCAGCCCGACATCATCACCATCGGCATGCCTGGCCCCGGATGGGCGGCGCCACCGGCGAGATACAGGCCCTTCACCTGGCGCGAGCGGTTGCCCGGCTTGAAGGCGCCCAGGAAGCTGCCGTGGCTGGCGAGGCCATAGATGGCGCCATCCAAAACACGATAGCGATTGTGGATGTCCACCGGCGTCAGGCGATGCTCGACGACGATGTTCTCCTCGATATCGTCCAGCCCCGCCGTGCGCTTCAGCTTGTCCAGGATAGTCTGGCGGTAGCCGGGGAAGATCTCGTTCCAATCGTGATGCGGCCGCAGATGCGGCGTGTGCACCAGGGCATAAAGCGCCTCGCCGCCCTCGGGCGCGCTGGTCGGGTCGGTCTCGGCCGTCGCCGCCAGATACACGGTGGGGTCCGGTGCCGGTTCGCCGCGCTTATAGATGGCGTCGAACTCCTCCTCCGCATCGCGGGAGAAGACGAAGCAGTGATGCGCGAGGTGCGGGTAGCGCTTCTTCAGGCCCATATAGAGCACGACGCCGCTGCAAGCCGGCTCGAAGCCCTTCTTGGCGTAGGCATCGCCGGTGGCACCACCGACCAACTCCTTATAGGTGCGGATCGCGTCCATATTGGAAATCACGGCATCGCAGGCAATCCGCTCGCCGGAAGCGAGCTTCACGGCGACGACGCGGCCATTCTCGATGTCAAAGCCCGTCACGTCACAGGAGGGACGCAGATCGGCGCCGAGATCGCCGGCCAGCCTGGCCAGCCCTTCGGCCACGGCGCGCGTGCCGCCCACCGGATACCAGACGCCCTCGCTGGCCTGCATGTCGCCGATCGAGGCGAGCACGGCGGGTGCGAGATACGGGTTGGAGCCGACATATTGGCAGTAATGGTCCAGCATCTGCGCCAGCCGGTCATCGGGGACATGGCCGCGGATCACCTTGGCCACGGTCTGGCCCATTCGAAGGCTCAGTACATCCTTCAACGTGTTCGGGTTGAGGTTGGCCTTCATGTTCAGCGTGTCGCCGATACCCTCGACCGACTTCCAGAAGAAGAATTTTTCGGAGACGCCGTGCAGGTGCTTCGCGACCCGCTGGAACTTGCGATAGCCATCGCCCAGGCCACGGCCCGGCGCGAACTCATCCATCGCCCTGGCCATGACGTCCACATCGGCCATCAGGTCAATGCGGGTTCCATCCTCGAAGAAGCAGCGCCATTGCGGGTCGAGCCGGATCAGCGGCATTTCCTTGGCCTGGTCGCGGCCCGCCTCGGCGAAGATGCGGCGCAGCACGCGCGGCACGGTGAGGATGGTGGGCCCCATGTCGAAGCGGAATTTCCCGGAGCCATCCGGCGCGTCGAGGAACAATTGCGCGGCCTTGCCGCCGAGCCAGGGGTTCTTGTCCAGCAGCGTGACCTTGTGGCCACGCGCGGCTGCGGTGCAGGCCGCCGCGAGCCCACCCAGGCCCGCGCCGACAATGACGACATGCGAAGTCATGCTCAAATCTCCGTGGAAGGCGCGGGCTGCGCCGTCAGCGCCAGGTCTTCCTGGATCAGGCGGGCGGTGATTCGCGCGCCCTCATAGATCACCGGCAGGCCGGAGCCGGGATGCGTGCCGCCCCCCACCAGGTAGAGGCCCTGGGTGTCGTTGAAGCGGTTGCGCGGCCGGAAGCTCAGCATCTGCATCAAGTCATGGCTGAGGTTGAAGGTGGCGCCGAAGCCCACCGAGAACTCATCGCGCCAATCCTGCGGGCTGACCATCCGCTCATACCGGATGCGGGATTCGATGTCGTGCAGCCCCAGCGTCTTCAGCCGCTGGATGGCGATGTCGCGATAGCGCGGCCCCTCCACGCTCCAATCCGCGCCGTGGCGCAGATTGGGCACGGGCACCAGCATGTAGAGCGCGGCATGGCCGGGCGGCGCCAGGCTCGGATCCGTCACGCAG
>Ga0209103_1000183_pt1 | contig 19256 bp, 14 predicted proteins | sample 4C3metaG_FD_184152 | JGI IMG/M metagenome (GOLD analysis project Ga0209103, IMG submission 184152) | Freshwater bacterial and archeal communities from Indian Creek, Illinois, USA - 4C3 metaG (SPAdes) (version 2) | ecosystem: Environmental > Aquatic > Freshwater > Unclassified | place: USA...
ATGAGCTCTGCGCCTGGGTTACGGGCTGGCAGCGCGACCGCCGTCGGAACAAAACCCGGTACATCTGGCTACATGGTGGCTACATGGCGAAAAAGCAACAAAAAAGGCCAGTCCGAAAACTGGCCTATCTTGTTGATTTATTTGGCTCCCCGACCTGGGCTCGAACCAGGGACCTACGGATTAACAGTCCGGCGCTCTACCGACTGAGCTATCGGGGAAAGACCCGCATTGTAGCACGATTTTTACAGCCCGCGCAGCACCTCCAGCGCGTCTTCGATGCGCTCGATGGGGTGCAGCGTCATGCCGGCCAGCGCCTTGTGCAGCGCCGCATCCGATTTTTTTGGCATGTTCGCCTGCGGCAGCAGCGCGGCCTTAAAGCCCAGCTTGGCGGCTTCGCGCAGCCGCTCTTGGCCGCGCGGAGCCGGGCGCACTTCGCCCGCCAGCCCCACTTCGCCAAAGGCAAGAAAACCCTGGGGCAGGGCGCGGTTGCGCAGCGAGGAGGCAATCGCCAGCAGCACCGCCAGATCGGCCGCCGGCTCGCTGATGCGCACCCCGCCCACGGCGTTGACGAACACGTCTTGGTCCATGCACGAGACCCCGGCGTGGCGGTGCAGCACCGCCAGCAGCATGGCCAGGCGCTCGCGCTCCAGCCCCACGCTCAGGCGCCGCGGGCTGGGGCCGCCGCTGTCAACCAGCGCCTGAATCTCGACCAGCAGCGGGCGCGTGCCCTCCAGCGTCACCAGCACGCAACTGCCGGGCACCGGCTGGCTGTGCTGGCTCAAAAAGATCGCGCTCGGGTTGCTCACGCCTTTGAGGCCGCGCTCGGTCATGGCAAACACGCCGATCTCGTTCACCGCGCCGAAGCGGTTTTTCACGGCCCGGATCAGGCGGTAGGGGCTGTGCGTGTCGCCCTCAAAGTACAGCACGGTGTCCACCATGTGTTCCAGCACGCGCGGTCCGGCCAGCGCGCCTTCTTTGGTCACGTGGCCGACCAGCACGATGGCGCTGCCGCTGGCCTTGGCGGCGCGCGTCAGGTGCGCGGCGCATTCGCGCACCTGCGACACCGAACCCGGCGCCGAGCTGAGCTGGTTGGAGTACAGGGTCTGGATCGAGTCGATCACCGCCACCGCCGGGCGCGTGCGCTCGAGCGTGGCCAAAATCTGCTCCAACTGGATTTCCACCAACACCGGCACCTGGCTGCCCGCCAGCCCCAAGCGGCGCGCGCGCAGCGCCACTTGGGCCGCGCTTTCCTCGCCGCTCACGTACAGCGTGGGCTGGCCTTGGCGCTGCAAGGCGTCCAGCGCCTGCAGCAGCAGCGTCGATTTGCCGATGCCGGGGTCGCCGCCGATCAGCACCACCGCGCCCGCCACCATGCCGCCGCCGAGCACGCGGTCCAGCTCCTCGTGGCCGGTCGGGGTGCGCTCCACTTCGCTGGCGTGAATCTCGGCAATCGGGGTCGATTCGCTGGCTGCGGCCAGCCCCAGCAGCCCAGCGGGTGCGGCCGCCAGGCTAAGCCGGTTTTTGCTCGCCGGTGCGGCTTCGATCACGGTCTCGATCAGGCTGTTCCAAGCCCCGCAGTGCGGGCATTTGCCCAGCCAGCGCGGTGCCGTGCCGCCGCATTGCTGGCAGGTATAAAGGGTTTTGCTCATGGGCTGCAATGTAGCAGCGCGGTGCGTGGCATGGGCGTGAGGCGCCGGCAGAAGAGGATAATTCGGCGCCATGGCCGTCGTGATCAAACCCCCTCCAATCTGGCACCGGGCCCTGCCGCTGGTGCAGGGCTTCGATGGCCCGCTGCTGCTGGCCATTGCGTTCTTGACCGGGATCGGGCTGTTGGCCATGTATTCGGCTGCCTTCGAAATGCCGGGGCGTTTTGATCTGCATGTGCGCAACCTGCTGGTTGCCACCGGGGTGTTGTTCGTGGCAGCGCAAATTTCACCGCAGCGCTGGCTGGCGCTGGCCGCGCCCATGTATCTGCTGGGTGTGGCGCTGCTGCTGGCGGTGGATCTGGTGGGCATTGAGCGCAATGGCTCGCAGCGCTGGCTCGATCTGGGGCTGCTCGTGATACAGCCCAGCGAGATCATGAAGCTGGCCATGCCGCTGATGCTGGCGTGGTGGTTTCACAAGCGCGAGGGGCAGTTGCAAGGCCAAGATTTTCTCGTGGCGGCCGTGATCGTCGCCGTGCCCACCGCCCTCATCTTGAGCCAGCCCGACTTGGGCACCAGCCTGCTGATCGCCTCATCGGGCTTGTTCGTGATTTATTTTGCGGGCTTGAGCTGGAAGCTGATCGTGCCACCGGTGCTGCTGGGGCTGGCCGGCATGGTGGCGCTGGTCTGGATGGAGCCGCACTGGTGCCAGCCAGGGGTGGACTGGGTGCTGCTGCACGATTACCAGAAGGTGCGCGTCTGCACTTTGCTCAACCCCACCGCGGACCCGCTGGGCAGCGGTTTTCACATCATCCAGAGCATGATTGCCATCGGCTCGGGCGGGCTGTGGGGCCAGGGTTTGCTGCAAGGCACTCAGACCCAGCTCGACTTCGTGCTCGAACGCACCACCGACTTTATTTTCGCCGCCTACGCCGAGGAGTTTGGTTTTCTGGGGGTGCTGCTGCTGCTGGGGGGGTATTTGTTCCTGGTCTGGCGCGGCCTGAAAATCGCCGTCGAAGCCCCTAACCTGTTCACCCGCTTGCTGGCTGGCGCGCTCACGCTGGTGCATTTCGTCTATGCCTTCGTCAACATCGGCATGGTCAGCGGTATTTTGCCGGTGGTGGGGCTGCCGCTGCCCTTTTTGAGCTTTGGCGGCACCGCCATGGTCACGCTCGGGGCCAGCCTGGGCATTTTGCTGGCGATTGCGCGCTCCAAGCGGCTGAGGCACTCCTGATCTCAGCCCATGCCGCTGCCCACACAATGCACGAAGCGGCGCAACTTCCTACAATGGGGCCCATGACCGCACGCGAACCCACCCTGGCCCGGCTGGCCACTGCCCACAGCCTACTGCTTGAGCCCTACGGGCTCGATGAGACGCATCTGCGCCGCACCCTGAGCCACATCATGGCCCCAGGGGTTGATGACGCCGACCTGTACTTCCAATACACCCGCGCCGAAGGCTGGAGCCTGGAAGAGGGCATCGTCAAGAGCGGCAGCTTCAGCATCGACCAAGGCGTGGGGGTGCGCGCCGTCAGCGGCGACAAAACCGCCTTCGCCTACTCCGACGACCTGTCCTGGACCGCCTTGCAAGACGCGGCCCAAAACGTGCGCGCCATCGCCGCCCAAGGGCAGCAGCGCCAGGTCAAGCTGGGTGCGCGCAAGGTGGCCAAGGCGCGCTCGCTCTACCAAGAGTTTGACCCAATCGCCAGCCTAGACAGCGCCGCCAAGGTGGCCCTGCTCGAGCGCGTGGAGCAGTTGGCCAAGGCGCAGGATCCGCGCGTGGTGCAGGTCATGGCCAGCCTGGCCAGCGAGTACGACGTGGTGCTGGTGGCGCGCGCCGATGGCACCTTGGCCGCCGATGTGCGCCCGCTGGTGCGCTTGTCGCTCACCGTGATCGCCGAGCAGGGCGGGCGGCGCGAGGCGGGTTCGTCTGGCGGCGGCGGACGCTTCGGGCTGGCGCGCTTTGACGAGGCACAAATCGGGCTCTATGTGAATGAGGCGGTGCAGGCCGCGCTCACCAACCTAGAGAGCCGCCCGGCCCCAGCAGGTGAAATGACGGTGGTGCTCGGCCCTGGCTGGCCCGGCGTGCTGCTGCACGAGGCGGTCGGGCACGGGCTGGAGGGCGACTTCAACCGCAAAGGCTCCAGCGCCTTCAGCGGCTGCATCGGCCAGCGCGTGGCGGCCAAAGGCGTGACGGTGCTCGACGACGGCACCCTGGCAGACCGGCGCGGCTCGCTCAATGTCGATGACGAAGGCTGCGCCAGCCAGCGCAACGTGCTGATCGAAGACGGCATTTTGCGCGGCTACCTGCAAGACAGCCTGAACGCGCGGCTGCTGGGCGTCAAGCCCACCGGCAACGGCCGGCGCGAGAGCTACGCCCACCTGCCGCTGCCGCGCATGACCAACACCTACATGCTGGCGGGCGACAAAGACCCGCAAGAAATCATCGCCAGCATCAAGCGCGGCCTGTACGCCAGCAACTTCGGCGGTGGCCAGGTGGACATCACCAGCGGCAAGTTCGTCTTCAGCGCCAGCCAGGCCTGGTGGGTTGAAGACGGCAAGCTGCAATACCCGGTCAAGGGTGCCACGCTGGTGGGCAGCGGCCCGCAGGCGCTCAAAAAAGTGAGCCTGATCGGCAACGACCTGGCGCTCGACAGCGGCGTCGGCACCTGCGGCAAAGAAGGCCAGAGCCTGCCGGTGGGGGTCGGCCAGCCGACACTGCGCATCGACGGCCTGACGGTGGGCGGCACGGCCTGAAGTGACACAAAAAACCCCGCCATTCGGCGGGGTTTTGCGGGTCGGTCATGGCGCACCGTGCAGGTGCGCCAACTTTCAGCGCTTCAAGGGTTGCGCAGCCGCCCTTCGATGGCAGCACCAAACGGTTGCGGCAGCGTTCGAATGTGGTTCACTAGGGCATCGACATCCGCCACCCCGCCGCTGCGCACGGTGGGCTCGGCAAAGACCGAGAACAAATCGCCGCCAGCCGCAATAAAGCTGTTGGCCGCCACCGAGCAAGTTGGGGTGCAAGCCGTGTCAAGTGGTACGCCGCCCACCATGATGGTGTTGGTCAGCACCCGGCTGCCCACTGGTGCAGCCGGATTCCATGTGTAGCTCATGCCCGACACATGCAGGATGCGCGGGAAAGGCTGGCCTGCCCACTGCTGCTCCAGCAAACGCCGGATTTGATCGGGCGTGAGGTCCATGCGGATGAGGGTGTTGCCAAAGGGCTGCACCGTCAGCAGGTGGCCGCGGGTAACGGCACCCGCCGGAATGTCGGCCCGAATCCCGCCGCCGTTCATGAAGGCGATCTGCGTGCCCATGGCGCTGCGCTGCGCGTCGGCAATCAGGTTGCCCAGCGGCGCCTCGCCGGCTGGGTTGCGGTCGCGCACGATTACGGCCGTGGTCGTGCCCACTTGGGTGTTGACAATCGGGGCGACCAAACCAGCAAAGCGCGTTACCTGTGCAGCGACAGCCGGGTCGGGCGGGAAGGCCGGGTCGTGCAGGGTGCGCACCACTTCGGCCGTGCTGGAGATCACGTCGCCGGTTTGTCGGTTGATCGTCAGGTTGATGGCGCCAAAGGCGTTGGAGTGGGCAAAGGCCTGCAGCACCAGCCGGTTGCCCACACGCGCCCAGTAGCCGCGGTGGCTGTCGGCGTTGATGATCACGTCGATGTGCGGCGACATGCGCTCGATCACCGGCACCAGGGTGCCGGTCAGCGGGCTGCCGAACAGGTCGCCAGAGGCATCGCCCCGGTGGTGCAGCACGATGAGGGTGCGGATGCCGCGGTTTTGCAGGTCGTTGGCGATGCGGTTGACGGTCTCGACCTCGTCGAGGAACTCGATGTCGCGAATACCGGCCGCCGCCACCACGGTGGGTACATCGCTCTTGGTGATGCCGATGATGCCCACCCGCACCCCGCCCACCTCGTGGATGGCATAAGGCTGGAAAATGGGGCCACGGCCGTCGCGCCAGACCACGTTGGCAGCCAAGAAGCGGTGTACGCGCGGGGCTTGGAATACGCCGAGGATGGGTTGCGTGACGGGGTGTGCGCCGCCGTTTTGCATCCGCAGCAACTCGGTCACGCCTTCGTTGAACTCGTGGTTGCCGACGGTGCCAAAGGCGATGCGCAGGGAGTCCATGATCATCATGGTGGGCTCGTCTTGCAGCAGACCGGAGATGGGCGGCGTCGGGCCGATGGCGTCGCCAGCCTGCACCCGGATGGTGCTGGCCCCACGGGCGGTGGCGCGGCGCTCCCATTCATTCAAATAGCTGGCCAGAACCGCAGCCCCGCCAGCGGCGCGCCCACCCTCGACGGTGACGGGCTCTAGGCGCCCCTCGAAGTCGTTGATGGAGAGAATCTGCAGTTGCAGCGGTGCCGGAGCACTGACTGGTGCGTCGTCTCCAGCACCCAAGCAGCCCGACAGGGCCATGACTGCAGTCGCGGCTGCAAAATACTTTAGCAATTTCATGAAGCTTTCCCCGTGACCCGAACAAGCGCAGGCCGATCGCCGTGAGATGAATTGGGCTGCTCTGCTGCTGCAGTGCAAGCACCTGAGCATCCTAGCCACGCATATGCAGAGAAATATGACAATCCGGAGCAAACAAGAAAAAACCGCCAGTCCCTGCGGGGCGACTGGCGGTTGAATAGGGCTAGGGCCAAAGGCCCAAGCCTGATTTCCAAAGGGCTTTATGGGCGGGTTGGAGCCATGGTTGCGGTGGGGTAGGCAAGCAAGCGGCCAAATAGGGTGGCGTGCTTCATGCGATAGACATCGATGTTGTCAAAACGGGCGCTGAAGTGGCTGTTCAGCATGCCGGCGTTGAGGCCCGCCGCGCGCGACAAAATGCCGCCGTGGTAGTCGGCAGAACCCGGCCAGATGATGCCAAACTGCATCCGGTTGCCGAATTGATCCGGCTCGGTGACAAACATCGGCGACTGGCGGCCTTCAACTCCGTCCACAAAGTTGGTCACCGCCGTGCTGGGCGGGGTGGTGCCGGTTGTGGGTGCCGCAGACGGGTTGGACGTGACCGTGCCGGTAATGTTTGGAGCCGTTCCAGGTGGCAGGATGCCAGACCGCGGTGATCCGGCAGGGACTACATTCTCACCCGAAAGCACGGTCATGTTGCCGGCGTCGCTGTCGGCTGCGGTCAGGATCAGGGTGCGCTCATTGCCTGCGCTGCGCTGGAAGTTCAGCGCCGCACCGAGGGCGCGGTCGGTGTCTTGCATCGCGTGCAACATGCCGATGGCGTTGGTGTTGTTGCCAAAGTTGTCGATCGATTCCTGCTCTGCCACCAAGAAGAAGCGGCGCTGCTCCGGCTGCGTCCGGCTGGCTGCGGCGCGGTTGAGAATGGTGAGTGTGACCTCGGTCATCTCGGCAAAGGTGGGCGGGTTGAAGCCGGGTTCGGCGGCATCGTGATCACCCCAGAGCACTAGGCGGCTTTGCTTAAACGGTGCTGGCCCGATGGTGCCGGGGGCTACTCCAGCGCGCACGAAGCCACGGTTGATCAGGTCTTGCTCGTTGCGGTCGTTGAAGGTGTCTTGGAAGGCGAACAAGCCCAGCACGCGCGGGGCGTAAGTGGGGTTGGCCGCCAGTGCCTGGCGCAGGCTCTCGAACTCGGCCCGGGTGCGCACCACAATGAAGTCATCGCGCTGGGCTGGGTCGTTGCTGGCGTTGCCGCTGCCCATTCGGTTCCAGGCGTCGATCAGGTTCAGATCGTCGGTGCGCAGGCTCAGGCGCAGATTCGGGGCGGTTGCGCCGCGCTCTTGGTTGACGTTGCGGTGCAGCGTGGTGGCACCAGCGGGCAGCGCGTCGGCCTCGCCGCCGCCCATGATCACCCACGGAGCGGTGTCGTTCATGCCGGTGCGGCCCAGAATCATCTGGCGCGTGATTTCCTGCCAGTTGTCGCGGTTGCCCACTTCGGCCAGAAAGGCGCCGGTGCCGGGCTCGCCAACGTGGCCGTCGTTCACCACGCCCACTGGAATGCCGGCGTTGGCGGCTTCGCGCATCAGGGAGCCCCGGAAGCCCGACAGGCTGTTGATGGGGCGGTTGGTAGGGGGATTCAGGTTGCCATCGCCGTCCATGCCAAAGGAGCCAAAGGCATCGACCTTAAAGCCAAAGGCGTGCGTGGTGGCACTGCCGTGCGAGGTGCCGGCAACCAAATTCTCCAAATGGCCGCGATAGACCGCCATCTGGGGCAGCAGGTCCCAGTTGGACGTGCCATCCAGCCCGTGGAAGTACATGCGGTGCGCAGCCCAATGGCTAAGGCCGGTGCCGTCGGGGTGCATGAAAATCACGTTGCCGGTGGGGATGCCCTGTGTCGTGGCGACGCGACCTTGGTCGGCGGCAGGCATGGCCGGGGTGGGTGTCACGGCCGGGGCAGGCGCTACCGCTGCAGCGCTTTGCAGCACCGAATCGGTGCCATCGCCTATGCAGCCCGACAAGGCTACAGCCGCACCGGCTGCCAGGGAATACTTGAGAAATCGCATCTGTTTTACTCCACAGCCCGAAGGAGCGCGGGCCAATCGCTGTGTTTGGATCTGGGTAAAGACCCGGCATTTCGCCGCAGCACTTGTGGCCCAGCTTTCATCCTAGCAGCCTAAATCGAGAGAAATATGACAAAACGAAGGCTAGAGCCTGCCGGTCGGGGTCGGCCAGCCCACGCTGCGCATCGACGGCCTGACGGTGGGCGGCACCGCTTAAATCCGGTAGGCAAAAAAAACCGCCAGACCCCGTGCAGGGCTGGCGGCTTGAAGGCGCGGGGATGGCCCCGCGCGCTTTCCCGAAACGGTTTGCTATCCGCTGCTCAAGGCCGGGTCGGGGCCAAGGTGGCGGTGGGGTAGTTGAGCATGCGGCCAAACAAGGTGGCGTGCTTCAAGCGATAGACATCGACGTTGTCGAAGCGGGCGCTGAAGCGGCTGTTGAGCAGGCCGGCGTTGAGGCCAGCCGCGCGCGACAGGATGCCGCCGTGGTAGTCCGCCGTGCCGGGCCAGGCGATGCCAAACTGCATCCGGTTGCCGAATTGATCCGGTTCGGTGACGAACATCGGCGACAAGCGGCCTTCCACGCCGTCGAGGAAGTTGTTGACCGTGGCGGAGTCGGGCGCAGTGCCGCCAGCCGGGGCAGCGGCCGAGGGGTTGGTGGCCACGGCGGCCACGTTGTCGGGGGCGCGCCCGGCGGGCAGGATGTTGGTCGGCGGGGTGATGCCGGCCACTTGGCCCGAGACCACGGTCATGCCGCCGGCGTCGCTGTCGGCGGCGGTGACGATCAGGGTGCGCTCGTTGCGGCGCAGGAAATCCAGCGCTTTGCCCAGGGCACGATCGGTGTCCTGCATCGCGTGCAACATGCCGATGGCGTTGGTGTTGTTGCCAAAGTTGTCGATCGACTCCTGCTCCGCCACCAAGAAGAAGCGGCGCTGCGCCGGGTTGCGCTGCTGCGCCGCGGCGCGGTTCAGGATGGTGAGCGCGACTTCGGTCATTTCGGCAAAGGTGGGCGGGTTAAAGCCCGGTTCGGCGGCGTCGTGATCGCCCCACAGCACCAAGCGGCTTTGTTTTTGCGGCCCCGGCCCGGTCGTGCCCGCCGCCATGCCTGCGCGCACGAAGCCGCGGTTGATCAGGTCTTGCTCGTTGCGGTCGTTGAAGGTGTCTTGGAAAGCGAACAGGCCCAGCACGCGCGGGGCGTAGCGTGGGTTGGCCTTGAGCGCTTGCTGCAGGCGCTCGAACTCGGCCCGGGTGCGCACGACGATGAAGTCGTCGCGCTGCGTCGGGTCGTTGCTCAGGTTGCCGCTGCCCATGGCGTTCCAGGCGGCGACCAGGTTCAGGTCGTCGGTGCGCAGGCTCTGGCGGCTGTTGACTGGGGCGCGGCGCTCTTCGTTCACGTTGCGATGCAGCGTGGTGGTGCCTTGGGGCAGCGCGTCGGCCTCGCCGCCGCCCATGATCACCCACGGGGCGGTGTCGTTCATGCCGGTGCGGCCCAAAATCATTTGGCGCGTGATTTCTTGCCAGTTGTCGCGGTTGCCCACTTCGGCCAAAAAGGCGCCGGTGCCGGGCTCGCCGATGTGGCCGTCGTTCACTACGCCGACCGGAATGCCGGCGTTGGCGGCTTCGCGCATCACCGAGCCGCTAAAGCCCGAGAGGCTGCGAATGTGGCGGTCGCGCCCGATGTTGCCGTCGCCGTCGCGGCCAAAGGAGCCAAAGGCGTCAACCTTGTAGCCAAAGGCGTGCGTGGTGGCACCGGCGTGCGAGGTGCCGTTGATCAGGTTGCTCATGTGGCCGCGATAGACCGCCATATTGGGCAGCCGATCCCAGTTGGAAATGCCGTCGAGCCCTTGGAAATACATGCGGTGCGCGGCCCAGTGGTTCAGGCCGGTGCCGTCGGGGTGAAAGAAGATCACGTTGCCGGTGGGCACGGCTTGCGCCATGGCGGTGCGGCCGGGGTCGGCGGCAGCGGGGGCGCGGGTCGCGCTGGCGCTGGCCAGACCGGCGGCCAGAGTCAGGGCGCAGGCGGCAGAAACCGCACGAAGGCTCAAGTTCATCATCCATTCACTCCAGGAACGAGGGTTGCAATTGCGAGGGGCGAGGGGCGCGAGCCGCTGCTGCAAGCGGCATAGCCTGGCAACCATAAGCGCTGACGATGAAGAATGCGTGAAGATTTGGTGAAACTTGCGTGACAGTGCGGCGCTGCTCCGCGCAGCCCTGGTCCCGGCGCACCCAGCAGGGTTAAGATTCCGGTGCCAGAATCGCTTGGTTTCCAAACGCAAGGAGCATGATGATGCAAAGCAACGTAGGCAGTGTCGATCGAATCGTTCGGGTGCTCGCTGGGGTGGCGCTGATTGCGCTGGCTGCTACCGGTACCGTGGGGGTTTGGGGCTACATCGGCGTGGTGCCGCTGCTCACCGCCGCCATCGGTTGGTGCCCGGCGTATCTGCCGTTTGGCATCAACACCTGCAAGACCAAGAACTAAGCCCCGTGGACCAGGCTGGCACGGGCAAGCCCAGCCCCAATCCTGAGCCAAGCAGCTTGGCCGACCGCTGTCCGTGGGCGGTGTTCAGGGTTTTTTTGCGCCTCGGCCTTACCTCGTTTGGTGGGCCGATAGCGCACTTGGCCTATTTCCGCACCGAATTCGTGCAGCAGCGGCGCTGGCTCGACGAGCACGATTACGCCAGCTTGGTGGCGCTGTGCCAGTTCCTGCCTGGGCCAGCCAGCAGCCAGGTGGGCTTTGCCTTGGGTTGGTCGCGCGCGGGTTTTCGCGGTGCGCTGGCGGCTTGGTGCGGTTTTACCTTGCCCTCGGCGCTGCTGCTGATCGCTTTTGCCTTCCTGCTGCTGCAGCATGGGCAGGTGCTGCCCGCCGGCCTGTTGCAGGGGCTGGTGCTGGCGGCGCTGGCGGTGGTGGCGCAAGCCGTTTGGGGCATGGGGCGCAGTCTGTGCCCAGATACACCCCGGCGCGCTCTGGCCGTGCTGGCCGCCGCCGCGGTGCTGCTGTGGCCGGGGGCCTGGGCGCTGATGGGGGTGATCGTGCTCGGGGCCTTGATCGGCCGCTGGGGGCTGGGCCAGGCCCAGGCCCCAGATCCTGCCCAGAGCGGCGCGCAATCGACATTTCAAATCCCGGTCGGCCGCCGCCTCGCTTGGGGCTGCCTGGCTGTGTTTGTGGCCGCGCTGGTGCTCTGGCCGCTGTGGGCCTGGGCCAGCGGCAGCTTCTGGGTGGCGCTGGTGGAGGTGTTTTACCGCAGCGGCGCGCTGGTGTTTGGCGGTGGCCACGTGGTGCTGCCCATGCTGCAAGCCGAGGTGGTGCCCAGCGGTTGGGTCGATCTGGATACCTTTTTGGCCGGTTATGCGGCGGCGCAGGTGGTGCCTGGGCCTTTGTTCACCTTTGCCGCCTTCCTGGGCGCGGCCATGGGCGGCTGGCTGGGTGCCGTGCTGGCGCTGCTGGCGGTGTTTGCGCCCGGTATGCTGGTGCTGCTGGCGGCGCTGCCGCACTGGCAGCGGCTGCGCCAGAGCGCGCAGGCGCAAAGTGCGATGGCTGGCGTGAACGCCGCCGTGGTTGGGCTGCTGCTGGCCGCGCTGCTGCTGCCGCTGCAAGCCGGGGTGCTGGCCAGCGCCCAGGATGTGCTGCTGCTGGCGCTGGCCGCGCTGGCGCTGCTGTGGGGCAAATGGCCCGCCTGGGTGGTGGTGCTGGGCAGCGGGGTGCTGGGGGCGGTGCTGGCGGCGCTGGGCTAAGCAGCCCTGGGGCGGCCGCAGATGCAGCCCGTGACGCAGCAGCCAGTCGGTCGGTCAGGCTAGCCAAAGCGCCCGCGCTGTGTTAGGGTAGAGCCGTTGCCAGCCGCAACCCATGGGGCGGAGGTTGCGCCAACAACCGCCGGTTTTGGCATCATGCAGCGGGGCGAGAATCAGATATGGAGACATCCCTCAGGCGCTGCGGTCGCAGCCACTGCCCAGCCGGGGCGGTGCCGCCCAGTTGTTTGCTGCGTCAGGCACGGTTGCAGGCGGTGCGCTCCACCTTGCTGATTCCTTTGGTGGCGCGCGCCTTTGGTGCCCGCTGCTACCCGTGGCTGGACTGCCACGATGCCGATGCGGCGCACCTGCTGAGCTGTCTGCAAACCGAGGTGGCGCCGCTGCTGCAAGACCGGCTGGTGATGCTCAACGTGCTGTGGCGCACCGGCGTGCTCAAGGCCTGGGGGCGCGAGTTTTTTGCTCGCTACCCGCACGCGGCCGGGGCCAGTTTGGGTTGTGGGCTGTCCAACCACTTCCAGTGGCTCGACAACGGCCGCAACCGCTGGCTCGATGCCGACCTGCCCGAGGTGCTGGCCTTGCGCGAACAACTGCTGCCGGAGCAGGGCGAGCGCCGCCACAACGCCAGCATCGACATCGCCCACGACGGCTGGTGGGACGCGCTGGAGCTCGATCGCCTAGCCGCCGGTGGCCCGCTGTGGCTGCTCTGCGAAGGCGTGCTGATGTACCTGCAGCCCGAGCGGGTGCGCGCGCTGCTGGCCGAGTTTGCCGAGCGCGCCCCACCCGACTCGGTGTTGGTGTTCGACGCCATTTCGCACGTAGGGGTAGGGCAGGCGCGCCATTGCCACAGCGTGGGGCCGAGCGGGGCGGAGTTTTGCTGGGGCCTGCGTTCACCCCAAGAATTGCTGCAAGCGCACCCGCGTTTGCACCTCTGGTGCGCGGCACGCAGCGTGTCCGAGTGTTATGGGGTATTTGGCTGGGCCGCCGAGGCCTGGAGCCTGCCCTGGAGCGGCGCACCGCTTTATTCCATGCACGCGCTGCGCGTGTGACGCCACTGGCGCAGCCCAAAACGGGCCTCTGACGCACCAGTACACGCTGCACCAATCGGGCACGCCTGTCTTTCCGTTTTGGATTCGACCGCGCATGGCGGGGTTTTGCAGAGCCTCCCTAGGCACCCAAAAGCTTGATCCATAACTTTGGATGTGGCGTGTAAGCCATTCATTGGGCTTGATTTTTGCCGCAAAAATGGCTTTCAATCTGGCCCTAACGGCTTGATTTCATTTGAAAAAAGTGTAACGCGGGCTAGGCGGGGCGCGAATTTGGTGCTACAGTGGTGAAAAGTGTGTTTTTGTGGTGATTCGTGGGTCAAAAGGCCGTTCTGCTGTGTTCCAAGGTGCATCCTCTCTCAGTCTTGACGCCAAGGGTCGCTTGGCCGTGCCCACGCGGCACCGCGAGGTGCTGGGTGCGTGCGCCGCTGGGCAGCTCACCATCACCAAGCACCCGCACGGCTGCCTGATGGTGTTTCCGCGTCCTCAGTGGGAGCAGTTTCGCGAGCGCATCGCCGCGCTGCCGATGTCGGCGCAGTGGTGGAAGCGCATCTTTTTGGGCAATGCCATGGACTGCGAGCTCGACAGCGCCGGGCGGGTGTTGATCGCCCCCGAACTGCGCGCCGCCGCCAACTTGAACAAAGAGGCGGTGCTGCTGGGCATGGGCAACCACTTCGAGCTTTGGGACGCCCAAGCCTACGCAGCCCAGGAGGCCGAGGCGATGCGCGGTGAGCTGCCCGAGGCCTTGAAGGACTTTTCTTTCTAGGGGCCGCAGGTGCAACAGCCCCTCGCCCATTGCACCGTCATGTTGAACGAAGCAGTCGATGCACTGCACGTACAAGCAGACGGTCACTATATCGATGCCACTTTTGGCCGCGGCGGCCATGCGCGGGCGATTCTGGCGCGCCTTGCACCTGCCGGGCGCCTCACGGTGTTCGACAAAGACCCACAGGCGATCGAGGCGGCGCGGCAACTGGCGGCCAGCGACGCGCGGCTGCACGCGGTGCATCACCAGGGCTTTGCCGCACTGGCCGAGCTGCCCGAGGCCAGCGCCGACGGCATCTTGCTGGATTTGGGGGTGAGTTCACCCCAACTCGACGACCCCACCCGGGGCTTTTCCTTCCGCCACGACGGCCCCTTGGACATGCGCATGGACCCCACCCGGGGCCAGAGCGCGGCCGAGTGGCTGGCTGGGGCAGATATTGCAGAAATTGCGGAGGTGATACGTGAATACGGCGAAGAACGGTTTGCTCAATCGATTGCAAAGGCGCTTGATCGTCGCCGACAGGAACGGGGCCCTATTGGAACCACCGCCGAGCTGGCCCAAATCGTGGCTGGCGCGGTCAAAACCCGCCAGCCGGGCAAGGACCCTGCAACGCGCACATTTCAGGCTATTCGGATTTTCATCAACGCCGAGCTTGAGGAGCTTAAACACGCGCTGAAGGCGGCGCTGCGTGTGCTCAAGCCCGGCGGCTGGTTGGTGCTGATCAGCTTTCACTCGCTCGAAGACCGCTTGGTCAAGCAGTTCATGGCGCAGCACGCCAAAGATGCCTACGACCGCCGCCAGCCACTGGCAGCGCCCAAAGCGCTGGCGTTGGCGCAGGTGCAGCGGGTCTTGCCCAGCGCGGACGAGGTGGCGGCGAACCCACGCGCGCGCAGCGCGGTGCTGCGCCTGGCCCAGCGCACTGCGGTCCAGCCATCGGAGCTGCAGCCATGATGCGGCTCAATCTGGTGCTGCTGGGGGTGCTGCTGGCCAGCGCCCTGAGCCTGGTACACCAGCAGTACGAGGCGCGGCGCCTGTTCGTGTCGCTGGAGCGCGCCAACGCGGCGTCGGACCGTTTGGCCTCCGAGCATGAGCAACTTCAGGTGCAAAAGCGCACCCTGGCAGCACCAGCGCGGGTGCAGCAACTGGCCAGCGAGCGCTTGCAGATGCGCCCGATCCACCCCGGCATCACCGAGGTGCTGGCCCTGCCCACCGGCGGCGGCCCGGCGGGCGCAGAGGCGGTTGGGCCGGTGCAGCGTTTGCAGGGGCCCATGGCGGCACCCGCAACGGCCGCCGGGTCGAACCCCGCCTTGGCCCCTGCAACGCCAGCGGTTTCCAGTTCGGAGCCACGGCCATGAAGCGCGCCATCGCCTACGGCTCCAGCCCGCTGCTCACCAGCGCCACCCCGGTCTGGCGCAGCCGTTTGATCGTGGCCGGTTTTGCGCTCGTCTTTGCCGCGCTGGGCGCGCGCGCTGCCTATGTGCAGGTGTTTGGCAACGAGTTTTTTCAGCGCCAGGGCGAGATCCGCTTCGAGCGCACGCTGGAGCTGCCGCCCAACCGCGGCCGGGTGCTGGACCGCAATGGCCTGATCCTGGCCACCAGCGTGGTGGCGCAGAGCGTGTGGGCGATCCCCGAAAACATCGACCGCCAGCACCCCAAGATGCCCGAGCTGGCGCAGTTGCTGGATCTGGCGCCGGCCGAATTGCAGCGCCGGCTGGATCGGCACCCGACCTTTGTCTGGCTGCGCCGGCAGCTCGACGAGCAACGCGCGGCGCAGGTGCGCGCACTCGGCATCGAGGGCATACACTTTCGCAAAGAGTACCGGCGCCAGTACCCGGAAGGCGAGGCGCTGGCGCACGTGGTGGGCTTTACCAACGTCGAAGACGTGGGCCAAGAGGGTGTGGAGCTGGCCTTCAACGCCCAACTGTCGGGGCAGCCGGGTTCGCGCCGGGTTCTGCGCGACCGCTTCGGGCGCGTGGTCGAAGACGTGCGCGAAGTCATCCCGCCGGTCGATGGGCGCGACGTGCAGCTCTCGATCGACAACCGGATCCAGTTCTTCGCCTTCCAGCGTCTGCGCCGAGCGGTGCATCAGCACCAAGCGCGTGGCGGCAGCATCGTGGTGCTCGATGCCCGCACGGGCGAGATTTTGGCGCTGGCCAACTACCCCAGCTTCAACCCAAACCAGCGCCGCAACCTGAGCGGCGAGCAGGTGCGCAACCGCGCCCTGACCGACACCTTCGAGCCCGGCTCGACCGTTAAACCCTTCATGGCCGCGCTGGCGCTGGAGCGCGGGCTGGCGCGCCCCGAGACCCTGATCGACACCGGCGACGGCCGACTGACCATGGGCCGTTTCACCATCCGAGACATCCAGGCCCTGGGTACGGTCACGCTCAACGAGGCCATGAAGGCTTCGAGCAATATCGCCATGGTCAAACTGGCGCAGCAGATGCAGCCGCGCGAGATGTGGGAGGCCTTCACGCGCATAGGTTTTGGGCAGCGGCCGCAACTGCCCTTTCCCGGCGTCGTGAGCGGGCGCTTGCGCCCCTACGAGAGCTGGCGCCCGATCGAGCAGGCCACCATGAGCTACGGCTACGGCTTGTCCACCTCGCTGTTCCAGCTCGCGCAGGCCTACACCGTGTTTGCCCGCGACGGCAAGCTGTTGCCCGTGACCCTGCTCAAAAGCCAGCAGCCAGCCCTTGGGGTGCCGGTGTTCAGCCCGCAGCACGCGCAGGCGGTGCGCCACATGCTGGCGCTCAGCGCCGGGCCGGGCGGCACCGCGCAGCGTGCGCAGACGGTGGGTTTTTCGGTCGGCGGCAAGACCGGCACCTCGCGCGTGCAAGAGGGCACGGGCTACGCCATCAATCGGCACCGCAGCTTCTTCGTCGGGCTGGCCCCGGTCGAGCAGCCGCGCGTGGTGGTGGCGGTGATGATAGACGAGCCGACCGAGGGCGGTTTTTTTGGCGGCGTGGTGGCTGCCCCCGTGTTTTCAGCCACGGTGCAGCAGACCTTGCGCGTACTCGGGGTGGCGCCCGATGTGGGCGTGACACCGCACATCGTGGCCGATTTGGTGCAGGAGCCCACATGATTTCGAATTTCACCCACGTGCCAGAGGCGGTGGCTTGGCTACAGGCCAAGGGTGCCCAGCGCCTGGTGAGCGACAGCCGCCAGATACAGCCAGGCGACGCCTTCGTGGCTTGGCCCGGCAGCGGCCACGACGGGCGCCAGTTCGTGGCGGCGGCGCTGCAAGCCGGTGCCGTGGCCTGCCTGGTCGAAGCCGAGCGGGTGCAGGACTGGGGCTTTGACGATGCCCGGGTGGCGGCGCTGGCGCAACTCAAGGCGGCGGCGGGCGAAGTGGCACACCGCTTTTACGGCGCGCCCAGCGCGGCGCTGCGCGTGGTGGCCATCACCGGCACCAACGGCAAAACCTCCAGCGCTTGGTGGTGCAGCCAGTGGTTGCAGGCGCTGGGTGAGCCCACCGCCTTGATCGGCACCCTGGGCACCGGGGCCGCAGGCGGCGCGCTGCACAGCACCGGCTTTACCACCCCCGACCCGATGACGCTGCAAACCCTGCTGCGCCGCTATGCCGAGCAGGGGTTGCAAACGGTGGTGATGGAGGCCTCCTCGATCGGCATCGACGAAGGGCGGCTCAACGCCACGCGCCTGCACACGGCGGTGTTCACCAACCTGAGCCAGGATCATCTGGACTACCACGGCACCATGCAAGCCTACTGGGCCGCCAAGCGCGCCCTGTTCGACTGGCCTAATCTGCAGGCGGCGGTGGTCAATATCGACGACGCGCACGGGCGCGAACTGGCGGCCGATCTGGCGCAGCGCCCCGGCCTGGATCTGTGGACCGTCTCGACCGAGCCCGAGGTGCAGCGGCCTGCAGCCTGTCGGGCTTGGGGCGTCGATAGCGAAAATCGGCCCCAGCGAGCACAGTTTGCGCCGGGTTCGCCGCCCCATAGCCCGGCTATGGGGCCAGAAGACGGTGCGAAATGGGCCGCTGCGGACGATTTGCAGCCGACGATCCCCAAGCCCGGCAGGCTGCTAGCGCGGTTGCGCCTGCAAGAGCGCCGCTGGAGCGCGACCGGCATCGACTTCGTGGTGCAGGAAGTGCCAGCAGAGCAAGAGGGGCCAGCAGGGCAGGGCGGCGAGCGCATCAGCCTGTCGCTCGACGTGGTGGGCGACTACAACCTGAGCAACCTGCTGTGCGCGCTGGCGGTGTTGCGCATCGGCGGCCACAGCCTGGCAGCGGCGGCGCAGGCCAGTGCCGCGCTCACGCCGGTGCCCGGCCGCATGCAGGCCGCCTGGACCGACGGCCCGGCCAGTTTGCCCTTGCTGCTGGTGGACTACGCCCACACCCCCGATGCGGTAGAAAAAGCCCTGCAAGCCTTGCAGCCGCTGGCCGAGCACCGTGGCGGGCGCCTGTGGTGCGTGCTGGGCTGCGGCGGCGAGCGGGATCGCAGCAAGCGACCGCTAATGGCCGCAGCGGCCGAGCGCGAAGCGGCGCGGCTGGTGCTCACCAGCGACAACCCGCGCAGCGAAGACCCGCTGCAAATCCTGCTCGAAATGCAGGCCGGATTGAGCGAGCCGGTGCGCGCCATCGTCGAGCCCGACCGCGCCGAGGCGATCCAAGAGGCGGTCGATATGGCCGATGCGCGCGACATCATCTTGCTGGCTGGCAAGGGCCACGAGGACTACCAGGAAATCGCCGGCGTGCGCCACCCCTTCTCCGACGTGGTGCAGGGCCGCTTGGCGCTGCAACGGCGCTGGCAGGCTGAGCAAGGGGAGCCCACTTGAACGAGTTGCTGCCACTGCTGCCGCTGCTGGCGGGTGCCCGGCCCATCGGCCGCATCAGCGCGCCGGTGCTGCGCGTACACACCGACACCCGCACCCTGCGCCCAGGCGATTTGTTCGTGGCGCTGCGCGGCGAGCGCTTCGATGGCAACGACTGGCTGGCCCAGGCGCGCGCCGCCGGGGCCGTCGGGGCGGTGGCCGAGCGCGGGCTGGCAGCGGCCGGGCTGGCCGGGGTCGAAGTGCCCGATGCGCGCGCCGCTTTGGCTGAGCTGGCGCAGCGCTGGCGCGCGCGCTTCGAGCTGCCGCTGATCGCCGTCACCGGCAGCAACGGCAAGACCACGGTGACGCAGCTCATCGCCGCCATGCTGCGCGCCGCAGCGGGCGAGGCGGCGCTGGCCACCGAAGGCAATTTCAACAACGACATCGGCGTGCCCCTGACGCTGTTGCGCCTGCGCCAGACGCACCGGCTGGCGGTGCTGGAGCTGGGCATGAACCACCCCGGCGAGATCGCCGCCCTGGCCGCGCTGGCTCAGCCCACGGTGGCGCTGGTCAACAACGCCCAGCGCGAACACCAAGAGTTCATGCAGGGCGTAGAGGCCGTGGCGCGCGAGAACGGCAGCGTGCTCGCGGCCCTGCCGCAAGACGGCGTGGCGGTATTCCCGGCCGACGATGCCTACAGCGCGCTCTGGCAACAGATGGCCGGTGCGCGCCGGGTGCTGCGCTTCGTAGTCGGCGCAGGGGCCGTGTCGGAGGCCGAGGCGGGGGGCATGTCGGCGGCGGGGGCC
>Ga0209103_1000185_pt1 | contig 19087 bp, 17 predicted proteins | sample 4C3metaG_FD_184152 | JGI IMG/M metagenome (GOLD analysis project Ga0209103, IMG submission 184152) | Freshwater bacterial and archeal communities from Indian Creek, Illinois, USA - 4C3 metaG (SPAdes) (version 2) | ecosystem: Environmental > Aquatic > Freshwater > Unclassified | place: USA...
CCGGCGGTCGTGTCGATCGCTTCAAGAAGAAGTATGGGCTAACGGAAAAATAAGACACCGTGAAGCAGAGCTAAGCGCTCTGCTTCTTGTGCCTTAGCGAGGAGGTATGAGCGTGGCAGGCAAAACCGTGGGCGGCCAAGCAGTCATGGAAGGCGTCCTAATGCGCTCGCCCGAGGGTTTGGCCATTGCCGTAAGGCGCAGTGACCAGACTATTAGCGTCACTAAGCGCCAAACGGCCTCCCCTGTATCGCGCAGCCGCTTTTTTAGGCTGCCCATAGTGCGTGGGGCGATAGCGTTAGTCGACACCTTAGTCATCGGCCTTGACGCCCTGATGTATTCAGCCCAGGAGTCAGGCGATGAGGATCTTAAGCTTTCTAAGGGCACACTTGGTTTGACGGTACTAGCGGGGGTAGCGCTCGCGGTGGGGCTATTCTTTCTCTTGCCGACAGTCCTTGTCCGTCTTTTAGGCTATAGCGGATTACACCCTGTAACGGCTAATTTAGTCGAGGGGGGCATCCGGTTAATTATTTTTGTGAGCTATATTTCGGCCATTTCCGCTTGGTCTGAGTTGCGGCGTTTTTACCAGTACCATGGCGCAGAACACAAGGCCATCGCTTGTTACGAAGCCGGGGAAGAACTAACCGTAGCCAATGTCAAAAAGCACTCTGCCCTGCATCTTAGGTGTGGAACGTCTTTCTTGCTCATCGTCATGGTGCTGAGCATCTTGTTTTTCTCTCTCTTTGGTTGGCCGAGCCTTATCGCTCGTATAGTGCTACGCATTTTATTCTTACCGCTAGTTGCCGGCCTAGCCTACGAAGTAATAAAGCTCTCCGCGCGCAGCACCAACCGCCTGTGGCGAATGCTCATGGTGCCGGGGCTGCTACTGCAACGTTTAACCACGCGCGATCCTGATGACGCCCAAGTAGAGGTGGCGATCGCTGCCCTCAAAGCGGCACTAGAGCCCGCTAACTAAGTGACAAACCACAGACCAAGACCAGAGGTGTAAAAATGATTGAAAAGTTAAGAGCAATTAAAGAGCGCTACGATGAGTTGACCGCTCTTGTCAGCGACCCTAGTGTTATCGGCCGCCAGAACGAGTGGCGCACCCTAATTAAAGAGAGAGCCTCTCTGACCGACCTAGTTACCGCCTTCGAGGGGCTAGACAGCGCCATGAACGAAGTGGCCGAGCTAAAGAAGGCCTTAGAGGGCCAGAATGAACCTGAATTTCGCGACATGCTCGAGGCTGAGGTGCGAGTGCAGCAAGAGACCTCCGAACGCTTAATGGCGGAGATAAAGATCCTGCTCCTGCCCAAGGACCCAAATGACGACAAGAACGTCATCGTGGAGGTGCGCGCCGGCGCAGGCGGCAATGAGGCGGCACTTTTTGCCGGCAATTTGTACCGCATGTACATGCGCTTTGCCGAGCGGCAAGGCTGGAAGACAGAGCTGATGTCAGCTTCACCTAGTGACCTCGGCGGCTTTAAAGAAGCCATCTTTATGATCGAAGGCAAGGGCGCCTACAGTAAACTTAAATTTGAGAGCGGCGTGCATCGCGTGCAGAGAGTGCCCGACACCGAAGCTAGTGGGCGCATACACACTTCTACCGCGACGGTGGCCGTGCTGCCCGAGGCCGAAGAAGTAGACATCATGATCGACCAGAACGATTTGCGCATCGACACTTTTTGTTCGAGTGGTCCAGGTGGCCAGTCCGTCAATACTACTTACTCCGCCGTGCGTATCACTCACTTGCCGACCGGCATCGCCGTGAATATGCAGGACGAAAAATCGCAAACGAAAAATCGCGACAAAGCGATGAAAGTCTTGCGGGCGCGCCTTTTGGAAGCCGAGCAGAGCAAGCGCGACGCCGAGTTGACCGAGGCTAGGCGCGGGCAGGTAGGTAGCGGCGACCGCAGTGAGCGCATTCGCACCTATAATTTCTCGCAAAGCCGTGTTTCTGACCACCGCATCAATCTCACCACCCATCGCCTCGACGCCATTCTCGATGGCGACATTAATGAGCTGATTGACGCTTTAACCACACATGACCAGCTCGAAAAATTACAGCGTTCCTAATGGGTACTAAGTCTTTTCCCACTTGGCACAGCGTTTTTCGTTGGGGCAGCGCAGAACTTAAAGCAGCGGGGGTAATTGACGCCACCTGGCAGGCCGAAGTCGCGCTGCGCGCGGCACTTGGCGTTCCACGGGCCGAGTTTCTGGCCGCGCCAGAGAAACGGGTGTCTAGTGGACATGTGCAGAGTTACAGCGACTACATTGCACGCTTAATCGCGGGGGTCCCCCTGCAATATATCCTCGGTCGCACCGAATTTTACGGGCGGGAGTTTGTGCTGACTCCCGCTGTGCTTATTCCCCGCGCCGACACCGAGGTGCTAGTAGAGGTAGCATTAGCAAAAATGAGCTCCCTAGCAGAGCAATATGCCAGCGGGCTCGACGTGCTCGATATGTGTACTGGCTCTGGCTGTGTGGGCCTCACCCTGGCCGCCGAACGCCAAGAGGCGAATTGTACCCTAACCGATATTTCAGAGGAAGCTCTCACTGTCGCCGCCACCAATGCCCTGCGCCTAGGACTTTCGGGCAGGGTAGAGCTATGCGCGGGCGACTTGTGGCAGCCCATAAGGGGCCGCAAGTTTCACCTTATTGCCAGTAACCCGCCCTACATCCCGCGCCAAGAGATCGCTACTCTCGACCCCACAGTGCAGCGCGAGCCGCACCTCGCACTTGATGGCGGGCCAGACGGGTTAGACTTTTATCGCCGCATTATCCGCGAAGCGCCCTTTTTTCTCTATCCCGCAGGGTGGTTAGCAGTAGAAATCGGTGCAACGCAAGGAGCAGCCGTAGCGGAATTGTTTAAGGAAGCAGGCTTTGACAAAATCACCCTACAGCAAGACCTGGCCAGCCGCGACAGGGTCTGCGCCGGCGTGCTCTCCAACATTACGATTAGATAGCGGAGATTCTATTGCATACTTGCGTCTCTGTGCCACATGGTGAGGAGACGTTTTCAACCACAGAGTACACAGAGAAAGCAAGAGAGGAACATGGAACTATTCAGGGGCGAATTATAATCTGCAAAGGTTTTGCATCACAGTCTAATCTCTTGCTTCTAACTTCTTGCTTCTTGCCTCTTGATACTGTGTCTTGTTGACAAAGACCCCTAGCAGGCGTAAAATTAAACCCGAGGGAATCCCTCGGGATTTTTCACAAAGTAAAATCCTAGCATCTCATATACATTAAGGAGTGGAGACATGCGCCTATCCACTAAGGGGCAGTATGCCGTCAGAGCCCTCGTTGTCGTGGCCATGCATGGCGACAGCGGCCCAGTGTCGCTGCGCTTTATCGCCGAGCGGGAAGACATTTCAGAGCAATATCTAGAGCAGATTTTCATGGATCTCAAGAAGGCAGGCCTTGTGACAGGCATTCGAGGCGCGGGTGGCGGCTACATACTGGCCAAAAGCCCCACGGAAATGACCTCGGGCGACATCGTGCGAGCGGTGGAAGGCCCCATTAAAATAGTCGATTGTGAGCATAACGGCATTTGTGAAAGAGTGCATGTCTGCGTTACCCGAGAGTTATGGTCTCGCGTTTCGGCCAGTATGAGCGAAGTTCTCGACGCCACAACTCTCGCCTATCTCGCTTCTTGCGCCACAGAAAAAATTCGTCAGGAGGTGCGCTAATGCCCAGAGTATATCTAGACCACGCCGCAACCACACCCGTTCACCCCGAAGTCATCGCCGCCATGTTGCCTTACTTTCATAATAGCTTTGGCAATCCATCCAGCATTCATAGCTTCGGCCGCGAGTCACGTCAAGCAGTTGACGATGCCCGCGAAAAGGTAGCGCGGTTGCTAGGTGCCTCGGCCAGAGAAATCTTCTTCACCTCAGGCGGTACCGAAGCCGATAACATCGCTATCCAAGGCGTGGCTTTAGCTAAAAAAGGCCAGGGGCGTCACATCATAACTTCCCAAATTGAGCATCACGCCGTTTTAGACGCTTGCAAGTATCTCGAAACGCAAGGTTTTGCCGTAACTTACTTGCCGGTTGACGAATATGGCCGCGTGCGCGTAGAGGACGTCAAGGCGGCGCTACGCCCGGACACCATCCTTATCACTATCATGCACGCCAACAATGAGGTCGGCACCATACAGCCTATCCGCGAGATTAGCGCCATAGCGCGAGAGCACAAAATAACCTTTCACACCGACGCCGTGCAGACGGTAGGCAGTATTCCGGTCCATGTCGACGACCTCGGTGTCGATATGCTCACTTTGTCCGCCCATAAGTTCTACGGCCCGAAAGGCGTAGGGGTGCTCTATATCCGCAAAGGCACGAAGCTAAAGCCTCTCTACCATGGAGGCGGGCAAGAGCGCAAATTTCGGCCCGGCACCGAAAACCATGTCGGCATTATCGGCCTAGCCAAGGCTTTAGAAATAGCCACCGCCGATATGGACACCAAGCAGGCCGAAATTACGGCCCTGCGCGACAAACTCATGGCGGGGCTCTTAGAGATACCCGAAGTCAAGCCCAATGGCCACCCCACGGAGCGCCTGCCCGGCAATGTCAACATCAGCATCCGCTATGTCGAGGGGGAGTCGTTAATTTTAAGCCTCGATATGCAGGGTGTGGCAGTTTCTAGCGGTTCAGCCTGTACCTCAGGTAGCCTTGACCCTTCGCATGTACTACTGGCCATGGGCTTAAGCCATGGCGAGGCGCATGGTTCGCTACGCCTGACCTTAGGGCGCGACAATACCCCGGCGGACATTGACTATGTGCTCGCTGCGCTGCCGCCCATTGTCGACCGCTTGCGCCAGATGTCACCACTTTTCCACAAGAGATAATAAGAATCAAAGGGCTGCGCCACTTGCGCCCCGAGACCGAGGAGGATAATAATGAGCAGTTACAACGAAAAAGTCATGGACCACTTTAAGAACCCCCGCAATGTCGGTTCGCTCGACGACGCCGACGGCATAGGTGAGGTCGGCAACATCAGTTGCGGCGACATTATGCGTATCTACATTAAAGTAGACCAAGAAGAGCGCATCAGCGATATTAAGTTTCAGACTTTTGGCTGTGGAGCGGCTGTCGCCACTAGCAGCATGGTCACGGAGATGGCCAAGGGCAAGACTCTCGAAGAGGCGCTGCAAATGAGCAACAAAGATGTAGCCTCCTCGCTTGACGGCTTGCCGCCGGTGAAAATGCACTGTTCAAACCTGGCCGCCGACGCCCTGCATGACGCGATTAAGAACTATCGCGAACGCAAGCAAGCCGAAGTCGCCCTCGCCTAGTCCTCTAAAGCCCCCCTTGCTGCGTAGCGAGAGGGGGGTTTCTTTTGCTCACTTGTGGCGCCGCATCGCCATGTCGCTGGCGTTGTGCGCTCCTGTGCTTTATACTGAACAAGAGACAAGTCAGTGAACAGATAGGAGGGAATATCCTGAAGTTTAAGTTGGTGCTGCTACTGGCCCTCCTTGTTCTTCTGCCAGCGGCCTTTCTCTACGACGCCACCTTGACGCCGCCACAAATCTTGTACGATGTAGTCATTCGCGGTGCCACCATTGTCGATGGCTCGGGGGGGCCGTCTTTTCGCGCCGATGTCGCCCTCGTCGGAGAACACATTGCCAAGGTCGGAAGGGTGCCGATTCGCTCCGGCAAGAAAGAAATACGCGGCGCGGGGTATATACTGACCCCCGGCTTTGTCGACATACATTCCCATGTCGATTTGACTATTCGCGCTCACCCCGAGGCTTTAGCCGCCTTGCGCCAAGGCGTGACCACCGTCTTAGTGGGTCAAGACGGGCGCTCTCGCCTCGCCATCGGGCAGTACCTGGCCGAAATCGAGGCCCTGCCGAATTTAGGAGTCAATTTTGCTACCTTGCTCGGGCATGGCCTGATGCGCCACAGCGTAGTACAGCTAAGAAGTGCCATCACCCCCGCCGAGCTAGCTACCATGAGCACCATGGTCACGCGCGCTATGGAGGAAGGGGCCTTTGGTCTGTCGTCGGCACTGGAATACTGGTACAATGCCCCGGCCACAGTTCCCGAACTTATTGCCCTAAACACCATTGTCGCCGCACATGGCGGCGTCTATATTACCCATGTGCGAGACGAGGCGGCGAGCATCCTGCCCGCGATTGAAGAAGCCCTGGCCGTAGCGAGGGCCAGCCGGGTAGGCACGAGCATCACCCATTTTAAAGTGCGCTTTCGCGAGAACTGGCATCTGCAAGATTTAGCCATTAACCTTATAACAGAAGCGCGGCGGGAAGGCTTAAATGTCATAGCCGATGCCTACCCCTACTTAGCGCCTGATTTTTCCACTTCGTGGCCTCTCCGCCTGCATGCACACCGCGACCCGCGCGATTTGCTTTTAAAGCGCACCACGCATCCCTTTGGCGTCAAGTATCTCGATACCACCTTGAGTGAAATAGCGGCACAAGAAGGTTTAACGCCCGCGCAGGTGATCGACACTCTCTTGCGGCATGACGCGGCCCTCCCTGACAGCCCCCGCAGCGAAACCCTCGTGACGGGGCTACTTATGTCCGAAGAAAATCTGCGCAAGGTCTTAAGCGCCCCTTTCACGGCCATCGCTTCAGACAACAGCGCCCCCCCGATCACCGGCAGTATCGCCACTCACCCCCGCGGCTTTGGCACATTTCCGCGTTTTATTGCCAAGTATGTGCGCGACGCTAGGCTACTCACCCTCGAAGAAGGCGTGCGGCGCATGACAGGCTTGCCCGCTTCCTTTATTGGGCTAACTGACCGCGGCCTGATCAAAGAAGGATATCGTGCCGACTTGGTGATGTTTCGCCTAGCCGAAGTAGAAGACAAGGCCACCTTTTCGCGGCCCGAGCAGTTCCCCCTGGGCATCAACTATGTCTTCGTCAATGGGGTGCCTGCGGTGGTGAAGGGTGAGTTTACCGGTAGCACCGGCGGGCAGGTCTTGCGGCGCAACCGACAACAGGCGCCCCTGCCCTAGGGCTAGGGCACACTACTCGCCTTTGTCAAGCAGCATTTCGCCCACCACATGTACATCGCCCGCCCCCATGGTTATGAGCATTTCTCTGGGCTTAAGGTGGGCAGCTAAGTACTCGGCCGCTTCTGTGAGAGAGGCAAAGTAGCGTACCTTGTCGTGTACGAGAGAAATTTGCGCCACTAAGTCCTTAGCGCTGACTCCGTACACGTCTTTTTCGCGCGCCGCATAAATAGGGAGAATAATTACCTCGTCGGCGTCGGCAAAAGACTTGGCAAAATCACCCATAAGAGACTTAGTGCGGGTGTAGGTATGAGGCTGAAACACCACGATAATACGCCCCTTGGCAATGTCGCGCGCGGCCGAGAGGGTGGCCACAATTTCCGTAGGATGATGGGCATAGTCGTCAATTATAGTCGCACCGTTAAAATACCCCTTTAGCTCGAAACGGCGGTGGGTGCCGACAAAAGTGCGCAGTGTCTCTCCCATGCTGGTACAAGGGATGTTTAAGTAATCACCTACCGCTAGGCAGGCCAAGGCATTCAAGATATTATGGCGGCCATTGACTTTGAGGCGCACCCTGCCCATGTTTTTGCCTCGAGCATAGACGTCAAAGGCACTGCCACCATCCGGGCAAAGGGCGATATTTGTGGCAAAGTAGTCGCCCCCCTGTACCAGCCCATAAGTGACTACTTGGCAGGTGGCGAACTTCAGAATTTCGCGTACATTGGCATCGTCACGGCAGGCGACGAGTAGGCCGTTCTGTGGTATAACCCCCACAAAGCGCTGAAAGGCGGCGACCACATGGCTGAGGTCACCGAAGTAATCTAGGTGGTCCGCATCTATGTTGAGAACGATGCCCACCTGCGGTTTTAAGGCCAGAAATGTTTCTACATATTCGCAGGCCTCGGCCACAAAGAACTCGTCGCCGCCCACTTTGACATTGCCGCCTAAGGCGTCAAGCTCGCCCCCGATAAGCACCGTAGGGTTCTTGTCCGCTTGCTCTAGCATTAGCCCGAGCAGGGCGGTGGTGGTCGTCTTGCCGTGAGAGCCGCTTACGGCGATGCCTACGCGGGCCTCTCCCATCAGCGCACCCAAAAATTCCGCGCGGCTTAAAACAGGCACACCCATGCCCCGCGCCCTCTCGAGCTCAGGGTTATCAGGCCTAATGGCGGCTGTGTAGACGACCATGTCCGCTCCTTCTACCTGCGTGGGCGCATGTCCCTGGTAGATGCGGGCCCCGTTTTCACAGAGCCGCGCTGTGAGTGGCGAAAAATTAAGATCCGAACCAGAGACCTTGCAGCCCCGCATTTGCATAATGAGCGCCAATGCGCTCATCGAAATGCCGTCGATACCAATAAAATGAATGTGCTGCGGTGTAAACAAAGGACTAACCCCCTAAGGTTGTACATTTTAGCTTGTCGTGATCCATCCTAGATTATACGGGGCGGCAAAAAGTTAGCCGCAGGTAAATTGCGTATTGAAGAATCTAGAGTATACTATTAACGTAATGGCTTTATTTTTAGGAGGTAGCGCATGTCACTGACGAACAACAAGAGGCTTTTAAATAACTTTCTCACCCTAGTGCAAATTGATGCCGAAACGACCAAAGAGGGGTGCATCGCGGCAGCTCTCACCCAGCAATTTCAAGAGCTAGGTTTAGTAGTCTACGAAGACCAAGCCGGCAAAAAAATAGGCGGTGAAGCGGGCAATCTAATCATTAAACTCCCCGGCACCTTAGCGCAGCCCGCTTTGTTGCTCTCCGCCCATATGGACCGCGTATCGCCAGCCCTAGGCATTAAACCCATGGTGCGAGACGGGGTAATCTATAGCGACGGCACCACCATCTTGGCAGCAGATGATTTAGCGGGAGTGGCCGGCATTATCGAGGCGGTACACACCTTGTTAGAAAACAAACTGCCCCATGGCCCAGTGGAGATCGTGCTCACCGTGGCCGAGGAAGGCGGGTTAAGGGGCGCTAAGAACCTTGACTACACGGCCGTAACGGCCAAAATGGGCTTTGTGTTCGACGGCGGCGGGCCGGTAGGCTCTATTGTGGTCGAGGGGCCTGCGCAAGACAGAATCAAAGCCACCATTAGAGGCAAGGCCGCCCATGCCGGTGTCAACCCTGAGGACGGCATAAACGCCATTGTGGGCGCGGCCGCGGGTATCGCTCGTATGCAGCTAGGGCGTATCGACCATGAGACTACCGCCAATATCGGCGTCATCACCGGTGGTGTGGCAACAAACATTATACCAGACACGGTGCACTTAAGGGGAGAAGCCCGAAGTCTAGACATGGCAAAGTTGCAGCAGCAATCAGAACATATGCGCCACGCTTTAGAATCAGGGGCCAAAGAGCGGGGAGCCGAGGCGGTAGTAGAAATTAGCCGCATGTATAACGCCTTTTCGCTTGCGCCCGCGGAAGAAGTAGTGCGCTTGGCAGTACGAGCGGCCGAGAGCATTGGGCTTACTCCCGACTTGGTTTCGTCGGGGGGCGGCTGTGACGCCAATATTTTTGCCCAGCATGGTATTCCCTGCGTCAACCTAGGCATGGGATACATGAAGGTGCACACCACGGAAGAATATATCTCGGTAGAGAACTTAGAGAAAGTCGCCGCACTAACCCTAGCCATTATTAGGCGCGAGTAAGACTGCGGGGACTCACCACAGCAAGGGAGGCACACCATCACATGGAGTATTTTAGGCAACAATTAGCAGTAAAGTTAGCGCCGCACATGGATTTACCTGTCCTAACAGTGCGCGCCATGATGGAGGCCCCGCCTAACCGGGCTTGGGGTGATGTCGCCCTGCCTTGTTTCGCTTTGGCGAAACAGCGGCGGCAGTCCCCCGCCAGCATCGCGGCTACACTCGCCAGCGAGGTCGACCTTTCGGCCTTAGCAAGCAAGGTAGAGGCCATGGGTGGGTACTTAAATGTTACCTTTGCCAGCCACCTCGTGGCCGCCGAAACAATGGCCGGCTTGCTAAACGAGGGGCATTTATATGGTAACACCAAGCCCGGGCAAGGCAAAAACATAGTTATAGATTTTTCCTCGCCTAACATTGCCAAGCCCTTTGGCATCGGGCATCTCCGCACTACCGTTATCGGGCACAGTCTCTCCCGCATTTTTGCGGAGCTAGGCTACGGCGTGGTGCGCGTAAATCATCTTGGCGATTGGGGCACTCAATTTGGCAAGCTAATTGTCGCCTACGAGTTATACGGTGAGGGAGACCCCCTCGTGGAAAACGCCGTAGACAAGCTCTTTCGCCTCTATGTCAAGTTCCACCAGGAGGCGGAGCAAAACCCGGCCCTTGAGAGCGCGGCGCGCGAGTACTTTCGACGTCTAGAGGCGGGTGACCCCTATGTGCGCAAGTATTGGGAGCTCTTTAAAACCGTCAGCCTAGCAGAATTTCAGCGCGTCTACGATTTGCTCGGTATCACGTTTGATCATTTTCTGGGCGAAAGTTTCTATGAACCCTTCCTCGCCTCCGTCGTAAAGCAAATAGAGGCACAGGGTCTGGCCACCCTCTCCGACGGCGCACTGATTGTCGATTTAGAGGCACAGGGCTTGCCGCCTTTACTGCTCAAGAAGTCAGATGGGGCGACGCTTTACGCTACGCGCGATTTAGCTGCCGCCCTCTACCGCCAGCGCACCCACGAGCCGCATCTTTTGCTCTATGTGGTAGGGCAAGAACAGACCTTAGTCTTTAAGCAACTCGCTGCCGTGCTCAAACTCATGGGCGAAGCAGCCGGCGACAAGGTAGTACATGTCAGCTTTGGGCTCTTTAAATTTCCCGAGGGGCGCATGTCGACGCGCCGCGGCAACATCATATTTCTCGAAGACGTCTTAAGTAAGAGCATTGAGCTCGCCTTAGCAGTTATAGAGAGCAAGAACCCCGACCTAGAGGATAAGCAGGCCGTAGCGGAAAAGGTCGGCGTTGGTGCCATTATCTTCGGTGACCTCAAGCATGGGCGCATTAAAGACGTGACCTTTGACTGGGAGGAACTGCTCAACTTTGACGGCGAAACAGGCCCCTACTTGCAGTATACCCACGCCCGCGCCTGTGCCGTGCTGCGCAAGGCCGAAGGGCTCTCGCGCGAGCCGCGTAATTTAGACGCCCTAACTGACGAATACGCCCTGCCGCTCATCAAGCTAATGAGCGAGTTTGCCCCCGCCGTAGAAAAGGCCGCGACAGAGTTCGAGCCCTCGGTAGTGGCGCGCTACGTGCTTGACCTAGCGCAGGAGTTCAATCGCTTTTATCATCACTGCCGCATTATCGGCGGGGATGAAGATGTGCAAAGCGCGCGTCTAGCCGTAGTCTACGCCACCAAGGTCGTTCTCGCGCGCGGGCTCTACCTCTTAGGGCTCTCTGCTGTAGAGAGAATGTAGAGAAGCAGAAAGTTTCGCGAAAAGGAGGTTGCAGCGTGGAGGAAAGAGGGAACATCAAGGAATGGAGTGCTGGGGGCATTGTCTTTTGTGGAGACGAAGTACTGCTTTTGACAAATTTTCGCCAAGATGTGGTTTTCCCCAAAGGCCACCTCGAAGCGGGTGAAACTCCGCGCCAAGCGGCCCTCCGCGAGGTGGCGGAAGAGGCCGGTGTCGAACCAGAAGTGCTGGCGAGTCTTGGCAGCACCCATTACAACTTCTATGTCCACCAGAGCAAGACATGGCATGACAAAACAGTCTACTGGTTTCTCATGCGGTCCAAAGACAAAAGCATCCGTTGTGACGGCCGCGAGATTAAGCGCGGACAATATGTCAGTGTCACCGAGGCTTTAGCACTTTTAACGCATGCCCCCGATCGGCAAAAGCTTGTCGAAGCCTATGCCCTACTACATAGTCTAGGCGAAACGAAGGCCCCGTCATGTTAGAGCAGTTGCTGTCATGCTTAAAGGGCGACTTGCGCTACAATGAGCCCCTCCGCGCGCACACTACATTTCGTATCGGTGGCCTGGCGGACGCGTTCTATGTGCCGCAGGGTGTCGACGAGCTAAAGCGGGCCGTTTCTTTTACTAGGTCACAGGGCATCCCCGTCACCATTATAGGGCAGGGCAGCAACCTCTTGGTGCAAGATGGTGGCATTCGGGGCTTAGTCATTAAGCTGGCCAGCACACTAGACTGGGTTGAGATACATGGCACCGAGGTTGTGGCAGGCTGTGGGGTGCTTTTGTCCACCCTTGCCCACCGCGCGGCGGAGGCCGCCCTTGCGGGGCTAGAGTTTGCCGCGGGCATACCTGGTACCTTGGGCGGTGCGGTGAGCATGAATGCCGGCGCCTACGACGGTGAGATGAAAGACGTAGTAAAGTCTGTGCTGGTCTTGACGGCCGAGGGGCAGGAGGAACTCTTGACTCTAGACGAGCTGGCCTTTGGATACCGCCAGAGCGTGCTACAGAAGAAAAACCTCATCGCCATCGAAACGAGGCTCGAGCTAAAGAGGGGTTCGAGAGAGCTGATTTGCGCCAAAATAGAAGACTTAAACCGCAGGCGGCGCGAAAAACAACCCCTCACCCTGCCCAGCGCGGGCAGCGTCTTTAAGCGCCCACCCGGTCACTTTGCCGGCACTCTTATCGAGCAAGCCGGACTAAAGGGGCATCGCATCGGCGGGGCCGAAGTTTCGACCCTGCACGCAGGGTTTATCGTCAATGTTGGTCAGGCTACGGCGAAAGACGTTAAGGCGCTGATAAGGCACATTCAACTGGTAGTCAAAGAAAAGTTTGGCGTCGATTTAGAACCAGAAATACGCATCATCGGCGAAGAATAAATGAGTGGCAGAGAATTAAAGGAGAGGTGACTTATGAAAAAAACAGCGACAGAACTAGCGCGCGAGCACTACCACAACGGGTACAACTGTGCCGAAGCCATCTGGTTAGGATTAAATGATGACCTCCCCGATGAACAAAAAGCGCTAGGGTTAAAGCTGGCCTCGGGTTTTGGCGGCGGCATGGGCTGCGGGGGGCTGTGCGGCGGGGTGGCGGGCGCCATCATGGCCATCGGTCGTTTCTACGGTCGCGAGTTAGGTGGTCCGCGCAAAGAAGACGCCAAAATCCTAGCCAAAGAGCTAATCGCCGCCATAGAAAGCAAGTACGGCTCGGCCAACTGCTCAGACCTCAAACCCGCGACAGACGACTACCGCAAGCGCTGCGTAGAGTACGTAGCCTTCTGCGCCGACAAAGCAATCGAGCTAATGGACCGAGGCGTAGTAGACGAAGGCTGTGGCTGAGAGTAACCCTTCGTGCGCGGAGCGCACGTAACTAGAGGTTGGAGGTAAGAGGTTGGAGGTTAGACCGGGGAGGAAACTTTTTTAACCACAGAGTACACAGAGGGCACGGTAACTAGAGGTTGGAGGTTGGAAGTTAGAGGTTAGACGAGGGAGTGGCCCCCAGCTACGAGAAAAGCTGCCCCGAAGGGCAGCTTGCCTAGACTATGGTCGGGGCGACACGATTTGAACGTGCGGCCTCACGGTCCCGAACCGTGCGCTCTACCAAACTGAGCCACGCCCCGCTACAACTACTTTTCGATTATAGCATATCGCAAAAAAAAAGGCATACTAGTCCGTAAAAGCGGGAGGATTTAGGCTTTCCGCTAGCCAATGTAACAGTATTGCTGTTTAGGAGGCGAGGGCTGTGTTTCACAAGCGGTGTCCGCATTGTCAGGGTGTGTCTTTTTCGGCCTCGTCGCAAGGCGCGTGGCTTTGTCCCTACTGCGGGGAAGATATAACGACGACCTCGGCGGTGCTCGGGCCACCCTTGTCCCTAGTCAAGCAGGAGGCTAAGCAGGGTCAGTAGTGGCGCGCTATAGTCTTGGGGGCAGTAGCCCCTTTTTTGTGCAAAAAAGGAGATAATTATGCAAATTAGAGATATAACCCTCGCAGCACCCCTCATCGCTGCCCCCCTGGCGGGCATTACCGACCTACCTTGCCGTCTGATAGCGCGCGAGTACGGTGCCGCCTACGTGGTGAGCGAAATGGTGAGCAGCAAAGGCCTCATCTACGACCAAGCCAAGACCTGGGAGCTTCTCGCCCTAGATCCGCGCGAACAGCCGGTGGCTGTGCAGCTCTTTGGCAATGACCCGCACGAAATGGCGCAGGCCGCCGCTCTCGTGGCTGAGAAAACCCTAGCCTGCGCTATTGATATTAACATGGGCTGCCCCACACCTAAGATAACCAAGAACGGCGCGGGGTCAGCCCTGATGCTAGAGCCGGCGCTCGCCGCCGAAATTGTGCGCCAAATGGTCGCCGCCGTGTCCTTGCCTATTACAGTTAAAACCCGTAAGGGGTGGGACGACGAGCATGTCAACGCTGTCGACTTCGCCCTTGGCGTCGAGCAGGCAGGGGCGGCCGCCATAACTATTCATGGGCGTACGCGCGAACAGTTCTACAGTGGTCAAGCCGACTGGGGAATTATCGCCGCCGTAAAAAAAGCGGTGCGCATACCCGTCATTGGCAATGGCGACATTGCCTCAGCCGAAGATGCCCACCGCATGATCGAGCAAACTAATTGCGACGCCGTTATGGTCGGCCGCGCCGCCTTGGGGAACCCCTGGCTTTACCGCGACATTGCGCGCTCGTTCGCGGGCCTTGTGCCTCTCCCCGCACCTAGCGGCCAAGAGAGAGTCGCTCTGGCCCTGCGGCATTTAGAGATGGCTGTCGCCCACAAGGGCGAGTATAGGGCTCTACGCGAAATGCGCCCTCATCTGGCGTGGTACTGCCGCGGCTTGCCTAACGCCGCTCGCCTCAGGCAGCAAGTAAATACCGCCGAGAGCCTGCAGCTAGTTAAAGAGCTGCTCTGGGCTTTCGTCAACTAAAAGCCTACCGCATGCGGCCCCGCAAGTTTGTCATCGCCGCCTCAAGCTGTGCGTCGCGCCATACCGGCGGCTGCACAAGGCGCAGGTTCACTTGTTCCAATAGTTCCTTGGTCGCCTGTCCATCGCGGTACAGGCCAACATGCTGCTGGAAACGCATTATAGCCAGCCTCGTCGTGGCCGTAAAGTGGTCGTTTTGCGGCCCCTCATAGAAGCCAAGCGCAGCGAGCGCGCGGTGTAGTCTAGCGACTTCTATATGACGATCTCCAAGATTAAGGTCGCGTTCGGCCGTCAGCAGCCCCGCTAGGGGCGGCGTCAAATCGGGCGGGGCAGGGGCAACCACTAGGCTTGGTGTAATGCCCTGGTTATTTATCTCGCTGCCGTTAGGGGTCAGGTAGCCTACCACCGTAAGCCTAATGGCGCCAACCCTCGCCCCTAAGTCGTAAATGCTCTGCGCCACGCCCTTGCCCAGGGTCTTTGTCCCTACCAGCACTCCGCTTTGGCTGTCTTGTATCGCCCCAGCCAAAATCTCTGCGGCTGAGGCCGTGCGCTCGTCAACCAAGACGACGAGCGGCACGCGCGGCCCCGGCCCGGGCGATGTCACCGTCTCGCGCTGTCCTCCGCGGTAGACTATTATCGCCATAGGCCCCGCCCGTACAAAGTGCGGCGCTACTTGCATCATGCTCTGTAGCAGTCCCCCGCGGTTGCCGCGCATATCGAGCACTAGCCCCCTAGCGCCGCTTAGGTCAGCCATGGCCTCGCGTATATCATCAGCTAAGGCCGCACCGAAGAAATCCATGCGTATGTAGCCCACTTGCCCCTCCAGCATACGCCACTCCGCCGAGGGAGCTACCACATGGTCGCGCTTCATGGTCACCGCGCGCAGGGTGTTGACATTGCTCCGGTATACAGATAACGTCACCTCGGTGCCCACCTCGCCGCGTATCTGGGCCGAAAGTTGCTCTAGCGTTAAGTGGCGCACATCGGTAGTGCCGACAAAAAGAATGACGTCGTCTGCGCGTAGCCCTGCGCGTGCCGCCGGGCTATGGCGAAACACCTGCGTAATGCGCGCGCCATCAGGTGTAATCTCTAACCGCACCCCAACACCGGCGAATGCGCCTGTGACTTGCTGCATAAACTGCTGGTGTTCGGCCGGGGGTAAAAAGTTTGAGTAAGGGTCGTCTAAAGCGGCCATGATGCCGTCAATGGCGCCGCGAATCAACACCTGCGGCGACACCTCGCGCCAGAAGTTCTGCTGTACTATCCGCATCACATCGATTACCACCTGGTAGACGTCCTCAGCACGTGCCGCTGGGGTAACCCAAGCCAGCGTCAAGATAGCAGCCACGAGAACTGCCGCCATTATCTTTTTCATTTTCATCGCAAATCCCTCCCTGTCCCTATTAATTTTCGCCCTCGCAACGCAAAATCCTTGCGATGTATGAACGACGATTTCAACCACAGAGGACGCATAACTAGAGGTTAGAGGTTAGAAGTTAGAGGCAAGATGAGGGGCAGGGATCCTTATCCGCAAACAAGCACCCAAATCGTGCCATGTTCCTCTCTTGCCTCCTCTGTGGTGAAAATGTTCCCTTTAAAGTTGTTTGTGAGACAAAAAAATAGAGCCACATCGTAATTTCTTACAATGCCGCTCCGCAAAAGTGGTGAACCCACTTTTTCTAAGTAACCTAATTCTAAGTGACGGGGAACCAGTTGTCAATAAACCGCCACCCATCATGAAAAGCAGGCTCCGTCCGTCCCTACTGCGTAATCGACATTTTCTATATTATGTCGATAATATCGCGATTTGATGTCGATTTCAACAACGGAGCCAAGCGCTTTTGTGTTGTATGCCGCCAAAGTCACTAAATATGTGTTTGTGCATCAAAAGGGGTATAGCGCAATCTTATCCGCAAACAAGCACCCATAATCGTGCCATGTTCCTCTCTTGCCTCCTCTGTGAACTCTGTGGTTAAAAAACGTACCCCGCCCCCGTCTAACCTCCACCTTCCAACCTCCCACCTCTAGTTACCGTGTCCTCTGTGGTTCATTATGTACATAATAATCGCGATTTGATATAGAATCGCTTAAGTGTAGCTAAGCTGCGGCGCATTGGCTATAATGTTGGCAAGAGGATTGACGAGGCATCAGCAAAGCTAGATTCATGAACGGGATAGCCAGTCATTAGGGGTTTACGCATCGCAGAAAAGGGCAGAGTAAACAGAGAAGAGGGGGGATTGATCTTGAGCCAAGAGGTAATTTTCTTAATTGAGGAAGCTCCAGAGGGCGGTTACACAGCGCGAGCCCTTGGCCACTCTATATTCACAGAAGGCGAGAGTGTGGACGAGATACGGGTTGCTGTTCGGGACGCAGTATACTGTCATTTTGAAGACAGAGATATGCCTCGGATGATTCGCTTGCATTTTGTGAAAGATGAGAGAGCCAAGTTACTATCCCTTTGCATAATCCATTAAAAGTGGGGACGCTTAGCAGCATTTTAACTGATGTAGCCAGTCAAGTAGAAATTACTAAAGACGTATTGATAAGGGAACTTTTTTCGTAGCACTAGGGACGGAGCACGGCCACTGAAAATGTGGCCGTTTTCGTGAGTAGAGACAGGGTTTTGCTAGAAAGGAGGCATGACGGTGGCAGTTAAGCGCAATGTTTTCAAAGCGGCTCTAGGTCTAAGTATGGTGTCCATTTTAAGCAAATTACTCGGTTTCGCGCGAGAGCAGGCCATCGCTTGGCGTTTTGGTGCCGGTACCGCGGTGGACACCTATGTCGCCGCCCTGGCCATCCCTACCCTAATTTCCGGCGTGGTCGGCGGTGCCTTGTCTACCGCCTTTTTGCCGGTGTACAGCGAGGCCCGCAGCACTAAAGAGGGCAGGCAGTTGGCAGTCACAGTGTCGGGGGTAAATGCCCTGCTCGGGGTCATAGGCTCTGTCGCCGCTCTCTACTTTGCGCCCTTCCTCGTGCGGGTCTTAGTCGGCAACTTCCCAACCGAACAACAAGCGCAGACAGTCCTGCTCCTCCGCATACTGTCCTTTGGCACTTTACTTATGAGCGTCTCCTTCTTTTTGACTATGCTTTTTAATAGTCATCGGCAGTTTCTTTTGCCCGCGCTTAATCCGGTAGTGCAAAACATAATGATTGTGGCTGGGGTCCTTCTCTTTGGCGCGGGGGGCATCAGCTATGTGGCCTCCGTGACCCTTGCCGCCATGGCCTTGCCCGTGTTACTGCTCCTCTCTTGGTCGTTTTACAAAAACTACCCCCTCTTGGCACGCCCCCGCCTTAACGACCCCCGCTTTGCCAAGGTGCTTAAACTAGCTCTGCCCATTTTCGTGGCCGGGCTCTTTGGGCAACTCTACATGGTCGTCGACCGCCGCCTCGCCAGTGGGCTTGACGCCGGCAGCATCGCCTCGCTTAACTTTGCCAATCGCCTAGTGCAGCTGCCCTTTGGCATCTTTGTCATGGCGCTCTCCACAGTGGTCTTCCCCGCGCTGGCAGACCTCGCGGCACAGGGCAACAAAAAGGGCTTTGGCGAGGCCCTCTCGGCCGGTCTACGCGCCATGGTCATCTTGCTCGTGCCGGCCACCGTGGGGTTAATCGTGCTCAGGCACCCCATCGTGCGCCTCGCCTTTGAGCGCGGCTCCTTTGACGCCACCGATACCGCCAAAACCGCTTTCGCCCTCGGCTTTTACGCCTTGGGCCTACTCGGTCTATCTACCGGCACAGTGCTCACGCGCGCCTTCTACTCCCTGCACGATACCATCACCCCAGTCAAAATCGGCATCCTCACCGCCATGCTGCAGGCCCTGCTCGCCATTCTTCTTGTCTATCCCTTAGCGCACGGCGGCTTGGCCTTGGCTAACTCCATCGGTGTCTCCCTCGGCGCTATCGCCATGTTTATCTTGCTCCGCAAGTCGCTCGGGCGCATTCCCATGGGCGTGACCGCCCTCCTCGGCAAAGTGGCCCTGTGTTCACTCGGCATGGGGCTCGTCAGCCACCTAGTCTATGTCTGGCTAAGCCCTCTTGGCGACATAGTCGCCCTTGCCGCCGCCGTCGGCGGGGGGGTGGCAGTGTACGGCGCAGGGTTATTGGCCTTGCAGGTAGATGAAGCAACTTGGGTGCTGCGCAAGATCTATCAGATCGGCAAGCAATAGGCTCCGTCCCCGATGCTCCCTGACTCTCACCATTAACGGCAACCCGGCATCTTACACGACACTCGGTAGGTTCGACGTCACGCTGCCGCTTGTTTTTGGTGCCAATTCCTTTACCGTTACGGCCACAGTGCCAGAGTGGGCAGGCTT